>Ga0209040_10001689_pt1 | contig 17528 bp, 14 predicted proteins | sample BogFormECP12_OM3_FD_188240 | JGI IMG/M metagenome (GOLD analysis project Ga0209040, IMG submission 188240) | Bog forest soil microbial communities from Calvert Island, British Columbia, Canada - ECP12_OM3 (SPAdes) (version 2) | ecosystem: Environmental > Aquatic > Freshwater > Wetlands > Bog ...
ACGACTACCTTATCTACGCCGTCGGCAGCACCGGGGCGATGCCGGCAGTGCCGGGCGCAGCCGAATTCGCATATTCGGTTGCCGATCTGGAAAGTGCCAAGCGGCTGCGCTATGCGCTCGCCGACCTGCACACCGACGCTGCCATCACCGTGGTCGGCGGCGGCTTGACCGGCATCGAAACCGCTTCCGAGCTCGCCGAGCAGGGACGCCGGGTGACCCTGGTCTGCGGCAGCATCCTGGGTCCGTCGCTGAGTAAGCGGGGCCGCCGTTCGGTGGCCAACCAGCTGCGCAAGCTCGGCGTGGACGTGCTGGAATCCGCAGCGGTCAGCCAGGTGCGCTGGGACGCGGTGGTGTTGGCTGACGGCGCCGTGCTGCCGAGCGCGGTGACGGTGTGGACGGCGGGTTTCGGTGTGCCGGATCTGGCCACCCGCAGCGGGCTTCACACCGACGCTCTGGGCCGCCTGCTCACCGACGAAACGCTGACCAGCATCGACAACGAACACGTCGTTGCGGCAGGCGACGCCGCCGCACCGTCGGGCCAGCCGTTGCGGATGAGCTGCCAAGCCGCCGGGCCGTTGGGGATCCAAGCCGCCAACACCGTGCTCAGCCGCATCGCCGGGAACGCGCCGGCGGTGGTGAGCCAGGCGTTCGTGGGGCAGTGCATCAGCCTGGGCCGCTCGCACGCCACGTTCCAACTTGCGCGCACCGACGACACCCCGGTGAACATAGTCGTCGCAGGCCGGATCGCCGCCCCCATCAAGGAAGCGGTCTGCCAGGGCACGGTGTGGTTCATCCGGCGCGAGGCCGCCAAGCCCGGTTCGTACTACTGGCTCAAGGGCGGCAAGCGGCCGGCGGCCGACCAACAGGTCGCCGTGCCATGACGCGCGCGCCGACCGGCAGTGAGCACGCCGAACGCTTCACCATGCTGCGCCCGCTGCTGTTCACCATCGCCTACGAAATCCTGGGCTCGGCAACCGAGGCCGACGACGTGTTGCAGGACAGCTATCTGCGCTGGGCGGACGTCGACCTGTCCGCCGTGCGCGACACCAAGTCGTACCTGGCCCGGCTGGTGACCCGCCAGGCGCTGAACGCGTTGCGGGCCGGCGCACGCCGCCGTGAGGAGTACGTGGGGCCCTGGCTGCCCGAGCCGCTGCTGCTCGACGACCAGGACCCGTCAACGGATATCGTTCTGGCGGAATCGGTTTCCATGGCAATGCTGGTCTTACTGGAAACGCTGGGCCCGGACGAAAGAGCGGTGTTCGTGTTACGCGAGGTGTTCGGTTTCGACTACAGCGAGATCGCCGAGGCGGTCGGCAGGCCGGCGGCGACAGTACGACAGGTTGCGCACCGGGCCCGCGAACACGTGCGGGCCCGGCGGAAGCGATTTGACGGCATCGACCCGGAACGCAACGCGGAGATCACCGCCCAGTTTTTGGCCACGACGGCCAGCGGTGATGTGGAAGCCCTGATGACGATGCTCGCGCCGGACGCCACCTGGACGGCCGACAGCGGCGGCAAGGTGTCCGCGTCCCGCCGACCGGTCGTCGGCGCGGAGCGGGTGGCCAGGGCCATCGTCGGTCTGATGCGCAAGGCGGGCCCGCAGCTGCGCGCGGACATGGTCACCTGCAACAGCGCCCCCGCGGTGTTGCTCTATCGCGGTGAGCACCTCGAGATGGTGGTCACGCTGGATTTTGCCGACGACAAGATCACCAACTTCTACGTGATGCGCAATCCGGACAAGCTGACGGCTCTAGCGACCGCACGCGAGATCAGCCGGGCCTAAGGGACGCTTGCGCTGCGAATATCCACGGTTCTGTCAAGCTAGGGCGGTGCGAATCGACCGACTCGGCGATCTTGGCGGTGCACCCCAGGTGCTGCGTGCCGTCGGTCACGCCACCCGCAGGCTCGATTTGCCACCGCCGGCGGCGCTGACCGGCGATTGGTTCGATGCGCTTGCGGTGATTGCGCCCAGTGTGTCGGTGCAACCGGTGCAGGTCGGCGACGCGTTCCCGGTCCGTCCGGGCCATGACAGGCCCGTTTGCGACGATTCGGGAGCGGTGGGCGGCGGGTGGGTCGGCTACTTGTCCTATCCGGATGCCGGAGCCGATGGGCGGCCCGCCCGGATCCCCGAGGCCGCCGGCGGCTGGACCGACTGCGTGCTGCGTCGCGACCGCGCCGCGCAGTGGTGGTACGAGAGCCTGTCCGGGGCGCCGATGCCGGACTGGCTGGCCGCCGCCCTGGCAACGGTGCCGGCAACGTCGCCGGCGCGGCCACGAGATTGCTGGATCGACTGGGAAGCGCCCGACCGGGCCGCCCATCGCAACGGCGTACTTGCCTGCCTGGAGGCGATCCGGGCCGGTGAGATCTACCAGGCGTGCGTGTGCACCCAGTTCACCGGGACAGCTACCGGTGCCCCGCTGGACTTCTTCATCGCCGGGGTCGCACACACCTCTCCGGCCCATGCGGCCTATGTCGCCGGACCGTGGGGGGCGGTGGCATCGCTGTCCCCGGAGCTTTTCCTGCGCCGCCGTGGCGGCGTCGTGACGTCCAGCCCGATCAAGGGCACCCTGCCGTTGGACGCCTGGCCGTCCGCGCTGCGGGCTTCGGCGAAAGATGTGGCCGAGAACATCATGATCGTGGATCTGGTCCGCAATGACCTTGGCCGGGTGGCGATCACCGGCACCGTCACCGTGCCGGAGCTGTTGGTGGTGCGGCGCGCGCCCGGCGTGTGGCACCTGGTGTCCACAGTGTCGGCACGGGTTCCCGTGGCGCTGCCGACGTCGGCGCTATTGGACGCCGCCTTTCCGCCGGCCTCGGTCACTGGGACTCCCAAACTTCGTGCTCGCCAATTGATTTCGCAGTGGGAGCAGCATCGTCGCGGGATATACTGCGGCACAGTCGGTTTAGCATCGCCCATCGCAGGATGCGAGCTCAACGTCGCGATCCGGACCGTCGAGTTCGACGCCATCGGCAACGCCGTGCTCGGAGTCGGCGGCGGGATCACCGCCGACTCCGACCCCGACGCCGAATGGGACGAGTGTCTGCACAAAGCGGCGCCCATCGTTGGATTGCCGCACGCGACGACTGCCGCCCCGGTCGGTTAACCCCTCAGCCGCCTCGCTGGCGTGACCGCAGGACCGCGTCATAGAGCTGCCTCGAGCGCACCTCCGGATGCGCGGCGGCCACCTGGCCACAGGCTTCCTTGACGCGGACACCGCCAGCGACCAGTTCCTCCACCTGTGTGACCAGGGACCCGACCAGAGATGGGTCGGCGCGCGGCGTCGCGCCGGCCAGCACGACGGTGATCTCGCCGAGCACACCGCCGGCCGCCCACCTCGCCAGCTCAACGAGCGATCCGCGCGCGACTTCCTCGTGTACCTTGGTCAGCTCCCGGCAGACCACCGCCTGACGTGCACCTCCGAGTTGCTCGACCGCGTCGCTTAGGCACGCGGGCAAGCGCCGCGGCGATTCAAAGAACACACAGGTGCGCCGCTCGTCGGCGAGCGAGGCCAGCCATGTGCGGCGCGCCGAGCTCTTCCGTGGTGCGAAACCCTCGAAACAGAACTTCTCTGCCGGCAAACCGGCTACGGCCAGCGCGGTCGTCACCGCGGACGGCCCGGGCAGGCACTGCACCCGCAGGCCCGCGTCGACGCACGCCACAACCAGCCGGTAGCCAGGGTCGCTGATCACCGGCATACCGGCGTCGCTGACCACCAGCACCGTCGCACCGGCTTGGACCGCGTCGACCAGGGCGGGCACCCGCGCAGCCTCGACCTGGTCGAACAGGCTGACCACGCGGCCGGTGATCCGAACGTCGAGCGCCTTGGCCAGATTTCGCAGCCGCCGGGTGTCCTCGGCTGCGACCACGTCGGCACGGCCCAGCGCGTCGATCAGCCGCGGCGACGCGTCTGACGGCTGGCCCAAGGGGGTCGCGCCCAGTAACAGGCGACCATCGGTCATGTCGGACAGCCTACGATCGACGTGATGACCGCCCCGCCCCGCGAAACCGCCGTCGTTGTGGAGGAGCGTGTGGTGCCCGTCGTCAGCCCGGGACCGCTGGTTCCGGTCGCTGATTTCGGGCCGGTGGACACCGTGCGCGGCTGGATCGTGACCGGCGCGATCACGCTGCTCGCCACGGTGACCCGCTTTTTGAACCTGGGCTCCCCGACCGATGCGGGCACACCCATCTTCGACGAGAAGCATTACGCGCCTCAGGCCTGGCAGGTGCTGCACAACCACGGGGTGGAAGACAACCCCGGGTTCGGCCTGGTCGTTCATCCCCCGGTCGGCAAGCAACTGATCGCAATCGGCGAGGCGATTTTCGGTTACAACGGGGTGGGCTGGCGGTTCACTGGTGCGCTGCTCGGCGTGGTCATGGTGGCGCTGGTGGTGCGGATCGTGCGGCGGATCAGCCGCTCGACACTGGTCGGCGCCATCGCCGGGTTGCTGCTCATCTGCGACGGCGTCAGCTTTGTCGCCTCGCGGACCGCGCTGCTGGACGGCTTCCTGACCTTCTTCGTGGTCGCGGCGTTCGGCGCGCTCATCGTCGACCGCGATCAGGTCCGCGAGCGGATGCACATCGCGCTGTTGGAAGGCCGCACCACCGACACCGCGTGGGGCCCGCGGCTAGGTGTGCGCTGGTGGCGCTTCTCGGCGGGGGTTCTCCTCGGATTGGCCTGCGCGACAAAGTGGTCCGGCCTGTACTTCGTGCTGTTCTTCGGTGCGATGTCCTTGGCGTTCGACGTGGCGGCACGCTGCCAGTACCAGGTGACCAGGCCCTGGATGGGGGTTATGCGACGTGACGTGGCCCCCACCGCATATGCGATGGCACTCATTCCGTTCGCGGTCTACCTGGCCAGCTATGCGCCATGGTTCGCGTCCGAGACCGCAATCGATCGGCACGAGGTGGGCCAGGCAATTGGTTACCACTCGGATTTCCCGCTGCCCGACGCGGTGCGCTCGCTGTGGTACTACACCTCCAAAGCCTTCCAATTCCATGCGGGCCTGACGAATTCCGCGGGCAACTACCACCCGTGGGAATCCAAACCGTGGAGCTGGCCCATGTCGCTGCGTCCAGTGCTCTACGCCATCGACCAGCAGAACGTTCCCGGTTGCAGTGCACAGTCGTGTGTCAAGGCGGAGATGCTGGTCGGCACGCCCGCCATGTGGTGGCTGGCGGTGCCGGTCTTGATTTACGCAATGTGGCGCACGGTCATCCGCCGGGACTGGCGCTACGCGGCTGTTTTGGTGGGTTATTGCGCCGGATGGCTGCCGTGGTTCGCCGACATCGACCGGCAGATGTACTTTTTCTACGCGGCGACGATGGCGCCTTTCCTGGTGATGGCCATAGCGCTGATCTGTGGCGACATTCTCTACCCCCCTGGTCGAGGCACCCGCCCCCAGGGCGCGGAACGACGCAAACTCGGGTTGATCGTCATGTGCTGCTACGTGGCCTTAGTAGTGACGAACTTCGCTTGGCTGTTTCCGGTGCTCACCGGCCTGCCCATCTCACAACAGACCTGGAACATGGAGATCTGGCTGCCCAGCTGGCGCTAGTGCCGAGCAGACGCAAAAGCCCCTAAATCGAGCCGAATTAAGGGGCTTTTGCGTCTGCTCGCGGTGCGGCGCTACATCGGATCGCGCGCGGCGGGACAGGACATGCAGCGGGGACCGCCGCGGCCGGTGCTCAATTCGGAACCCGCGATGGTCAGCACTTCGATGCCCGCGTCCTGCAGGCGAGCGTTGGTCTGCACGTTGCGCTCGTAGGCGACGACGACACCGGGGGCCAACGCCAACGTGTTGTTGCCGTCATCCCACTGCTCGCGCTCGGCGACGATGGGTTCCAGCCCGGTGTGGATCACCCGAAGCTTGTCGATCCCCATCGCTTGGGCCGCGGCCTCGAGAAATGGAACCTCGTCGCTGATGGTGACGCCGTCGGGCGTGCGCTGCATCGTGAATGCCGAGAGCGTGTCGACGATGTTTGCGTACATCACCACCGTGTCGGTGTCGACCATCGTGCACACCGTGTCCAGGTGCATCTGCGCGCGCTTCTGGGCGATCGGCACGGCAAGCACCGTGTTCGCAAGGTCGTCGTCAAAAAGGCTGCGCGCCAACGCTTCCGCGCCGGCCGGGGTGGTCCGCTCGCCCACCCCGACGGCGAGAACACCTGGGGCGAGCAACAGCACGTCACCACCCTCTACCGGAGCGGTGCGCGATTCATACGCCCGCCGGACACCGGTGAACCGCGGGTGGTGGGCATAGATCAGGTCGGTGAGCGACGCCTCGCGCACCCGCGCCGGCAGCGCCAGCGAGGGGATCACTATCCGCGGCCCGATCCATATCGACGAATCACGGGTGAACACCAGGTTCGGCAGTGGCTCGATGACGAAATCCGCCCCATGGTGCATGCGAAGCACCAACGACACGTCGGTCCGGGTGTCTGACGGCAGCTCGTTGAACGTCATGCCGGCCATCAAGACATGAGCCAACGTGACCGGGTCGAGACCACGCAGATAGGCCGAAAGTTCTTGTGCCAACGGCGCTCCGAGCCGGCGTGCGTCGACGGCCGAGGCGACCCCCTGCATCCGGGCGGCCCCGCTGTGGTTGAGCGCTTGGGTCAGCAGGTCGGACAGCAGCAGCACTTCCACGCCGCGGGAACGCAGCAGCTCGGCGAACTCGTCGTGTTCCTCCTGCGCGCGCCTGACCCAGGGCAGCCCGTCGAACAGCAGCTGGTCGCTGTTGCGCGGGTTGAGTCGGCGCAACTCGGCGCCGGGTCGGTGCAGGATGGCGACCCGTAGCGCTCTCACCTCGGAATCGGTGCCCAGCTCGGCAGCATTCACACATAGAACGGTAGCGGCTGGACCGGGCGGTCCCGTTTTGTCGAACGAATGTGCGATAGACTGGGCGACCGTGGGGATCGCGGTCCAGGATTCGCTTTTTCAGCACACCGAGCGGCGGCAACTGGGTGAGGGCGCCTTCATCGAGATCCGCGCCGGCTGGCTCACCGATGCCGACGGACTGCTCGACGCGCTGCTGTCGACGGTGCCGTGGCGTGCCGAACGCCGCCAGATGTACGACCGCGTGGTCGACGTGCCCCGGCTGGTCAGTTTTCACGACCTGACAATCGAAGATCCCCCGCATCCGCTGCTGGCGCGGCTGCGCCGGCGGCTCAACGACATCTACGCCGGCGAACTGGGTGAGCCGTTCACCACCGTCGGATTGTGTTGTTACCGCGACGGCTCCGACAGTGTCGCCTGGCATGGCGACACCATCGGTCGCAGCAGCTCCGAGGACACCATGGTGGCGATTGTCAGCCTCGGCGTCACGCGAACTTTCGCATTGCGCCGGCGGGGCGGCGGCCCTTCGTTGCGACTGCCGCTGGCGCACGGCGATCTGCTGGTGATGGGCGGATCATGCCAACGCACTTGGGAGCACGCGGTTCCCAAGACATCCGCGCCCTGCGGCCCGCGGGTCAGCATCCAGTTCCGGCCACGCGACGTGCGCTAGCCCGGTCAGCTCCGGACCGCGGCCACCGCCTTGACGAGCAAGTCGCGGGCATGTTGCGTGTCGACCTTCGCCACCGGCTGATTCGGGACGACAAGCGGATTGGCGATCACGATCACCTGATAGTCGCCGAACTGAGCGGAGTAGTCGTAGAGCTCGCCGGTGTGGGCTCCTCCGCCGAATACCGCCTGAAGGACACGGTGTATGCCCTGGGTGTGCGCCCCGTCGATGTGCGGGGCGTCGACCACCTCGATGGCGCCGCGCACCTGGGCCCCGGAGAACGCCACCTTGCTGCATTCCGTCCCCGGGTCGTTGATCGGCACCTCCTTGGAGGTCTCCACGGCGATGACGACGTACCGGAGGCCGTCGCCCTCGGCGGACACCGCGGCCATATTGCCCTGCAGGTCCGGCGGCATGTCCGGCCCGACCGCCACTTTCGCGCAGTTGGCGGGATCGAACGTCAGCCCCTCGGGCAGCTTGCGGGCGGCCAGCAACTTGGGATCGATGGCCCTCTCACTGATGTCGGTGACTTTGAACCCAGGGCCGAAGCTCGACTTGACGTCGGCCACCTTGGCGATGTCGACCTTTGTTGAGGAGGCATTCGGGTCCGATGAGCACCCGGCGAGCAAGCACACAGCTGCGATCGCGAGCACCACCTTCAACATCGTGGCCAATTTACCCAAAGCAGATGCTCAGCTGCGTAACGTGGACACCGTTTTGACCAGCAGAGCGGAGGCGAATTGCGGTGGCAGCGCCGGGAGCGCCGAGCCGGGGTCGGTGGTCAATGTGGTGAATGCGTAGTAGTCGCCCAGGCAGGCGGTGAATGTGTATGCCCGCGAATCGATTACGGTGCCCGACTCGACGGATGTCCGGACATCGGCCACCATGCCGAGGGTTTCGGCGCCGTCGATGCGCGGGGCGTCGGTGAGGTGGACGCTGACGGTGGTTCGCCCGGCCATCATGGTCCACTGCCCACATGCGGCGACAACGTCGTGGTCCAGGGCGAACGGCTCCGGTGGCTCCCGCAACCCCGGCAAGGAAACCACCACCGCGTCAACGATGCCGCCCGAACCTGACCCGGATACCCCCTGCGCCGATTGGTCACGTCCATTGCCGGGGTCGGCGAGTATCGCGCATTGTGGCGGCTTGGCCCTCGCACCCGCTTCAAGCCTCCAGATCAGGCGGGGCGAGGCGGCGCTGGGGATGCCGGTGGTCACCTCATAGCCGGGCGGCAGCTCGCGACCGACCCTCTTGATGTTGGCGGGGTTGACACTGCCATGAGCCGACGACGAATTCGTGGGCGCGGGCTGACCCGGTCCGGGTGAGGGCGCGGTCGGCTGAGCGCATGCGGCCGCCAGCAGCGTCACCGGGCCAATCCAGAACGGCCGCATGCTCGTTCATATCACGCTCCCCCGGCGGTTGCAGACTGCTTGGCTCCTCGGTCTTGCCAGAAGTCCCTCGACAATTCGCGTCGCCGTGCGCGCGCGTCGCGGTCGGTGAAGTCGGCGATGCCCGTCGTACCCGAAAACGGCGTGATCGGGACTTCGAACGCGAGTGCACCTGAGATGTGCAGGTCGGCGCCCTTGTTCATGATGAACTTGGTGCGCCGCACCGTGAGCGGGTGCTTCCTCAGCATCACCTGGCACAGTGCCTCGACCTCGGCAGTGAGATCCTCGGGCGCGACGACTCGGTTGACGAGGTCATAGCGCTCCGCGGTCGCGGCGTCGAACAACGCGCCAATCAGATTCCATTCCTTGGCCTTACGTCGCCCGGCGAATCGCGGCAGCCGCGATGTGCCGCCCCAGCCCGGGGTGATGTCCCAATCGATCTCGGGCATGCCCCACCGGGACCGGTCGGTGGCGATGACGAAATCGCACACCAGCGTCAGTTCCAGCCCACCGCCGGTGCAGACCCCGTCGACGGCGGCGATCGTGATCGGGGTCAGCTCCTCGATGATCTGCACGGTCTCCTGGTAGAGCCGCACCTGCCAGTAGGCGTCGTCGGGTTCCCAGGTGTTGAACTCGGCGATGTCATCGCCGGCACAGAACGTGTCACCGGCACCGCGCAGGATGAGGACGCGGCAGTCGCGGTCATCGCGAACCTGCCGGACGGCCCGGTTCAGTTCATCGGAGAGCGCCCGATCGAGGGCGTTGTGCTTGTGCGGCCGATTCAGCGTGATCGTCGTGATCGGGCCTGATCGCTCCAACAGCAGGTTCTGGTAGTCGGGCATCGTTGCTCCCTCCGCTGGGTCACTCACTTGCGTAACGAGACTTTAGCGATTGCGGTCTCGTTATGCAAGTAACAACGGATATCCTCAGCGGTATGCGCGCAGTCTCGGGGCCGGCAGTTCTGGACTGCTCGGTGTTCGGTGCGGTCGAGACCATTGGCGACGCGTGGTCATGGATGGTGTTGAGCGCGGCTATCATTGATGGCATCAGCCGGTTTGACGTATTCCAGCGTCGGCTGGGCATCGCGCGGTCGACGCTGAGCGCGCGGCTGTCCCACCTCTGCGCGAACGGGCTGATGGAGCGCCATGAGCAGGAGTACCAACTCACCGAAATGGGCGACGACTTCGTCGCCTGCATCATGGCCGCGATGACCTGGGCCGAGCGGTGGTGCAGCGACGACGATGGCGAGGTGCGGGTGCGCGCGTCCCACCGCGGGTGTGCCGATCGGGTCCACGGCGAACTGCGCTGCGCGGAGTGCCGCGCGTTGGTGCACGCCCGCGACGTGAGCTTTGACCGACGGCCTCGCCCAATGGCCGAGCTGCCGCGGCGACGTCAGCGGACGCCGGATCTGGAGCTGTTGCAGCGCGTGTGCCCGAGTTCGGTGGCAGCGACGCTGCAGGTGACGGGTGACCGTTGGAGCGCACTGCTGATACGCGAATCATTCTACGGGTCAACACGATTCGACGAGTTCCAGCAGCGCTTGAGCATCGCCACGAACATCCTCACCCAGCGCCTGCGGCGTCTTGTCGACCGTGGCATCCTCACCAGGACCGCCTACCGGCAGCGGCCCACCCGCCACGAATACCGGCTCACCGAGAAGGGTCTGGATCTGTACCCGGTGCCGTTGTCGATGCTGGCGTGGGGCAACCGCTGGGTCTTCGGTGACCGGCCTCCCGTGCGGCTCACCCACGAGAAATGCCGCCGCCTGCTCACACCGATTCTGACCTGCAGCGCATGCGCCGAACCAATCTCGCGTGCCGACATTACGTTCTCGGCATCAGCAATAGATTCGAATGAGACCCACGGCAGGAACATAATTAACCGTCGCCGCTGTTAGCCCACCGCCTCGATCACCTGGCGGGCAACGCGTTTGATCTGGCCGGCCATGTCACGCCCGAAGACCAGGTCACGCCGGCGCGGCACATCAATGACCGTGGTGATCACCCCGACGTCTTCGCGCTCCCACACCGCGCCGTAATGGTCCATCATCGCGCGCATTGGCGCATTCTCGGAAAGCATTCGCGCAGAAAATCTTTCGACTCCGTCGACCCTGGCGGCGATGGACAGCGCGCCGATCAGAAAGCTCCCGATGCCCCGGCCCTGATAGGCGTCGCCGACGGTGAACGCGATCTCGGCGACCGTTGGATCGTTCTGGTCACGAACAAAGCGCGCATCGGCCACCGGGTCGCTCCCGTCGGTCACCACCCACACGAAGTGGTCGACGTAGTCGACCTCGGCCAGGTAGTGCATCAATGCCGGGGTGGGAGCGCGAGCCGTCATGAACCGCCGATACAGCGTCTCGCTGGAGAAGTGGACGTGTCCGTGCACGGTCCGCTCCCTGTCGCCGGGAAGAACTGGACGCAGAAGCAGGCCTGTTCCGTCGCGAACCCGTATCGGGATCGGCGTGATGAAAGCGGCCATACGCTGGCGCACCGTGGCCAGCAGGCGCGGCATGACCCCGGGGACTTGTACCAACTGGGCGAAGGCGTCCTTGTCGCCGATCCAGCCGGTCAGCGGTTCGATCGTGGTGACCGTCGCGATCCGCGGGATTTGGCGCAGCAGGGCGATCTCTCCGATGATCTCGCCAGGACACGCCCCTCCGATGGATACCAAGCCTTTCCTGCTGACCTGCTTGATCTCGGCGGTACCCGACGCGATGAGCAGGAACGAAACAGCCTGCTCGCCCTGCTGCATCAGCACCTGGTCGGCAGCGGTCCGCAGCGGCTCGACACTCGCCGCTAACGGCATCAAGTCCTCGACCGGGCAGCCCTCGAAGATGTCCATTGTCGCGAGTTCTTTCGCGCGGGCGCCGATCAATTCGGTCACTGCGACATCCCGGAATCGCACCGCATTCCAGCGACTTCGAGTGACCGCATTGCCATGAGCTGCCCCCTGTGTTGCCGGCGGATGGTGCTCAGGGTATGAGGTGCGTTCCGGCCGCGGCAAGGATGCCACAGTTACGCGTACGGGTTGGCCGGCGCGTCGACGCGTGTAACCGTGACCGCATCGAGCGTCGGGATCGGCACGCCGCTCTTCACCCGGCCCTCCACCCGCAGCCAGGTGTTGTCAGCGAACCGGAGGGCACCGCCGCCGACAGGACCGCGTAGATGGATGCGCGCCAGTTGGGCATCGGCGGCACAACAGAAGATGACGATGCGGGCAAGATCCATGCGGTCCCGTTCATTGAGGACGAAACCGGTAATGGTGACCAACCGGTTCGTCAACGATCCCGAGGAGTCATGGGCTGACCGCACCAGCACCTCCGGCAGCGACAGTTCGGGAGCCCGTCCCGGCGGCAGCGGGGGAAACGCATGGCGCAGCGCGTCGCTCGACGCGCTTGTCGCCGAACGCGCGGCTGCCTGCGGCCGCAACGCCGGGGGCGTCACAAAGATCAGCAGCACGACGGGCACGACAAGCAACCAGACCACACCGGTGCGGTGGGAATGGTCTCCCTGGTGATCGGGGTCTTGGTCGTGCCCGCCATGCCCCGGTCCGCCGCGACGGATGTCCGCGACGATCGCCATCAGCGCGAGCCCAACCAGGAGAACGGCGGTGGCCGCCAGCCAGGGCAGAAGCGCGGGTTTGACGTAGCGGGTGAACACGCCGGTATACGTGATCAACCCGATGCTCAGCCCCACCAGCAGCAGGAGGGTGTTCTCGGTTTCGCGTTTCATGCCGAACCGCCGAGCAACAGCACGCCGGCCACGGTCGCAATCGCGGTGGCCACCACCAAGGTGGCGGGGGCAAACCGGGCGGCGAACGCGCGCCCGAACATGCCGGACTGCATTGCCAGCAGCTTGACGTCGACCGCGGGCCCAACCACCAAGAACACCAGCCGAGGCACCAGCGGGACCATCGTCAGGCTGGAGGCCACGAACGCGTCGGCCTCCGAGCAGATCGCCAGCCGCCAGCGCCGCCATAACGACGACACCCACGACCAGGTGCGAGACCACGCGCTCCAAGACGCCGGGGGGCACCAGAACGTGCAGCGCCGCCGCGGCGGCAGCCCCGACAACCAAATACGCCGCCGCCTGCAGAAAGTCGTGACGGGCCGCCTCGCAGAACACCAGCCACTTGGATCCCGTCCCCGGACCATGAAGCGCATTCGGCGGTAGCCGGCGCGTAATCCACTCGGCGCGCCCCCAACGTGACCACACCCAACCCATCACCACAGCGGTCAGCAATGACGCGCCCACCCGGGCAATGACCATCTTCGGCTGACCGGGGAACGCAACGGCCGTCGCGACCACCACCACCGGATTGATGGCGGGGGCTGCGAGCATAAACGTCAACGCCGCCACCCCTGCCGCCCCACCATCGCCGAACAGACGTCGCGCCACCGGTACCGACCCGCACTCGCACCCAGGCAGCGCCGCCCCCGCTAATCCGGCGGCAAGGACCGCCGTCTCGCTGCGGCGGGGCAGCCACCGCACCAGCCGCTCGGGTGGCACAAACACCGCGATGAGTCCGCTGACCACCACACCCAATCCCAGAAAGGGCAGGGCCTGGACGAAAACCGCGCAGAACACCGTGCCCGCGGTGGCCAACATGGCGTTGCCCGCGACTCCCGCGCGCAGCCACGCTCCAGAGACCGCGAAAGCCACCAAGCACAAGACGAGCACTTCCATGGACCCGACGCGCAGTCCGCGCGCGGCCCTCATCGGCGCCACCGGGCTAGGTGGATCTCATGGACTGGAATGAAAATGATTATCACTGCGGGCAGAGCGGCGTCCGTACCCAGGGCCCCAACACGGCCGTGCGGCCCATTAGCCTGACTACAGGCCGCCTCACGCCGCTTAATAAAGCCTCAACGAATGCGATGCAATAAGCAGGATTCGGTCGAGTCGGCCCACGGTCTGCTCAACGAGAGCCTCGTGCTGCGACACCGTTTCCTTGACGGATTAGGCGACAAAAAATTCTCCTGTTCCGACGTTTGCTCAGCGCGCCGATGAACAGCCCGTTCGGCGGGACTGTGTACGAACGGCTGTGGCGTCCGATCTCCTTCTACGATGCCAGCGGCGTCACCTACCGGTCCGAGCAGCGTCGGCTGTGATCGGTCAACTGCACAACGATTGCTCGATGTACCGGCCGAATCCGCCGAGACCGGTTTCTCTGGCCATTCGCCAAGACGGCGACTATCACGTATTCCGGGTCGAATGCGCGTAGACTATTTTTCAGGTAGTACTTAATACTCATATATCAACACTGGGACTGACCCGAGACGAAGCCAGTGGCCGCCACACATATCTTAGCGAATGTTCAACCAATTATCGGATTCCGCATTAAACTTCATGCCGATTTACTTGCCGGAGCGTCCCGGGAATTGCGTTGACGAGATCCTAGCCGCGGTGAGCTGTGATCCGAACGGAACCAATCCCGTTGCCCCACAACAGAAAAGTCACAGCCTAGTTCTGTACAGACCGGTGTAACCGATACCGCATGCGCCCGATTAGACGTTCCGTGCGTCGTTTTTGAGGGGACTCGAAGAAGCTTCGGTCTAACTCTGAGATTAAAGCCTGCAAAGATCGGAACTTGCATAATTGCGGCGTTACGTCCAGGCCGCCCTCACGGTGGAGCTGAGGGGATTCGAACCCTGGATGTACTCGATACGAACGATCCCCTCTGGTTCGCCAAAGCCGTGTTGACAGTGCTACGGACATGCAGTTCACGGGGTTGGTTCAGACGGCGATGAAAAGTTGCCGCTGACTCTACTGCGGATTAGCTGGTCGGTGTGCCCTGCCCAGCAAACAGACAGCCCGCACTCCAGAGGGCCGGCACCGCCAGCCGACGTTTAGCTGAGGCGGTGACAGGAATTTGCGAAGTCCTCCTGTGCGGTTTGTGGAGCACAATGCCAGCCGTCGGGAATTGAATGTGCGAGGTGTCCCGAGTTTGCCGCATTGACGAAGCGCCCCTTTTCGGCTTAGGCAAGGGCCGCCCGGGGGTTGAGCGTCGTGCGATTTGTAATATGCTACTCTCAGTCCGCCCGCCGTTTCTATTCTTTGAGTCTGGAATTCCCAACTAGAGAGGGCGAAGGAACGGCTACTTGGGATGGCGGCGACATAATGTTTGTAAAAGCATATAAATCCATCCTGTACGTACTTAAGGCGCTGGATTAACAAACTGGAAGTCGGCGCCCCGACACGAAGGACGCCCATGACCGCTGTTTCGCTGGATGTCGCAGACCTCGACGGATTCCGTCTCCGGCAAGCCCTTAGCTGGCATGATCCGGACACCGACTGCACGTTGGTGATTTCTCAACCGTCGACGGATCGCGGCCTGTGGGCCGAGTACGTACTCGGCGCACACCGCAACTATCGCAAGCATGGTGTCGAGTGTGCTCTCGACGTCGACGCGTTGCGCAACGGTGTCGACACCATCATGTTCTTCGCGGTGATCGACGACGCCGGACAGATGGTGGCCGGTGTCCGAGGCAAGGGACTGCTGCGGTCGGCCGATGACTCGCATGCGGTCGTCGAGTGGGCGGGACAACCCGGCGAAGAAGCTGTCCGCAATATGATCAACGACCGGGTGCCGTTCGGCGCCGTGGAGATGAAGTCGGCGTGGGCAACCGACGATCCGGATCGGAGTCCTTGCCTCACCAGCGCTGTGGCTCGCAGCCCTTTCCACATGATGGCTCTACTTGACATCCAATTTTGCATGGCCACAGCCGCGGCCTACGCACTGAACCAGTGGCGCTCGTCGGGAGGAGTGGTGGCAAGTATTCCCGCGACGCCCTACCCCGACAAACGCTACCAAACCAAGATGATGTGGTGGGACCGGCGCAATTTCGTGAATTATGCGGAACCAGCGCAGGTTGCCAAGATCCTCACGGAGACAAATCAATTAACAAACGAGTTCTACCGCCAGTATGGAACCGAAGCGCCCCTTTTGGTTGAAGCGTAATTGCGCATCACGGCGACCTGGCGGCAGAGTTGCCCAACGCATCACTGAGACGGACGCAACTCGCCGCGAGACGAGGTCCGGAGTGGGGACCCACCGATCCGACGATTCATCGATCTAGACGCATCGTCGTGCGGCGAATCTGACATGGCTGAGAAGTCCATTGACACGGTGCGCCTGGCGAGCAGCGACTCCATTGCCGTGCTATTCAGCGGACGGGACAGCAGAAAGCCTTGCGCCCGATCGCATCCCAAATCAAGCAGCGTCCTGGCCGCGGCGACAGTTTCGACGCCCTCCGCGACGACCTCGAGTTCGAAAGCGTCCGCCAAGGCAACGATTGCCTGCACGATCGCCAGATCACGTGCGTTGGTGCCGAGATCGCGGACAAATCCTCGGTCGATCTTAAGTGTGTCGACCGGAAGAGACTTCAAATACGCCAACGCGCTGTAGCCAGTCCCGAAGTCGTCGACAGCAATCTGTACGCCAATTTCCTTCAGTCGGGCAAGTGTTCTGCGCGTGGTGTCGATCTCCTGAACCACGACCCTTTCGGTGATCTCAAGACACACCGCGCTAGGGTCGATCGCGAACTCGTCGAGGGTTGCGGCAACGTCGTCGACAATGTTGTTGGCGACGAGCTGTATTGGCGATATGTTGATTCGTAGCACGGCATCGCGCCCCACGCCGCGTGTGCGCCAGAGCCCAAACTGCGCACAGGCCGAGCGCATTATCAGGCGGCCGAGCTTTCTCGCCAGATTGATCGATTCGAGCACGCCGATGAATGATTCAGGCATCAGCAGCCCTCGAGTTGGGTGTTGCCAACGGACGAGCGCCTCCGTCCCGAGGACCTCACCGGTGCGCATGCCAAACTCCGGGAGGTAATGCAGCACCAGGGCGCCGTTATCGCTGTCGCTGGTCTGTTCTAGATGCAGTTCGATGTCGTTGCGAATCGCGTCCCGTTCGAACATCTCCGGGCTGAATGGTGCGACCGCGGCGCCACCGGAATTCTTTGCCGACCGAGTGGCCTGGTCGGCCCGGCGCAGGAGGTCCGAAGTGCTGTCGCGCCCCGGTATGCCGGTAGCGACGCCGACACTGACGGAACGGGTGAGCTTCTCGCCGTCGATCACGACCTGCTTGTGAACTCGGTCCTGCAGCCAATGAGCAAACGCCACAGCGCTTTTGACGTCCATCGGTGCAAACGGCACGACGACAAGCTCGTCACCGCCGAGCCGCGCGGTGACCGAGGAAACGTCTGCCGCCTCGCGCAGGAGCTCGGCGAAGCCCTTGATGAACCGGTCGCCGGCGTGCTGACCGAGGTGCTCGTTCACGACCTTGAAGCGGTCCAGATCGAGGAACAAGACCGCAACTGGGCCAGGCTGACCCTCAGCCAGTCGTTCGTCGAGGTGGGCGATCAGCGCTCTGCGGTTCAGCAGGCCCGTGAGGTCATCATGCTCGGCGAGGTAGCGGACTTGGTCTTCGGCGACGATGCGGGCCTGCAGCTGAGCGAATAGCGCGGCGATCGCCTGCAGCGCGTTGAGCTCCTCCGGTTGCCATTCCCGGTCACCGAACTTGACGAAACCCAGTAAGCCGGTGGTGAGGTCGCCGGAAAGCAGCGGGACGGACGCGAGGGAGACAGCAGGAATGGCCGTGCCCTCCTCAATACGCCTTTGGTAGTCGGCG
>Ga0209040_10001690_pt1 | contig 17518 bp, 16 predicted proteins | sample BogFormECP12_OM3_FD_188240 | JGI IMG/M metagenome (GOLD analysis project Ga0209040, IMG submission 188240) | Bog forest soil microbial communities from Calvert Island, British Columbia, Canada - ECP12_OM3 (SPAdes) (version 2) | ecosystem: Environmental > Aquatic > Freshwater > Wetlands > Bog ...
GAAGAGCGACGGATCGAGATGCCGCTCCCAATAGTCCCAAAGGCGCCAGGCGTAATCCTCGAAGTTCGGGACCGTGATGCCGGCCGGCCGCAGAAGCTTCTGCGTCTCGCGACTGTCGAAGCGCGTCGGATAGTTGACGAACATGAAAATATCGTCTGGCAGGCCGAGCTCCTTCATCATCATCTTGCGCATGCGGCGGAAGGGCGTCAGCGCCATCAGGCCACGGGTGAGCGCAGGCGGCGCGAGGCCGAACAGGCCGGCGTTAATCCGGACCGTGAAGGCCGGCGCATGCGCGGCGCGCGCCAGCGCGTTCAGCATGTCGCCGACCCGCAGCGGATTGGGGTCGGTCAAGTGGAAGGTGCGGCCGTCGAGCCCGTCGAGATGGGCGAGATGATCCATCGCGGCGACGACGAAGTCGACCGGCACGACGTTGATCCGCCCACCTTCGAGGCCGATCATCGGGAACCAGGGCGGCACGGCGTCGCGGATCTTCTGGATGAGCTTGAAGAAGTAGTACGGGCCGTCGATCTTGTCGATCTCGCCGGTCGTCGAGTCGCCGACGACGATCCCGGGCCGATAGATGCGCCACGGAATGCCGGTCTCGGCGCGCACGAGGCCCTCGCCCTTGTGCTTCGAGGAATAATACGGATGTTCGAGCCCGCGCGCCTCCTCGAACATGTCCTCGCGGAATACGCCCTCGTAGAGCCCCGCGGCGGCGATCGAGCTGACATGATGGAAGCAGCCCGCCTTGATAGCCTTGGCGAAGGCGAGCGCATTGGCGACGCCCGCGACGTTCGCGGCGACGACTTGCGCCGGCTCCGCGGTCAGGTCGTAGACGGCGGCGAGATGGAAGAAGTGGTCAATCTTGCCTTTGAGCTTGCGCGCGTCCTTGGCCGAGACGCCGAAATCGGGCTTCGAGATGTCGCCTTCGATGAGCGTCACGCGATCGGCGTTGGCGCCCCAGAACTCCTTGAGGCCCGCGATCAAATCGGGCGTCGGCTTGTACACCAGAATATAGACAGGCTCGTCGTCCCTCTGCAGCAGCCGCCGCACGAGACGCTTGCCGATGAAGCCGGTTCCGCCAGTGACGAACGCGCTCATGAACTTTCCCTTCCCCTCGTCTTGTTGTTTAGCCGAAATCTCTAGAATGAGCCGCCTAGAACTTTGGGCGGCGAATTCTAAATTCTCGTGCTTTGATGCGAACCGTGAAAAGGCGGGTTGGCCGCCGAGAAAAAACGAGGATGGTCATGCCAAAGAAACTCACAGAACTCGCCACTGAGACCACTGAAACCCAGTTGGCTGCGAAAGTCAGAGAATCGGCCAATCAGATTTGGCTCGCGGGCCTTGGGGCATTCTCCAAAGCCCAGAAGGAAGGCGTCAAGATGTTCGAGGCCCTCGTTGCGGAAGGCGAAAAGGTTCAGGAGCGGACCAAATCAGCCGCCGACGAACGCATCGCCGAAGTGAGAGCGAAAGCGACCGGGACTTGGGACAAGCTCGAGCAGGTGTTCGAGGAGCGCGTAGCGCGCGCCCTGCACAGCCTGAGCGTCCCGAGCCGGAAGGACATCGACGTGCTGTCGAAGCGGGTCGCTGAACTGACCGAGATCGCCAAGAAGCTCTCGCACGAGGAGGAAGAGCACCATACGACGCGTGGCCGCGCGCACAAGGCCAAGGTTGAGTAACACGGCCGAAGGCTTCCGAGCGACAGACAATACGGGCCGGGGATTGCGGAGGGGAGGCTTGAATGAGCGGTCGTCGCCGCACGGGCAAATTGGGGATCGCCCTCGCTGGGGGTGGTCCCCTCGGCGGTATCTATGAGATTGGCGCCCTGCTTGCGCTGGAAGAGGCGCTGAAGGGGGTGACGCTGACGGAATGCGATGTCTATGTCGGCGTCAGTTCCGGCGCCTTCGTCGCGGCCGGCCTCGCCAACGGCATATCCCCGCGCGAAATGCACGCGATGTTTATTCTCGACCGGTCCCATAGCGACCCGTTCGAGCCGGATTTGCTCTTGCGGCCGGCCTTCGGCGAATTCGCGCGGCGGCTGATGCGCATGCCGGAACTCATGCAGGCGGCCGCCTTCGCCTATTTCGGAACGACGCCCGCGCGCGGCGTCTTCGAATCGTTCGCTCGGCTGACGCGCGGCCTGCCGAACGGCCTCTTCGACAATAACGCCATCGCCTCCTATCTGTCGCGGCTCTTCAGCCAGCCGGGGCGAACCGACGACTTCCGTAAGCTCGGACGTCAACTCTTCGTTGTCGCCACCGAACTCGACAGCGGCAAGTCGGCGCCGTTCGGCTCGCCCGGCCTCGACCACGTGCCGATTTCCGAGGCGGTCAAGGCGAGCGCCGCGCTGCCGGGCCTCTATCCGCCGGCGCGGATCGAAGGTCGCGACTATGTCGACGGCGCGATGAAGAAGACCTTGCACGCTTCGGTGGCGCTGAAGGCAGGCGCAAAGCTGCTCATCTGCATCAATCCGCTCGTGCCCTATGACGCCGATCTCGCGGCGCGCGCCGGCGCCAAGCCTGTGCGTCTGGCGGAGCGGGGCCTCATCACCGTGCTGTCGCAGACGTTCCGCGCCCTGATCCACTCGCGGATGCGGGTCGGCATGGAGCGCTACGCCAGGGAGTTTCCTGGCGCCGATGTCGTGCTCTTCGAGCCGGCGCAGGACGACGCGGTGATGTTCTTCGCCAATATGTTCAGCTACGCCGACCGGCGCCGTCTCGCCGAGCACGCCTATCGTCACACGCTGGCGGAACTGAAGCGCCGGGCCCGCGAGCTCGAGCCGGTGCTCGCGCGCCATGGCGTCGAACTCGACCGGGCCGTTCTCGAAGGCCGGACGCCGATGCCGGCGAAGTCTAGTCAGACAGGCGGGTTGTGGGATAGCGTGCAGCCGCTGGGCGAGACGCTCGGCGAACTCGAAAAGGCGCTGAGCCGGGAAAAAACCGGACGCACGCAGGGTGGGAAACGCAATGCCGCCAAAACCGCCCCGTCGGACGCGTGAGCGGATCCTCGAAACGGCGCTGACAATGTTCAACCAGTTTGGTGAGCCGACGGTGGCGACAACGTCGATCGCCTTCGAGATGGGGATCAGCCCCGGCAATCTCTACTACCACTATCATTCCAAGGAGCAGATCGTCGCGGATCTGTTCGCCGAATTCCGGCGCGAGATCGAGACGACTCTGGCCGCGCCGGAGAGGCGCCTGCCGAACGCCGAGGACTGCTGGCTCTACCTGCACCTCGTGTTCGAGGCGATCTGGAAATATCGGTTCATCTATCGCGACGTCAACGATCTCGTGGCCCGCTATCATGTGATCGAGGTGCAGTTCAGGCGCATCCTCGCCCATAAGATCCGGGTCGCCGAACAGATTCTCGGCGGCTTGGTCAAGGGAGGACAGATGCGCGCCGAGCCCGCCGAAATCGCGACGCTGGCGCAGAATATCGTGCTGGTGGCGAGCTACTGGATGTCGTTCGAGTTCGCCCGCGATCCGAAGGCCGTTCAGGATGATAGGACGCTGGCGCGCGGCGCCTTTCACGTCATCGCGCTGGCTGCGCCTTATCTCGAGCCGCGCGAGCGCGAATTGTTCGATCACCTGGCGAAGCGCTACATCGCCTGAGGAGGACGCCATGACGGCGATCAAATGGAAGACGTTTCCGCACACCGCGAAGGACTACGCCTATGAAGGCGCGGCGCTGAAGTCGGCGTGGCCCGAATTGCATCGGGGCGACTGCGAGCCGTTCCCCGACGCCGCGTTCGTCAAGCAAGCCTTCGCCCGGCATCCGCGCCTCAGGGGCGCGCTCGACGGCGAAAAGACCGCGGTCGCCCTGCAATCGGCCTGGCGGGCCTATCATCGCGGCGACTTTGGCGCAGCGGTCGCCGAAGGAACAGCGCTGGGGCCGATCGGCGCCAATGCAGCCAACAAGGCCGCCAACATCTATGCGACCTATTTGGAGACGGACAGCGAGCGCAAGCGCGAGATTCTTCTGCGCTCGGCCGAGCGCGCCGAGGCCTTGCAGGCGGCCGCGCCCGATTTCCCCAACGCCTTCTATTTTCACGCCCAGGCGCTCGGACGCTACGCACAGGAGATTTCCATCGCCAAGGCGCTGGCGCAAGGCATCGGCGGCAGGGTGAAGGCGAGCCTCGACAAGACGATCAAGCTCGAGCCCAACCACGCCGAGGCCCATATCGCGCTCGGCGCCTATCACGCCGAGATCGTCAGCAAGGTCGGGGGAATGCTCGCCGCCCTCACCTACGGCGCGAGCAAGGAGGAGGCGGTCAGACAGTTTGCGCTCGCCCGCAAGCTCCTTCCGGATTCGGCGATCGCCCGCATCGAGGAGGCCAACGGCCTCGTCATGCTGTTCGGCAAGGCGAAACTCGCCGAGGCGCAGAGGCTCTACAAGGAGGCTGCGAATTGCGCCCCCGCCGACGCGATGCAGAAGCTCGACGCGGAGCACGCGAAGGGGGACGCGGAGGGGTGAGAGCTGATCGCCGCCTCGTTTGGGTTCTAGCGGGAGGATCGATCAAGGGACAGGATTCAGGTCACGGGCTTTCTCTGGCAGATCTTAAGACCGAAATCGGTAACTTTCGGGCCCGATATCATGGGTTGAAAGCTCCCTGTTCCTCGAAACCAAAGTCCCGGTTCTTCGGACCGGAAACGGCGCTTTGCGACCGCCTTCGGCCGAGGTCTGCGGAGCGCCGGCGCCACGGCGGCGCGCGTCCGGCGCCGCATCCGTTACGCTCGTGAGGCGGCGTGAAAATTGTTGGCGAAAGACGTTTTTTGTGCTACATTTGTTCTCCTTCGGAATGGTGCCCAATGACCTCGCTCCGTGACGCTCTCGCCCGTCGCCCGCGCGCTGCCTCCCAGCGCGTCTTCGCCCGTCTCAAGGAGGGCGCGCGGTTCGTCCCGGAACGATGTTGGTCCTTCGCCTAGACGACGGCCTCGGCCGGACGCAGAAAAAGCCCGGAAATGGTGCCGTAACCCGTTGAAAAGTCCCGATTCGCGCCCGGAAATGGCGGCCCTTTCGCCTCCCCGGGCGTGACGGCGGACGGGCGCAGCCCGGCCGGATGAGGGCGCGCTTCAGCCGCTTGCCCCCGCCCCCTTCGGGGCGCCGGCGAGCGCCGGTTCGTCCTCCTCCGCCCGCGGGTCGAGCAGCACGTAGTAGAGATACTTGTGGAACTCCTCGGCGAAGCGGCTGACGATCGCCTCTGGGTCGGGCGTCAGCGCGGCGTCGGTGATAAGGCCGAATTGCACTTTGCCGGCGTAGGAGAAAATCGACACGCCCATGCCGACGTCGCCAGTCTGCGGCACCCAGAACAACGACTGCCTGAGCACGCTTCCCGCCACCGTGAGCGGCTCGGCCGGCCCCGGCACGTTGGTCATCACCGCAGTCGCGCGGCTCAAAAGAAGGTTGAACAACTGGTCCTGCACCACCTTCGGCAGATAGCCGAGCGCAGCGAAGAGGCCGAGCGTGACCGCGGGCTCATAGGAGGTCTTCAAGGCCAGCGTGCGCTGGCGCACCGTCATCAGCCGCTCGAGCGGATGCTCGATGCCGACCGGCAGTTCGACGGCAATGATGCCGAATCGGTTACCGAGCTCGACATCGCCGGGCTCACGCAGATTGATCGGAACCAGCGCGCGAACTTCGACGCCCTCGGTCTTGTCGCCGGCCTCGGCCAAATACCGCCTCAGGGAGCCGGCGACGCAGGAGAGCAGCATGTCGTTGATCGAGCAGCCGAGGACGCGGCTCACCGCCTTCACCTCCGGAAGCTTCAGCGGCTCGCACCAGGCGACGCGCTTGGCGCCATTCGGCTTGCCCTTGAACCGGGTCGCACTGTCGCTCGGCATGAAGAGCAGATAGCCGAGTTCTCCGGCCACGCCGGCTCCGTCGCGCAACAGGCCCGCAGCGCGCAGCGGGTGGCGCGCAAAATCGAGCGCGCTGCGCAAGGTCGAGGTCGAGGCCTGCGTTCCAGCGTTGATCGCGGCGACGACGGGCGCCATCACGGTCTGCAGCCAGCCTTCGTCGTCGTCCGAGGGCGTGGCGCGGCGGGACTTGTGCTCGGGACCGTCGACCAGCGCCATGGTGACCCCCATGAGCGCGATCCCGTCGGCGATCGCGTGATGCATGCGGAACACCACCGCTGCGCCGCCCTCGTATTTCTCGACAATATGCACCGTCCATAGCGGATGGTTGGGATCGAGCGGCTCGGAGGCGAGGTCGCTGACGAAGCGCTCCAGCGCCCGCTTGCCGCCCCGTCCCGGCAGCCTCGCGCGTTTGACATGGTGGGCAAGGTCGAAATTCGAATCGTCGCGCCAATAGGCGGCGGCTGGCGTGAACTCGACTTTCTGGCGATAGCGCCGGTAACTCAACAGCCCCGCGGTGATCTGGTCCTCGAGCTTTTTCAGCGCGACCGGGCCTTCCAGCATCCAGACTGCGACGATCATCATCGGATTGGCTGGCCGGTCCATGCGCAGCCACGTCGTGTCGACCGACGACATGCGCTCGCGGTGGCTCATTGGTGACTCCCCATGTTTTTCGCCACCATAACGCGTTCCGGCGACGGCAAAAAGCGGTTCCGGCGCGTTTAGGCGGCCGAACCCATGGTTCCGGTATAAGAAAGTCTTGTCATGTCGAAAGAGACCCTCCACGACCTGTTGCTCGCCGAGATCGACCGCTCGGCGGCGTTGCGCGCTCGGTTCGCGGAAGACGCGAGCTTCAGCGAACGGCGGGCGTTCCTGCGCAGCTGGCAGGCGGCGCGTCTTGCGCGTACGCATCAGGACTTACTCGAGAGTCGTCGCTTTCACGCCGCCGCGGAATTCTTTCTCGTCGATCTCTACGGACCCAAGGACCTGAGCCGCCACATCGAGGACGTGCGGCGGATCCTTCCCGTGATGACGAAGGTTCTGCCCGAATCCGGCCTTACGACCGTCGCGCACGCCATGGAGCTCAACATTTTGTCGGAAAGCCTGGACGGGGCCATGGTCGAGGCGCTCAGCGCGGACACGGCGACAATCACCGACGCGACCTACGCTGCGGCCTATCGCAAGGTCGGCCGCGCCGAGGACCGCAAGCGCCAGATCGATCTTATCGCTCTGCTCGGCGAAGCGCTCGACAAGCTCACCCACCAGCGCTTCATCGGCGCGGCGCTCAAGATGATGCGCAAGCCCGCCGAGCTCGCCGGGCTCGGCGAGTTGCAGGGTTTCCTCGAGCGCGGCTACCGGGCCTTCGGCGTCATGCGCGGCGGCGCGGGCGAGTTCGTCTCGATCGTCGTCGCGCGCGAGCGGGCGATCGTCAAAGGACTGCTGGCGGGCGACGACAGCGTGCTGCGTCAGCGTCCGCAAAGCTAGACGCGGCGCGCTCGCTTCTCGATGGGGGGACATGCGGGTGCGCTTCGACGAGCACTGCCGCTACGGGGGCTCCGCCTTGGCCAGTTTGTCACGACGAAGAAGCACCGGGTCAACGCGGCCGCCTCTAGCTGGAGTATCGAGTGCGATTCGATTGATCGGGATCATTGTTGCGAGGCCGCTCGCTTCTATGGTCTTTGTGAAGTTGGGCGCTTCGCAGTCTAGTTTCAGTGGCAGGAGGGACTTCACGATGGCGCCAAGCGCAACGCGGAAAGCTGACGAAGGGGGTAAGCCTGATGTGGCCTCCGGCTGGGTCCTCGTCACGGGCGCATCCGCGGGAATCGGTCGCGAACTCGCCCGAGCCTTTGCATCGAAAGGGCGCGATCTCGTTCTCGTAGCCCGAAGCCATGAGACAACGACGGGGCTGGCGCGAGAACTCATCGGGACGAGCGGGGTCAACGTCAAAACGATCCCTGCGGATCTCAGCGTAGCCGGAGCGGCGGAGGCTATATTCGAGGGCCTGAGCAGGAGAGGCCTTTCGGTCGATATCCTCGTCAATAACGCCGGCGTTCTCTTCGAGGGCGATTTCTCGAGCATTCCCCTCGAAGATCATCTGCGGTTGTTGCAAATCAATGTGGTCGCGCTGACAGCACTGACCCGCTTGTTTCTTCCCTCAATGCTGCAGCGTCGCGCCGGCCGCATTTTGAACGTCGCCTCGACGAGCGCCTTCATGCCGGTCCCGCGGTTGGCCGCCTACGCAGCGGCCAAAGCCTATGTTCTGTCGCTGACCGAATCGCTCTCGGAAGAACTGCGCGGCTCCGGCGTGACGGCGACGGCTTTGTGTCCAGGGTTCACCGACACCTCGATGATGCGCGGATCCCGGCTTGGCAAATCGGTCCCTTCGGTCATGGTCATGTCCCCGGCGGCGGTCGCTGAGCAAGGCTGTGCAGCATGCCTCGCGGGCGAAACGATCTGCATTCCCGGCCTCGCCAACAAGCTGATCGCGAGCGGAACGCCGCTCCTGCCTCGCGCGCTTGTGCGCGGCGTTGGCGGAATGATCAATGGCGAGGGCTTGGGCCGGATCGCGAGCGCCTGGCGCAGCAGGGCCCCGCCGTCTGACAAAGAGAGCAGCCGATGACCGCAGTACGGGCGAACGGCATAGCCATCGACTATGAAGAGACCGGTCCGCGGGATGCGCCGGCCATCCTTTTGATCATGGGCCTCGGGATGCAGCTTGTCGCCTGGCCGAACACGTTCTGCGAGGGACTGGCCGCGCGGGGCTTTCGCGTCATTCGCTTCGACAACCGTGACGCCGGACTCTCGAGCCGCATGCCCTCGGCCGGTAGAATTGCAACGAGGGCGATGATGGCGCGCGCGTTGGTTCGTCTGCCGGTCCGCCCGCCCTATACGCTTAACGACATGGCGGCTGACACGATCGGCCTTCTCGACGCGCTCGGGATCGCAAAGGCGAATGTGGTCGGCGCGTCGATGGGCGGCATGATCGCGCAGATTCTCGTCATCGAGCATCCGGAACGCGTCAAGAGTCTGACCTCGATCATGTCGAGCCCTGCGCCGCTCCTGCCCAGACCGAGAGTGCTGCGTGCGCTGCTTCGTCCCCCGCCGCGCGACGAGGAAAGGGCTATCCGCCGTATGAAGGAGTTCTTCCGTTTGGTCGGCGGCGCGGGCTATCCGCCGACCGAGGCCGAACTTCAGGCGAAGGTCGGACGCTCCGTGCGCCGCAGCTATCGCCCCGATGGGCTCGCGCGCCAGCTCATCGCGATTCAGACCGCCCCCAGCCGCGTGCGAATGCTTCGTCGCGTCGAGGCGCCCACACTGGTGGTGCACGGGACCGACGATCCGCTGATCCCGATGGCCGGGGGCGAGCGTACCGCCGCCAGCATTCCCGGCGCCAGCTTGCGCATCATCCCCGGCATGGGCCATTTTCTGCCGGAGGCGCTGGTCCCGCTCCTTGTCGAAGAGATCGCTGAGCACTGCCGCAACGCCGGGGGCGCGGCGTCAACCGGGGCTCGGCGCCTTGCCGTGGGTTCGCCATGAATCGTCTTTCCGCGCTGGACGCCCTATTCCTCTATATGGAGACGCCCCAGACGCCGATGCAGGTCGGGAGCGTGACGATCTTCAAGCCGGCGTCGCCGCAGGACGATCTCTTTGCCCGCTTTCGCGATCACACGGCGGGGCGGCTCGACCTCTTGCCCTCCTACCGCCGCCGGCTGGAATCGACGCCGCTTGGGATCGATCATCCGGCCTGGGTGATCGACGACAAATTGGACCTCGATTATCACATTCGCCGCACCGCCCTGCCGAAGCCTGGAACCATGGCGCAGTTGCGCGAGCTGGTGGCGCAGCTGCATGCCGTTCCGCTCGACCACTCGCGCCCCCTGTGGGAGTACTATTTCATTGAAGGGCTCGAGGGCGACGCATTCGCGATCTACATCAAGGTGCATCACTCCGCTATGGACGGCATCGCCGGCATGGCGACGCTCGGCGTCACCTACGATTTTGCGCCGGAGGCGGAACATGAGAGCGCTCCGCATCGGATCGTTCCTCCCGACGCCGAGCCATCCGACTTCATCGAGCTGACGAGCACCGCGGTCGGCGATTTCGTCCGGCAGGGCTGGCGCGCCGTCAAGTCGCTGCCCGGGGCCGCCAGGGCATTGACGAAAGCCGCTCCCCATTTCGCCCGAGATGCAAGCTTTCTGTATCGCTACGTGAAGGATATGCCGCGCACGCCGTTCAATAAGGCGATCTCTGCGCATCGCGTCTACGCGACATGTTCGCTCCCGCTGCCGGAGGTCAAAGCGCTCGCCAAGTCGAGTCGCGCGACCATTAACGACATCGTGCTGGCGCTGTCCGCCGGCGGGGTGCGCCGCTACCTCATCGAGCATTCTGCGCTGCCGGACAAGCCGCTAACTGCCGGCGTGCCGGCCTCGCTGAGAGCTTTTGGCGATGCGAAGCTGAACAATCAGGTGATGTTCACGCTCTCCCGTCTGCCGACCGACGTCGCCGAGCCTCTACCGCGGCTCACGGCGTCCCAAGCCGCGGCTCAGGAGGCGAAAAACCTGTTTGCCGATATGCGCGATTTCCTGACGACGGACATCTCGATCCTGGGCGCGCCGCTGGTCGTGATGGGCCTGACGAGACTGTGGGCGGGGGCGCGCGCAGCGAACTACCTCTGGCCATTCTTCAATGTTGTCATCTCGAACGTGCCCGGACCGCGGCAGACAATGTATTGTGCCGGAGCGCCGGCCACACACTATTTCCCTGTTTCGATTCCCTACCACGGATGCGCGCTCAACATTACCGTGCAGAGCTATCTCGATCAGCTAGACTTCGGTCTCATCGCCTGTAGCGAGACCGTGCCCGACGCACAGCGAATCGCCGACTTCATCGTTGAAGATTTCGCCGCGATGCGCAAAGCGGACGCGGACTTGAACCGGCCGGAGGCGATTGAGACCATCGCCGTCGCCATGAAGGACGCTTCGGTCGCCGCGCATAGGCTGATCCAGCTCGCCGAGCCGAAGATCGAGGCGCCAGCGCCGAAGGCCGAAAAGGCGAGCGCCCTGACGCGCGACATCGAGGAGTTGAGCGCGGCGACCGAAGCTTTGCTGCGCAAGGTGAAGCAGAAGCGATCGCCTGCCGCACGCGCGAAGCCGCCGCCCTTGAAGCCGAACGTCGCGAAGGCCGGAAAGCGAGCAACTAGCAAGGCGCGTCCAACCGAGCGCGCGAGCGAGGAGGCCTCGGCCCCGCCATCATTGAAGCCCACGCGGAAAGGGCGCGCGCGCCGCCAGAGCCGGGCGCCGGCTCGAGCTGGAGAGTAGCGGCGATGGCGAATCTCGAGGGCGAGATCGATCCGCCGTCACAGCTCCTTCTCGCCATGGAGCCGCGCGGTCTTTTCAGCGTCGCGCGGTTGATCGCGGCAGCGCCGTTCCTGGCGACGGCGCCGCGCGGCGAACCTCATGCCGTCATCGTCCTGCCAGGCCTTGGGGCGACCGACCGCTCCACCATCGCAATCCGCCGTTACCTCAACTTTCTCGGCTATCAGTCGACCGGTTGGAATCGCGGGCGCAACGTCCGTCCCGCCGGCGCGGACCTTCCGGCCGTCGCCGCCCAGATCCGCTCGCTCCGCGAAGCCACGGGCGCCCCGGTCAGCCTCGTCGGCTGGAGCCGCGGCGGCATTATCGCGCGCGAAGCGGCACGTCTTGCGCCTGATGCGGCGCGGATGGTCGTCACCCTAGGCAGTCCGTTCGCTGCGCCTGGGGCGTCGAATGTCGGCACCGTTTGGCGGCGCCTGACCGGCGAGGCTTTCCCCGCGCAGAGTCACGAGCGGATGCGCGCGCTTGCCGCGCCGCTGCCGGTTCCCAGCACCTCGATCTACAGCCGCTCGGACGGTGTAGTGGCTTGGCGGGCGTGTCAGCAGACGGAAGGACCTCAAAGCGAGAACGTTGAAGTGGGCGGCTCGCATATCGGCCTCGGGTTCAATCCCGCGGCGCTCTGGGTCATCGCGGACCGGCTGGCGCAACCGCTCGGCGCGTGGACGCCGTTCCGCCCGAGCCCTGTCGTCTCTCGACTATTCCCACGGAGCGAGCCAAGGTCTTGGCAGTGAAGTGAGCCGCGTCCTTGACATTTGCTTGACGGTATTGATCGGCGTCAAGGATCGCCGGATCAGGTTCGGCATAATGAAATGTTTGAAGAATTAGCCTTCGGAGGGAGCGTCATGCCTGTCAAGATCATTCCGCCGACGACTTCGGCGTATGCTTATCCCCTGCTCATCAAGCATCTCCTGCACGCCCCTATGAACCGCTCGCCGGATCAGGAGATCGTCTATCGCGATCTCAGGCGCCACACCTACCGGACCTTCCGGGAGCGCATCGGGCGGCTCGCGAGCGGTCTTTCCCAGATCGGCGTCGATCAGGGCGACGTCGTCGCCGTTCTCGAATGGGACAGCGACCGCTATCACGAGTGCTACTTCGCCGTGCCGATGATGGGTGCTGTCCTGCAGACGATCAACGTCAGCCTGACGCCCGACGACATCGCCTATGTGCTTAACGACAGCGGCGCGACGACGGTTCTGTTCAACGCCGACTTTTTGCCGCTGATGGAGAAGCTCAAGGGCCACCTAAAGGGGGTCAGGAGCTACGTCCTCATGCACGATCGCGCCGAGCCGCCGCAAACCGACTTCCCGATCAAATGCGAGTATGAAGCGCTGCTGTCGCTCGGCTGGCCCTACTTTCCGTTCCCCGACTTCGACGAGAACGCCTGCGCGACCACTTTCCACACCACCGGGACGACGGGGCGGCCGAAAGGCGTCTTCTTCAGTCATCGCCAGATGGTGCTCCACACCCTGACGGGCCTCGTCGAATATGGCCTCACCCCGAGCCAGGGCCGCTTCCATCGCGACGACGTCTACATGCCGATGACGCCTATGTTCCATGTCCATGCCTGGGGCTGCCCATATACTGCGACGCTCTCGGGCGCGAAGCTGGTTTTCCCCGGTCGCTACGCGCCGGAGATGTTCCTGAAGCTGATCGAGACCGAAAAGTTGACGTTCACCCATTGCGTCCCGACCATCCTGCAAATGCTGCTGGCGGCGCCGGGGAGCAAGAACGTGGACCTGTCGCATCTAAAGATGGTGGTTGGCGGCTCTGCCCTCCCGGCGTCGCTGGCGCGGACGGCTTTGGCGCGCGGGATCGATGTCTTCTCCGGGTATGGCCAGTCAGAGTCGGGCCCAATGTTGACCGGCGCGCATCTCAAGTCTCAGCATCTTGGCGGAGATTTCGATGAGGAGGTCCGTTATCGAACGACCGCGGGGATCGCCGCGCCTATGGTCGACCTGCGGGTCGTCGACGAGAACATGGCGGACGTGCCGCACGACGGCGAATCCTATGGCGAGATCGTCGTGCGCGCGCCCTGGCTGACTATGGGTTACCTCAACAACCCCGAGGCGTCCGAGGTGCTATGGGGCGGGGGCTACATGCACACCGGCGACGTCGCCTCAATTGACCGGGACGGCTACGTCCGCATTTCCGATCGTCTCAAGGACATCGTGAAGAGCGGCGGCGAATGGATATCGTCGATCTTTCTCGAGAACATCATCATGGAGAAGCCTGGCGTCCGGCGTGCGGCGGTCCTCGGAATCAAGGACGTCAAGTGGGGTGAAAGGCCGCTGGCGCTGGTCGTTCTCGAACCCGAACTTGTCGGCAAGATCGTCGAGGATGACATCAGGCTGCATGTCGCGTCCTACGTCGAGCGGGGGATGATCTCCAAGATCGCGATCCCGGAGAATGTCACGTTCGCCGACGATCTTCCGCTGACCTCGGTCGGCAAGGTCGACAAGAAGAAGCTGCGAGCGGATTATTTGTGAGGGACATACGCAATCGGCGGCGCCCCAAAGCGACCCAACGCATACCGAGGCGTTATGAGGTCATTGGTTGATGGGCCTCAGCCGCCCCCCGTGGCGAAGAACCGTCAGCTCGGGCGCGTGTCGTTGTGAGCTTTCCCGGGTCGCCAAAGACGAGCCGGCGCCAGCCTCGGCGGTGAAAGGGTCGCCATTCGCCCTCGGGTTGGGCCAGCCGGTCGGCAATCGCGTAGAGCGTGGCTGGATGAGCGCCAAGGCCAAAGTGGCTTGAGTCGACCAGGATGTTTTCCGCAAGTTCGCGACGCGTTTCGACGCTACATTGCCAGGAGACGACTCCATCGGTGCGACTCCAGATCGACGTCGTTGGCACGGGCGGCGGAATCCGCAGCGGCCCGTGGAAATCATGCGAATCGATTCGATGGCCGCTTGCGAGCTCGTACAAACGCCAGGCGTTCGTCTCCCGCGGATGTCCGGTGAACGGCGAGCCTAACGTTATGACGAGACGCACCATTTCGGGCGACTGTTTGGCCAATTCGCGCGCATAAAGGCCACCGAGGCTCCAGCCGACAAGGCTGACCGCGCGCCCATGCTCTGCCCAGAGCTCCCGCAGAGCATCATGCGCTCGTTCCAACACCCCCTCTCGTAGCCCGAGATTGACGCCCTGTCCCCAACCTCTTGGCGAAAACCCGCGTGACCGCAGAAAGCGCCGGAGAATCAGGGTGCTCGCGTCGCCGGCGGCCAAACCGGGAAGCACGAAGATTGGATGCCCGTCGCCGAGCGGAGCAGTGCGCCAGAACGGGAACAGGGCAACACCGGCGTAATGTTCCGCGAACGCGCGCACCTCGAGCAATTGCAGCAAGGCCCCCGGCGCACGGCGGTGCGGCAACGACGATCGTGCTCGGGTCATTGACGTTTCCCCATTGTTGTTGCCTTTGCGGAAGCTTAGGCGCTACTGACGCTTCTCCCGGGCCTCGAATAGTGCGCGCAACGCGACGACCGAGCGCTCTATATGTTCGCCCGCAAGCCTGCAGGCGAGGTCCGCGTCGCGCGCCAGCGTCGCGTCGAAAATACCCTGGTGTTCGGCGTGGACGTCGCGCGGAATCGCGCGCTTGGAGACGACCAGCCGTCGGTAGCGCTCCGACTGCTGGTACAGCAACGAATTGAGGCGATGGAGCCAGGGGGAGGGACACGCGGCGATCAGCGCGCGGTGGAAATCGCGATTGCGCTCCTCGAATTCGGCCGACGCCCCGACAGGATCGTCGCGCAGCCGCTCTTCCGTCTTGGAGAGCCGGTAGAAGGCGGCGACGATGTCGCCCTCCCAAGCCTCGCCGCCGATCGCGATCGCCTGACGCAAGGCCTCTGTCTCGATCAGCTTGCGCACTTCGGTGAGGTCGCGGAAATCATCAAGCGTCGCCGGGGCGACGCGAAAACCCCGCTGACCCTCGCTCGTCACCAGCGCCTCGCCGAGGAGCCTTGTCAGGGCCTCCCGGATCGTCGAGCCGCTGACGTCATAGCGGGCCCGCAATTCCTCAGTGCGGAGTTTAGCCCCCGGCTCAAGCGCGCCGCTGAGGATTTCGCCGCGCAGGGACGCGTAGGCCGTCTCGATTAGCGTGCGGCCTTTCGCCTCGCCCGGGTTTCGCTCGGCCGCAATCGCGTCGGTCATGCTCTCGACTCCCTTCGAAGCCTTTCAATCCTGCCGCCTAGCTAACGCGGACTGGAGCGACTCGCGGCATTCTGTCGCAGATGACCGCCCGACGCAACAAAATCCCGGGATTGTTGGCTTTTGACGATAATTTGTCGGCGCTGCGCGCATCCATGGGAACGCATTCAATCTTGAGGAATTCGTGGATTTTTTGAAATATCGATAGTGCGGCGCTGCGCGACCACCGATTGAGCAGACAATTTTCACGATATTCGAAAATTTGTCGGTGCGATCAAAAAATATCGATATTTTTGTTGACTGACGATATCGATCCAGCTACGCATCCTTTTGACGACAAGCGCGGGCCGGACGAACGAGCCCCAAGGCGACGAGCCTCAGGACGGCGCAACCGCAACTCCGGTTTCGGGGAGGACGATGGGACAGAGCCAGACGCCGCTTAAGAAATTCGTGCGCATCACGGGCGTGCGGGCCGGCCGCTATGTCGAATTCGAATTCTCGGTCAACGACGCGGACCTGACCGTCGAACTAATCCTGCCTCTCGCCGCCTTCGAAGAATTTTGCACGCTGCAGGAGGCCGTGCGATTGCCGCCGGCCGAAGAGGGCGCGAGCGAACTTGAGAAGCTCGTCTGGCGCTCGCGCCAGCCCGGCCTTCTGCGCCGGGTTCAATCGACATCTGACGAGGAATTACCGCGCCCGCCGCGCCAATAACCCTACGGGAGGGAAAAGGTGACCATCCAAATCAAGACGATCGACCTCGAACCAAAACGGCAGACCTTCGGCCATATCGCCCGCCGCCTCGGCGGCGACAAGCCGGCCTCCCGCTATCAGGAGGCGACGCTCGACGTCCAGGCGACGGTGAACTTCCATTACAAACCTCTATGGGAGGCCGAGTACTGGCAGTACGACACCCGCAAGACCGCGGTCGTGATGGAGGACTGGTACAAGCCGCTCGATCCGCGCCAGTTCTATTACGCGGCCTACAACATCGCCCGCGCCAACATGAACCAGGCGGTCGAGCGCAACTTTTCCTTCATCGAAGAGCGTGGGCTCATCGAGAAACTGTCGGCCGAGGCCAAGGCGCAGATCGAGCGCGGCATCCTGCCCATGCGGCATCTGCACTGGGGCTCGAACATGAACATGACCGAGATCACCCAGCGCGGCTACGGCACGGCGGTCACCGCGCCCTGCATCTTCTCGGCGGGCGACCATCTCGGCATGGCCCAGATCATTTCGCGCGTCGGCCTCGAACTCGACGGCCAGACGGGCGTGAGCCTCGACAGGGCCAAGGAAACCTGGCTCGGCGACGCCGCCTGGCAGGGCGCGCGCAAGCTGATCGAGGACACATTCGTCGAGCGCGACTTTTTCCAGCTCTATGTCGCCCAGACGCTCGCCGTGAACGGCGTGCTGTTCGACATGGCCTACAAGCACGCGGATGCCGCCTGGCGCGACGGGGCGATCCCGGTGGCGATGTTGACCGAATTCATGTCGGACTGGCGCGCCGAGGAAAGCCGCTGGAGCGACCACGTCGTCAAGACGGTCGCGTCCGAGAGCGACGCCAACAAGAAGCTCGTCTCCGAATGGGCGCGCCATTGGATCGACCGCGCGATCGCCGCGGCAAAACCGCTCTCCACGGCGCTGCTCGACGATGACGGCAAGGCCTCTCATGCGGCGGGCGAAGCGGCCAAGGCGCGCGCGCGTTCGCTCGGTCTGTCGATCTAACAGGGGGGATAAACATTATGGCGCAAGTCGCTTCGCTCACGCTTCTGCACAATGACGACGCCCGTCCGATCATCGAGGCGATCATGGCCGACAATCCCGGTGTCAGGGTTCTCGACATGCCGGGCTGCGTCAAGCTCGACCGCGACATGGAGCTGGTCGTGAATCGCGCTTCCGTTGAGGAGCGCCTCGGCCGGACCTGGGATCCGCAGGAGATCCATCTGGTGCTGGTCTCGATGGCGGGCAATCTCGACGAGGACGACGACCGGTTCCTCGTCGGCTGGAAACACTAACAGAGTCTCGGGAGGACAGCATGGCCGTCAAGAAACTCGGTCTCAAGCAGCGCTACGCGCATATGACGCGGGGCCTCGACTGGGAGACCACCTATCAGCCGATGGACAAGGTTTTCCCCTACGACACGTTCGAGGG
>Ga0209040_10001691_pt1 | contig 17503 bp, 13 predicted proteins | sample BogFormECP12_OM3_FD_188240 | JGI IMG/M metagenome (GOLD analysis project Ga0209040, IMG submission 188240) | Bog forest soil microbial communities from Calvert Island, British Columbia, Canada - ECP12_OM3 (SPAdes) (version 2) | ecosystem: Environmental > Aquatic > Freshwater > Wetlands > Bog ...
CTGGCCGAGGTTGGACTCGGTGTCGATGGCCCGCGACGCGCTCGAGCTCTTGCCGGTGACCAGGGTGCGGATGTAGACGATCCGCTCGCCCTTCTTGCCTGAAATCCGGGCCCAGTCATCGGGATTGGTGGTGTTGGGCAGGTCTTCGTTCTCCGCGAACTCGTCGACGATCGAGTCGAGCAGGTGCTGGATGCGCAGCCCGCGTTGACCGGTCTCCAGCACCGATTTGATCGCGTTCTTCTTCGCCCGGTCGACGACGTTCTGGATCATTGCACCGGAGTTGAAGTCCTTGAAGTACATGACTTCTTTGTCACCGTTGGCGTACGTGACCTCCAGGAACCGGTTGTCGTCGATCTCGGCGTACATCCGGTCGACAACTTTTTCGATCATCGCCTTGATGCACGCCCCTCGGTCGCCGTCGAACTCGGCGATGTCGTCGCCGTGCACCGGCAATTGCTCGGTGAGGTACTTGGAGAAGATGTCCTGCGCCGACTCGGCATCCGGGCGTTCGATCTTGATTTTGACGTCGAGGCGCCCGGGCCGCAGGATCGCGGGGTCGATCATGTCCTCGCGGTTGGACGCACCGATCACGATGACGTTCTCTAGGCCCTCGACGCCGTCGATCTCGCTCAGCAGCTGTGGCACGACCGTCGTCTCGACGTCGGAGGAAACCCCCGTGCCACGGGTGCGGAAGATCGAGTCCATCTCGTCGAAGAACACGATCACCGGCGTGCCTTCGGACGCCTTCTCGCGAGCCCGCTGGAAAATCAGCCGGATGTGACGTTCAGTCTCGCCGACGAACTTGTTCAGCAGCTCGGGTCCCTTGATGTTCAAAAAGTACGACTTCGCCTCGCGCGCGTCGTCGCCGCGAACCTCGGCCATCTTCTTAGCCAGCGAGTTGGCAACGGCCTTGGCGATCAACGTCTTACCGCAGCCGGGCGGCCCGTAGAGCAGCACACCCTTGGGCGGCCGCAACGCATATTCCCGGTACAGCTCCTTGTGCAGGAACGGCAGCTCCACGGCGTCGCGGATCTGCTCGATCTGCCGGCCCAGCCCGCCGATGTCGTTGTAGGTGACGTCCGGCACCTCTTCCAGCACCAAGTCCTCGACTTCGGCCTTGGGAATGCGTTCGAACGCATACCCGGCCTTCGTGTCGACCAGTAGCGAGTCGCCGGGTCGCAACTTGCGGGGCCGCTGGTCATCGTTGAGAGCGTCGGGGTGCCCGTCGGGCAGATCCTCGGCAACCAGCGGATCGGCGAGCCACACGATGCGTTCCTCGTCGGCGTGTCCGACGACCAAGGCTCGGTGCCCGTCGTTGAGAATCTCACGCAGCGTGGAGATCTCACCAACCGATTCGTAGGTGCCGGCTTCGACGACAGTTAAAGCCTCGTTGAGCCGAACTGTCTGTCCCTTCTTCAAAGACTTGACGTCGATGTTGGGCGAGCAAGTCAGTCGCATCTTGCGCCCAGAGGTGAACACGTCGATGGTCTCGTCGTCATGCGTGAACAACAACACGCCGTAGCCGCTCGGCGGCTGCCCGAGCCGGTCAACCTCTTCGCGCAGCGCCAGCAGTTGCTGCCGGGCCTCCTTCAGCGTTTCCATCAATTTGGAATTGCGCGCCGCGAGCGAATCGATCCGGGCCTCAAGCTGGTGAATATCGCGGGGACTGCGCGCGGCGGTCTGCGTTTCAACGGCAGTTTCGAGTTGCTCACGCAGTATTGCCGCCTCGCGCCGGAGCTCCTCCAACTCGGCCGCATCCTCCCCGGACAGGTCTGGCTCGCGAGGGTTACCGAACGTTTCGCGCTCTGACTCACCCATCGTGCGCTCCTTTCCCGCTCCCAGAAGGTGGTGCGGCGGATACCTCAACGCTACCGGCGATTTCCAATTCATGCGGGAACTCGAAATGGGGCACACTGGCGCCAGCGTTAACATCATGTTGAACCTGCCTGATCGAGAGGACATCTATGACCGTGAAATCCCTAGCCACGGGCGTGGCGGCCGTCGCGGCAATCGGCGCGGCAGCTGCGGGTGTGACCTGCATTGCATCTGTTACCGCCACGTTGCCTCAGGTTAAGCCGGTCGTTTTCAGCGCGCCGCTGCCGCTGGACCCGGTCCTCCCCGGCGCCGACGTACCCACGCCCGACCAATTGGTCAGCCTGCTCAACAGCCTGCAAGACCCGAGCGTGCCGTTCGCCAGCAAGAGCAATCTGGTCCAGGGCGGGATCGGCGGCGTCGAGGGCCACTTTGCCGACAAGAAGCTGCAGCAAGCCGCCGCCAAGGGCAGTCTGCCGCTGACGTTCAACATCACTAACATCCAGCCCACCGGCCCGGGCGCCGCGTCGGCCAATATCACCGCGACGGGTCCGCACCTTCCTCCGACAACCGAGAGCCTCACGTTCGTCGACCAGGGCGGCTGGCTGTTGTCGCGCACCTCGGCGATGACGCTGATCCAGTCGGTGCAGTCGGCGGGCGGCTGACCGCTGCTGGATGGGTCAACACCTCACTGCAGTCCTGAGCGCCGCCACGATTGTGGCGGCGCTCGGCCTCTCGGGGTGCTCAGGCGACGAGCACACTGCGTCGCCGGAGACTGAGCCGCCGCCGGCGTCTACGTCGCTGACGTCGACGGCAGTCGCGCAGGTCGCGCCGCTGCCGCCGCCCCAGGCCCTGGCCGGCGTGCTGTACCGGCTGGCCGATCCGTCGGTGCCCGGCATCCAGAAGCTCAACCTGGTCCAAGGCGCGACCCCGGACAACGCTGGCGTGTTCGACCAGTTCGCCACCGCGCTGCTCAACGGCGGCTTTGCGCCGATGAAGTTCGATGTGCGCGACGTCGCATGGTCGGATCGGGATCCGGCCGACGTGGTGGCCAATGTCAACGTCAGCTCACCCAATCCCCGTGGGCCCAAGTTCTCCTTCCCGATGGAATTCACGCCGTACCAGGGTGGGTGGCAGCTGTCGGCGCAAACCGCCGACGTGCTGCTGGCTTTCCGGACCGCACAGGTCGCGCCTCCCGCGCCCACACCCGGCCACTGACCCGACGATGTGGATCGGTTGGCTCGAGTTCGATGTGCTGCTCGGTGATGTGCGCTCACTCAAGCAGAAGCGTTCGGTGATCCGCCCGGTGGTAGCGGAGTTACAGCGCAAGTTCAGCGTGTCGGCCGCCGAAACGGGCTCGCACGGGCTCTACCGACGGGCCAACATCGGGGTGGCGGTGGCGTCCGGTGACTGCAGCCACGCCGTCGATGTGCTCGACGCGGCCGAACGGCTGGTCGCCGCCCACCCTGAGTTCGAACTGCTGTCGGTACGCCGCGGTATCCAGCGCAGCGATGACTAACCGGGCCTAGGAATGCCCTGAATAATCCGCGTGGCGGTCGCCCGGCTGGCCACGATCTTTCGCGATGATTTTGGTGTGCAGGGGCGATCGGATGATCAGCGTGAATTGTTGGATGCGGAGTCGGTAGCGGGGCATCTTCTTAAGCCGGGCAGTGTGTTTGGGTTTTTGTCCGCGCATCGGCGGGAGTTGTTTCCCGATGAGATGTTCGCCGATCTGTTCCCGACGGGTCGGGGTCGGCCCAGCGTGCCGGCCGATGTGATGGCGTCGGTGATCACGCTGCAGGCTTTGCACGGTCTGTCGGATAGCGAGACCGTGGATGCGGTCACGTTTGATCTGCGGTGGAAAGCGGCCTGTGGGCTGCCGGTGACTGCGGGAGCGTTTCACGCCACGACGTTGACCTATTGGCGGCGGCGGTTGGCGGCCTCGAAGCGGCCGAACCGGATCTTTGAGGCGGTCAAAGCCGTGGTGGCCCAGACCGGGGCGCTGACGGGCAAGACGCGAAGAGCGCTGGATTCCACGGTGCTTGATGACGCGGTGGCCACCCAGGACACGGTGACCCAGCTGATCGGCGCGATCCGTCGGGTGCGCCGCGAGGTCGCGGGTGCGGCCGAGGTGATCGCCCAGTACTGCACCGGCCACGACTATGACGATCCGGGTAAACCCGCGATCGCCTGGGACGACCAGCAGGCCCGCGATCGCCTGGTCGATGCCCTGGTCAGCGACGCGCACCGGCTGCTGGGGCATCTACCCGAGCAGGAGTTGGGTCCGCGGGCGGCCGAGGCGGTGGCGCTGCTGGCCTTGGTCGCCGGCCAGGACGTGGAACCTGTCGAGGGCTCCGACGGCACCGACGGGCGCTGGCGCATCGCCCAGCGAGTCGCCCCGGATCGGGTGATCTCCACCGTCGATCCCGACACCCGCCATGTGCACAAGACGGTGGCCCGCCGCCAGGACGGATTCAAGGGTCATCTGGCCATCGAGCCCGACACCGGCATCATCACCGACTGCGCCCTGACCGGGGCCAGCGGCGCGGATAACCATGAAGCTGCGGTCGGGCTTGGGCTGCTCGATGGCGAAGATGAGCCGGTGACGGTTTTGGCCGATTCTGCTTACGGCTCAGGACAATTCCGCGCCGAACTGGCCGAGCGCGGCCATACCGACCGGGTCAAGCCCGCACCGGTGCCCAGGACTATCGCGGACGGGTTCACAGTCGATGACTTCACCGTCGACCACAACAACCGCACCGCGACCTGCCCCAACGGGCTGACCCGCCCGATCAGCCGCAGCGGAATCGCCACCTTCGGCGTGGTCTGCACCGGATGCCCGCTGCGGGCCCGATGCACCCGCAGCCGCAAGGGCAAGCAACTCAAAGTCGGTGCGCATGACGCGCGCCAACGCGCCGCCCGGCGGGCCGCGCGCGACGCGCACTGGCTGGCCGAATACCGACAGCATCGCCCCATGGTCGAACGAACAATCGCCTGGCTGACCCGCGGCAACCGCAAGCTGCGTTACCGCGGCGTCATCAAGAACGATCACTGGCTGCATCACCGCGCCGCCGCGCTCAACCTCCGCCGATTGATCACCCTCGGCCTGTTCCACGACGGCTCCGCTTGGGTACTGGCCTAAGCCGGCTCAGCACCAATCAGCCTGGTGCGCTGCCCAATCCACGCCGACCAGCCACCGCGCACTGCGGCAAGCTCGCGATCGAAACAACGCGCAACTCCCACCACATCAGCCCCAACCCACCTTCGGGGACCACATTGTTCAGGGCATTCCTAGCGCTTGCGGCGCAGCGGCGTCGGCGTGACGGCGCCCAGGGCCAGCCGACGCGCGGACACCAGGAATCCGGTGTGGCCACGCATATTGTGCTGCGGGCGCACGGCCAATCCGACGACGTTCCACCCGCGTTGCAGCGTCTCCCAGGCGCGAGGCTCGGTCCAGCACTGCTGTCCGCGCAGCGCCTCCACCGTTTTGGACAGCTGAGTGACGGTGGCCAGGTAGACGATCAGCACACCGCCGGCAACCACCACCCGCGAGACGGTGTCGAGCACCTCCCACGGCGCCAGCATGTCCAGCACCACCCGGTCGACCGAGCCGTCAGGCAGATCGGTATCCGCGACATCGCTGAGAATCAGCCGCCAGTTGTCGGGGACGCAGCCGGAGAACGTCTCTACATTGCGACGGGCGAGTTCGGCGTGATCGGCGCGCACCTCATAGGAGATCACCCGCCCCTCCGGCCCGACCGCGCGCAGCAGCGAACAAGTCAGCGCCCCGGAGCCGGCACCGGCCTCCAAAACTCGGGCGCCCGGAAAGATGTCACCCTCGAGCACGATCTGGGCGGCGTCCTTGGGATAGATCAACTGGGCGCCGCGAGGCATGGACATCACGTAGTCCACCAACAGTGGGCGCAACACCAGGAACGGGTCACCGTTGGCCGACTTGACCACGCTGCCTTCCGGCAGTCCGATCACAGCGTCGTGCGCGATCGCGCCGCGGTGTGTATGAAATTCGCCGCCGGCGCTGAGCAGCATCGTGTAGTGCCGACCCTTGCCGTCGGTGAGCTGGACACGATCGCCGACGGCGAACGGCCCGGTTGCAGACACAGCTGTCTAGCCTGCCAGCAGACGCGCCGGGAAAGGTCCGCGGGGTTGTCCGACCGCGCCCCTAGGCTGCGGAGATGAGCCGCGTCGGCGACGATGCGGAGCGAAGCGACGAGGAGGAGCGGCGCACATGAACGGCGAACCCGGCAACGTAGCCAGGTCCCGGCCTGCATCAAGGCCGGCGTTGTCGCCGTCGCGGGCCGCCGACTTCAAACAGTGCCCGCTGCTCTACCGGTTCCGTGCGGTCGATCGGCTCCCTGAGCCGCCATCCACGGCACAGCTGCGGGGCTCGGTGGTGCATGCCGCGCTGGAGCAGCTGTACAGCCTGCCCGCACCCGAACGCGGCCCGCAGGCCGCCGGCGCGCTCGTCGGCCCGGCTTGGGAGCAGGTGATCGCCGCGGAACCCGATGTGGTCGCGGCGCTGGACACCGACCAGCAGACCCAACTCCTCGACGAGGCCCGCGCGCTGCTGTCCGGCTACTACCGGTTGGAAGACCCGACCCGGTTCGACCCGCAGAGCTGTGAGCAGCGCATCGAGGTCGAGCTTGCCGACGGCACGCTGCTACGCGGAATCATCGACCGGATTGATCTCGCCCCCACCGGCGAGTTGCGGGTGGTGGACTACAAGACCGGCAAGGCGCCACCGGAAGCGCGGGCCCTCGCCGAGTTCAAGGCCATGTTCCAGATGAAGTTCTATGCGGTCGCCTTGCTGCGCTCGCGGGGCGTGCTACCGACGCGGCTGCGGCTGATCTACCTGGCGGACGGCCAGCTGCTGGACTACTCGCCCGACGAAGACGAGCTGCTGCGCTTCGAGAAGACGCTGATGGCGATTTGGCGGGCGATTCAATCTGCCGGTGCGACAGGCGATTTCAGGCCGAGGCCGTCAAGGCTGTGCGATTGGTGCGCGCACCACGCGCACTGCCCCGCCTTCGGCGGGACGCCACCGCCCTACCCGGGTTGGCCGAAGCATCCTGACGAAGGTGACGCCGACGCCGTCCTACATCAGGCAGACCCGGCCGCCTGAGACTTACTGCAACGGCGACATCTCCTCCAGCATCGTCGGTATCAGCTCGCAGACCGTCGGGTGGATGTGCACCGTGCGCGCCAACGTGGTGTAGGGCGCCTTGGCTGACATCACATCCAGGACGGCGTGAATGGCCTCGTCGCCGCCGACGCCGAGGATGGCCGCTCCTAGGATCTGCTGCGTTTGGGCGTCGACCACGACTTTCATAAAGCCTTGTGTCTCACCCTTTTCCACCGCGCGACCGACCCTGGTCATGGGCCGTTGACCGACCAATGCAGGGCGGCCTGCCGCGCGCACCTGCTCGACGGTCATTCCGGCTCTCCCCAGCGGGGGGTCGATGTAGAGGGCATAAGTGGGGATGCGGTCGCTCACCCGGCGTGGGTCGTTGTCGAGCAGGTTGGCTGCGACGATTTCGAAGTCGTTGTAGGAGGTGTGGGTGAACGCGCCCTTGCCGTTACAGTCCCCCATTGCCCAGATATGGTCGACGCTGGTTTTCAGTTGGTCATCGACCGTAATGTATCCCCGGGCATCGGTGTGGACACCGGCGGCCTCGAGGCCGAGGTCGTCGGTGTTGGGCCGGCGCCCGACCGCCAGCAGCAGATGACTGCCGGCGATCGGCCCGGCGCCGTCTCGCGGCGACACCTTGAAGCCGTTGTCCTGCTTTGCTATCCGAATATCAGCAGCATCGACGACGATGTCGATGCCCTCGTTTTGCAGGATCGACTTGATGGTGTCCGAGACGTCGTTGTCTTCGCGAGATGCCAGCCGCGGCCCTTTCTCGACGACGGTCACCCGGGCGCCGAAGCGGCGGTACATCTGGGCGAACTCGAGCGCGATGTAGCTCCCGCCGATGATGACGAGATGTTCGGGCACGGTGTCGAGTTCGAGGATCGAGACGTTGGTGAGGAAGTCGACACCCTCAAGGCCCGGAATGTCGGGCACCACCGCACGGCCACCGACGTTGAGGAAGATCCGCTCGGCTTGCAGGACTTCGTCGCCGACGCGCAGCGTGTGCGGGTCCTCGAATCGGGCATGCCCGCGAATGACCGTGCAGCCGTCCATTCCGTTCAGCCAGTCTTCGACGCCCTTGCGGTCGTCCAGCATGATCTCGTCTTTGCGCGTCTTGACTTTCGCCATGTCCACGCTGACCGCTCCGGTCCCGATACCAAAGTCGGCGCCGCGACGGGCCAGGTGCGCGGCATGCGCGCTGGCCACCAAGGTCTTGGTCGGGATGCATCCGTTGTTGACACAGGTGCCGCCGATGAGCTTGCGCTCCACCACGGCAACGGTGTGGCCGGCTGCGGTCAACCGGCCTGCGAGCGAGGGCCCGGCCTGACCGGCGCCCACTACGATCGCGTCGAAACGCCTTGTCACAGAGCAGCTGTTACCGCGGCAAGTGCGAACGCACCCAGCACCGCGACCGCATCCTCGAGCAAGGCGATCGGCAGGTCGTGGCCGTGCGACGCGACCAGGCGGGTCCGCGCCTGGTAGCCGCCCAGGGTGCCGAGCACCGCACCAATGGCTCCCGCCCCGAGCGCACTCCAGGTGTAGCCCCACGCGGTGCCGATGACCGCGCCCGCGAACGCGCCCAAGACGATCCGGGCGGCGAACGACGGCGGCGCCGTGCGGCTGGGTGTCTTGGGAAGCTTGTCGACGACCAGTTCACCGACCGCGAGGACGCTAAGGATCGCGACCGTCACCGGATGCCCCAGCCAGGAAGCCCACGTCCCATTGAGATTGATCCAGTGCAGCACGGCAGCCCACGCGACTACCGCGGGAGCTGTCATGGAACGCAACCCGGCGACGACACCGATCCCCAGAGCTAGCAGCAGAACATAAAAATGCGTCACGGCGACCCTCCTGAGGGGCTCAACAACAGAACGCGGCTCTAGCGGGACGCTAACACAGCAAAGCCGGTTACACCGGCGCATTCAAGATCAGAAACGACAGAACCGAATGTCCGAGGCCAGGATCGCCTTGGCCCCGATGGCCACCAGATCGTCCATGATCGCATTGACGCCCCGACGCGGCACCAGCGCCCGTACCGCGACCCAATCCGGGTCGGCGAGCGGAGCGATCGTCGGGGACTCCAAACCCGGTGTGATCAAGGTGGCGTCGTCAAGCACCGAACGCGGGCAGTCATAGTCCAGCATCAAATACTGTTGGCCAAACACCACGCCCTGCACCCGCGCGACCAGCTGCTCGCGGGCGGAGGCATCCGGTCCGTCGCCTGCGTCGTCAGGGTCGACCTGTTCGATGAGCACCGCCTCCGAATCGCACAGGGTTTCACCGAAGGCCACCAGATTGTGCAGGTTCAAGGTGCGACCCGAACCCACCACGTCGGCGATCGCATCGGCCACCCCGAGCTGCACGGAAATCTCCACGGCGCCGTCCAGGCGGATCACGGTCGCGTCAATACCGCGGGCCGCCAAGTCTTCTCGCACCAAATTCGGATATGCCGTGGCGATTCGCCGGCCGGCCAGGTCGTCGATGGTCCAGTCGCGTCCGGCCGGTGCGGCGTAACGAAAGCTGGACGACCCGAAGCCGAGCGCCAGTCGTTCGCGCACCGGCGCGCCGGACTCACGCGCCAAATCCCGTCCGGTTATTCCGAAGTCGAGCTCCCCCGACCCGACATAGATAGCAATGTCTTTGGGCCGCAGGAAAAAGAACTCGACATGGTTGTGCGGGTCGATGACGGTCAAGTCTTTGGGATCGGTACGACGACGGTAGCCGGCCTCGGCGAGAATCTCGACCGCCGGCTCGCTCAGCGCTCCCTTGTTGGGAACTGCGACCCGCAGTCTCGTGGAGCCGTTTCGGTGCAGCGCCACCATCACAGCTTCCGGTACACGTCGTCGAGCGTCAGCCCGCGAGCGATCATGAGCACCTGCGTCCAGTACAACAACTGACTGATCTCCTCGGCGAGTGCGTCGTCAGATTCGTGCTCGGCCGCCAACCACACTTCACCGGCCTCCTCCAGGACCTTTTTGCCCACCGCATGCACCCCACCGTCCAGCGCGGCCACGGTGCTGCTGCCGGGCGGGCGGATACGGGCACGCTCGCCGAGCTCGGCAAACAGATCGTCAAAGGTCTTCACGGCCTGCGATTGTTTCATGGGCGGGTAGCAAAGTCACGGCGGTTTCAGGTCGCGGGCCGTCCGCTTGCCGGAGCCACCTCGTCGGGCATGTCTTCCAGGGACACCCCATTGGTTTCCCGGACCCATCGCCACACGAAAAGAAGCGAGAGCAGCGCACACAGCGCGTAAAAGCCGTAGGCCAAGCCGAGCACGTGCCGCAGTGCCGGGAAGGTTACGACGATTGTCCAGTTGGCCATCCATTGCACGCCCGACGCCAATCCCAGCGCCGCGGACCGGATGCGGTTGGGGAACATCTCACCCAGCAGCACCCATAGGACGGGTCCCCACGATATGCCGAACGCGATAACGAACAGGTCGGCGGCGACCAGCGCGATCACCCCGGAGGCCATGTCCAGGTCTGGTCGACCGTTGACGACGGATGCGCTGGTGAAAACGACGGTCATGGTGACCAGCATCAATGCCATACCCGCTGATCCGGCCAGCAACAGCGGCCTGCGGCCGACCCTGTCGATCAGCGCGATCGCCACCAACGTGATCACGACATTGACCCCGGTGGTCACCAGCGCAATGGTGAACGACGACTTCTCGCCGAATCCCACTGCCTCCCAGAGCACATCCGAGTAGTAGAAGATCACGTTGATACCAACGAACTGCTGAAAGATGGCCAGCCCCAGGCCCACCCAGACGATGCTGTACAGCCCGCCGGTCGGCTTACGCAGATCGCGCCAGGACGGTGGTTTCTCCTGCTCCAGGCTGTCCGCGATCCGGTTTATCGTCAGCTCGACATCGCGGTCACCGAGCAGCTTGGAAAGCACTCGGCGAGCCTGCGAAATTTGCTGTCGCGCAACCAGATAGCGTGGCGATTCCGGAATGGTGAAAATTAGCGCGAAATACACCAGCGCCGGGATCACCTCGCTGAGGTAGGTCCAGCGCCACGCGGCCAGACCCAGCCACAGCCGCCCGCTGGAGCTCCCCGCCAGATGAAACGGCAACCAGGTCAGCGCCAGGGAGCCGAAAATGCCGCACACGATGGCGAGTTGCTGCAGTGAACCGAGCCGACCGCGGAAACGCGGGGGCGAGATTTCGGCGATGTACGCCGGGGCGGCGACGGACCCGAAGCCGATACCGATGCCACCGACTGTGTGAAAGATGACGAACATCCAAATGCTGCTTGCCAACCCGGCTCCGAGCCCGCAGATGAAAAACAATGTGGCCGAAAGCTTCATCATCGCCAGTCGGCCCATCCGGTCCGCGAACCGTCCGGCGAACACCGCTCCGGCAGCGGCGCCCATCAGTGCCGAGGCCGCGGCGAAACCCAACACCGCGTTGCCGACATGAAAGTTGGCCTGCAACGCCTTGACTGCACGGTTGGTCACCGAGATGTCGTAGCCGAACATCAGTCCCCCGATTGCAGCCACCGACGCGAAGCGGGTGGCGGACAAGAAAGGGACGCGGCGGTCGGCGGGCAGGTCTTCGTGAGGCGCCGATGGCGTCTGCCCGAGGGCATCATCACCGGTCATGGCGTCCGAGGATACCGCCGCACACCCGGCCGGCATCAGCGGTCAGACGTTGAAGTACTTCGCTTCGGGGTGGTGCAGGATGAACGCGTCGGTGGATTGCTCGGGATGCAGCTGCATCTCCTCCGAAAGAGTCACCCCGATACGCTCCGGTTCGAGCAGGGCCATGGTTTTAACCCGGTCTTCCAGGTCGGGGCAGGCGCCGTAGCCGAAGGAGAACCGGGCGCCGCGGTAGCCCAGCTTGAAGTAGGCCTCTTTCGTGTCGGGATCTTCGGCGGACATCGCCCGGTCGCCGGAGAATCGCAGTTCCTCGCGAATACGGCGGTGCCAATACTCGGCAAGCGCCTCGGTGAGCTGCACGCCGATGCCATGCACCTCGAGGTAGTCGCGGTAGGAGTCCGACGCGAACAGCTCGTTGGCGAAGTCGGCGATTGGCTGACCCATGGTCGCCAACTGGAATGGCAACACGTCAACTTGTCCGCGCTCGGCCGCCAGGTCGCGGGAGCGGATGAAGTCAGCGATGCACAAGAACCGGTCCCGCTGCTGACGCGGGAAGGTGAAGCGGAATCGCTGCTCGGCATCGGGCCGCGGCTCGGTCAGCAGGACGACGTCGTCGCCCTCGGACACCACTGGGAAGTAGCCGTAGACAACGGCGGCGTGTGCCAGCACGCCGTCGGTGGACAGCCGGTCCAGCCAGTACCGCAACCGCGGTCGACCCTCGGTCTCCACCAATTCCTCATAGGACGGTCCCTCGCCGCCGCGAACCCCGCGCAGGCCCCACTGACCCAGGAACAGCGCACGCTCGTCCAGCAGCTCCGTGTAGTCGGCTAGGGCCAGCCCCTTGACGACCCGTGACCCCCAAAACGGCGGCACCGGCACCTCGACATCGGCCGCGACGTCGGAGCGCACTGGCACGACGACCGGTTCTTCGGACGCTTTCCTTTGCGCCGCAATCCGCTTGGACCGCTCATGGCGGGCCTTGCGTTCGGCCTCTTTCTCCCGGGCGGCTTCTGCCGCCAAGGCCTCCGGGCTGTCGACGTCGGGCGCCTCGCCCCGCTTCGCGCTCATGATGGTGTCCATCAATTTCAGGCCCTCGAAAGCGTCTCGCGCGTAATGAACTTCGCCTTCGTAGATCTCGGCGAGGTCGTTCTCCACGTAGCTACGGGTCAGCGCAGCACCGCCGAGCAGCACCGGGAACTTCTCGGCGACTCCACGGGTGTTCATCTCCTGGAGGTTTTCCTTCATCACCACGGTGGATTTCACCAGCAGGCCCGACATGCCGACCACATCGGCGCTCTTGTCTTCGGCCACTTCGAGGATGGTGGCGATCGGCTGCTTGATGCCGATGTTGACCACTTCGTAGCCGTTGTTGCTCAAGATGATGTCGACGAGGTTTTTGCCGATGTCGTGCACGTCGCCCTTGACGGTGGCCAAGACGATGCGTCCCTTGCCGGAGTCGTCGTCGGATTTCTCCATGTGCGGCTCAAGATGTGCGACGGCGGTTTTCATCACCTCGGCCGACTGCAGCACGAACGGCAGCTGCATCTGCCCGGAGCCGAACAACTCGCCGACCGTCTTCATCCCGGCCAGCAGGTTCTCGTTGATGATTTCCAGCGGCGGCTTTTGGGTCATGGCCTCGTCGAGATCGGCCTCTAGGCCGTTGCGCTCTCCGTCGACGATGCGTTGGGCCAGTCGCTCGAACAACGGGAGTTTGGCCAGTTCGGCGGCGCGAGATTCCTTCGACGACGCCGCCGACACCCCTTCGAACAGCCGCATCAGTTCCTGCAGCGGATCATATTCCTCGCGGCGGCGGTCGTAGACCAGATCCAGCGCAACCTCGCGCTGCTCGTCTGGGATCCGGTTCATCGGCAGGATCTTCGACGCGTGCACGATCGCCGAATCCAGCCCGGCTTCCTGGCATTCGTGCAGGAATACCGAGTTGAGCACTTGGCGGGCAGCGGGATTGAGACCAAACGAGATGTTGGACAACCCGAGCGTGGTCTGTACGGCGGGGTGGCGCTTCTTCAGCTCACGAATCGCCTCGATGGTCTCGATGCCGTCTTTGCGTGACTCTTCCTGGCCGGTGGCGATGGTGAAGGTCAAACAGTCGATCAGAATCGAGGATTCATCGACACCCCAGTTGCCGGTGATGTCGTTGATCAGCCGCTCGGCGATCTCGACCTTCTTCTCGGCGGTACGGGCCTGGCCCTCTTCGTCGATGGTCAGCGCGACCACCGCCGCGCCGTGTTCGGCGACCAACTCCATGGTCTTGGCAAAGCGCGACTCCGGGCCGTCGCCGTCCTCGTAGTTTACCGAGTTGATCGCGCAGCGGCCACCCAGGTGCTCCAAACCCGCTTGCAGCAACGGGGTTTCGGTGGAGTCCAGCATGATCGGCAGCGTTGACGCCGTCGCCAGACGGCTGGCCAGCGCCGTCATGTCGGCCACGCCGTCGCGGCCCACGTAGTCGACGCACAGATCCAGCAGGTGCGCACCGTCGCGAGTCTGATCCTTGGCGATGTCCAGGCACTTCTGATAGTCCTCGGCGATCATCGCTACACGAAAAGCCTTGGAGCCGTTGGCATTCGTCCGCTCCCCGATCACCAAGACCGAGGCGTCCTGCTCGAAGGGGACGGCGGTGTACAACGATGACACCGACGGCTCAAAGGTCACGTGGCGCTCGCCGCGTTGCGCGGAGCCGTTGTTATATCTGGCCACTACGTCGGCCACTTGCCTGATGTGCTCCGGGGTGGTACCGCAGCAGCCGCCGACCAGCGACAGACCGAACTCGGAAATGAAACTGTCCATCGCGTCGGCCAATTCGTCTGGCTGCAGCGGGTATTCAGCGCCCTTGGCGCCCAGCACCGGCAGCCCGGCGTTGGGCATCACCGAGACCGCGATGCGGGCATGCCGCGACAGGTACCGGAGGTGCTCACTCATCTCGGCAGGACCCGTCGCGCAGTTCAAACCGATCATGTCGACACCGAGTGGCTCGATGGCCGTCAGCGCCGCACCGATCTCGCTGCCCAGCAGCATCGTGCCGGTGGTCTCGACGGTGACATGGGTGAACACCGGGATATGCCGCCCGGTTTGCGCCATCGCCCGTCGCGACCCCAGCACCGCGGCCTTGAGCTGCAGGAGATCCTGGCAGGTTTCCACCAGGATCGCGTCGGCGCCCGCGTCGAGCATGCCCAACGCGGCTTCGGTGTAGGCGTCGCGAATGAGGTGGTACTCGGTGTGGCCCAGGGTCGGCAGCTTGGTGCCCGGCCCCAGAGACCCCAGCACGTAGCGTTTGCGGTCGCCAGTGGTCAATTCGTCAGCAACCCGACGTGCGATCGCGGTGCCCTTATGTGATAGGTCGCGGATCTTGTCGGCGATGTCGTAATCGCCGAGATTCGACAAGTTGCAGCCGAACGTGTTGGTTTCCACAGCGTCCGCGCCGGCCTCGAAATAGGCGCGGTGGATGGTGTCCAACACATCGGGGCGGGTCTCGTTGAGGATCTCGTTGCAGCCCTCCAGCCCGCGGAAGTCGTCGAGGGTGAGATCTGCGGCCTGCAGCTGGGTCCCCATGGCGCCGTCGCCGACAACTACGCGCTGCGACAACGTCTCGAGCAGATCGGTGTCGTAGCGGGTGTCGTTGGCGGAAGTCATCCCGACAAGCATAGCCGGTCTATGGAAAATGGCCTGGTCGTCGCGGCACCGGGACTCCGATCAGGCCGTACGCTAATTCTGTGAACTCGCCGGATCCCAGCGCTTCGCTACCCGAACTGCACAACACGATCGTCGTGGCGGCGTTCGAGGGGTGGAACGACGCCGGTGACGCGGCCAGCGACGCCCTGGAGCACTTGGACGCCATCTGGGAGGCCGATCCGATCGTCGAGATCGACGACGAGGCTTACTACGACTATCAGGTGAACCGCCCGGTCATCCGGCAGGTCGACGGCGTCACGCGGGAATTAGTGTGGCCGTCGATGCGGATCTCGCACTGTCGCCCGTCGGGCAGCGACCGCGACATCGTGTTGATGCACGGCGTCGAGCCGAATATGCGTTGGCGCACATTCTGCGCCGAGCTGCTGGCCGTCGCCGACAAGCTCAACGTCGACACCGTGGTGATCCTCGGCGCGCTATTGGCCGACACGCCGCACACCCGACCGGTGCCGGTGTCCGGGGCGGCCTACTCCCCCGAGTCGGCGCGCCGTTTCGGGCTGCAGGAAACCCGCTACGAAGGTCCGACCGGCATCGCCGGCGTGTTCCAGGACGCCTGCGTGGCGGCCGGGATCCCGGCGGTGACCTTCTGGGCGGCAGTCCCGCACTACGTGTCACAGCCGCCCAATCCGAAGGCCACCGTGGCGCTGCTGCGCCGCGTCGAGGATGTGCTCGACATCGAGGTCCCGCTGGCCGATCTGCCGGCGCAGGCCGAGGAGTGGGAGCAGGCGGTCACCGAGATGACCGCCGACGACGACGAGATCGCTGAGTATGTGCAGTCATTGGAGCAGCGCGGCGACGCCGAGGTCGACATGAATGAGGCGCTGGGCAAGATCGACGGCGACGCGCTGGCCGCCGAGTTCGAACGCTATTTACGACGCCGCCGCCCGGGCTTTGGACGCTAGATGCTCAACGGAATCGGGTGCAGACCTCAGTAGATCCAACTCGGACTAATGAATGTTTGAGTTGTTTGCCGTACATACTGACCGATTCGGCAGTCAGCATCTCGTGATGCGTACAGTCGATCGAGTACACGGTAATGTCGCCAGCAACGTAAGGTCGCCAACTTGGCAGAAGAGACGAACTCCGATCGTTCTCATCCCGCACAGCAGAAAATATGATCATATCACCATTGAAAACACCGGGTTCGTGAGCTTGATACAACGTCATGCCATTCTTAACGTTGTGCACAAACAAATCCAGAACCTGTTTGTATCGAGGAAATTCTGCGGCTCCTCGTTCGCGAAGTAGTTCTTCTATCTGCTCGTAGGTAAGCGGCCCATCCTGTTCTGGAACGCCCTTAAGATAGAATCGCAAGACTTCTATCTCCTTTTTCCAATCGCCTAACTCCGGGTTTGATTGGATGTCGATGCTGGGAACAGCGTCGAGAAGGACAAGGCGTGCAATTACGCATCCGCGTCGCTGAAGCTCGATGGCGATTTCATGGGCGATCATGCCTCCCACAGACCAGCCGAGAAGGTTGTAGGGCCCGGTAGGATAAACCCCTTGGATCCTGTCGGCATAGTTTTTCGCCATATCGCGAATTGACCCAGGTTCAACTTCTTCGTCCTGCAGGATTTGTTGGATTCCAATGATCGGGCAGTCCAAGTAATTACCAAGAGCCAGGTACGGCCAACTCACCCCACCCAAAGGATGAATGCAGAACAGCGGCACGCCAGTACCCTTCTTCAGGGTCTGAACCGGAACTACTTCTTGCAAATCAGTGGTATCGCTATCGCCACGATGCCGGTGCAGATAGTCGGCAAGATCCCCGACAGTGGGCGCGTCAAACAGATACCGCACCGGCACTTCCCTGCCCAGCGCCGACCGCAGCCGCGCGCTGACCCGGGTGGCGATCAACGAATCCCCACCCAGGGCGAAGAAGTCGTCATCGAGCCCGACCCGATCCAGGCCCAACACCTCGGCGAACACCTCGGCGACGATTTTCTCGGTCGGGGTCTGCGGCGCCCGGAAGGGTGCGGCGGCAACCACCGGCGCCGGCAGCGCCTTACGGTCGATCTTGCCCGAGGAGGTCAACGGGAACTCGTCAAGCACCACAATCTCAGCGGGCACCATGTAATCGGGCAACCACGCACACAATTGCCGATGCACCACAGTGGGCTCGGGCTGCGGCACGCCGCTGATGTAGGCGATGAGGTGGTCGGCGCCGGTGGTGCTGTGGTGCACGGTGGCGGCGGCCCGGGTGACCTGCGGGCAGGCCAGCAGGGTGTTTTCGAT
>Ga0209040_10001692_pt1 | contig 17496 bp, 17 predicted proteins | sample BogFormECP12_OM3_FD_188240 | JGI IMG/M metagenome (GOLD analysis project Ga0209040, IMG submission 188240) | Bog forest soil microbial communities from Calvert Island, British Columbia, Canada - ECP12_OM3 (SPAdes) (version 2) | ecosystem: Environmental > Aquatic > Freshwater > Wetlands > Bog ...
CGGTGATCCGGCCCTGGTTCATCGCCCGCGGCGCGCAGCTTCCGTTCCTGCTGACGGTGCTGGGCGTGCTGGGCGGGGCGATCGCGTTCGGCCTGCTGGACATTTTCCTGGGTCCGGTGCTGCTGGGGATCGGCTACACGCTTATCAACGAGTAGGCCGAGGCCGAGGAAACCGCGAGCGTCGATCATTGAGGGCCGGACCGTGAGCGAAACTGGACCGCCGGAGCCGAACCCTCGCCGCGCGCTGGTCGGGCTGCTGGCGATCGTCGCGCTGGTGGTCGCTGTGCTGTTCATCATGCACCGGCTCAATCAGGCGGCGCGGATCCAGGACTGCGTCGCCTCCGGGCGGATCAACTGTGCGCCGATCGAGACGCAGCGGTGATGCGACAAGGGGTCTTGCATGCCTTGCAATCGCGGCTGCATGGTGGATTGCGCGTCATTCAGGCGAGGGTGGAATGGTATCAATGCAAATCAGGCTTGTTGCCCCGCGTCTCGACGGGCGCAGTCGCCCTGCGTCCGCTGCATTCATCGTTGGGTTTGCAATTCTGTGCTTTGCACTCGCCCTTATCTTCTATTGGCCGGGGAATGTTTCTGCTGATCTCTTAGGCGTGTGGCTCGACGCGAGGAACGCTGCGATTACCGAGCCGCATGGGCTGCTCATGAGCTTTATCTGGCGTTGGCTAGACATGCTGCTGCCGGGGCCGCAGCTCCCGCTGGCCGTTCAGCTGTCGGTATATTGGTGTGCGATCGCTCTTCTGCTTTTGCATTTTCGGCCGACAAGGACAACGGTCATAGTCAGCGGCCTCGCCTTGTCGGTGAATCCTTTTGTGCTATCCTTTAGTGGGTCATTACTTGTCGATGTGCTATCTGGTAATCTTGCATTGTTGGGGTACATGGTATTATTTAAATATAGTAGATCATCGACTAAGACCACCACGGTTGTTCTGTCATTTTGTTTGTTCGGCCTGGCAGGCCTTGCACGCTATCAGATGTGGATTGTGTGTCCTTCCGCGCTCGGCGGTATGCTCGTGTCCGACCGCAAGGATGGAACTATGGCTGGGCACGGAAGTACCAGAAATATTGCGATTGCATTCGCAGCTTTTCTGCTTGTGGCAGGCACGGTCCTAACCGCAATACATGAGACATTCGATATTCGATCAGATTTATTCAACTCAAACCTCAGGTATTCTATGCTCTATGACATTGCGGCTGTCATCAAGGCGTCTCCAGACGTGTCATTGAGAATTTTTTCCGACGCCGATGTAGATGTCGACATGGTTCGCAAACGGGCGATACAGAAATATACACCATACGGTCATGATCCCTTGAACTTTGGCGGCAGAGGGTCGATGTATGAGCTGGTTGCGAAGCTCAGTACCGACGCCATCGCGCAACAGTGGTTGGATGTGGCTTCCCTCGCGCCTGGAATTTTGCTGACATCTCGCATCGAAAGGTTCGGGATTTTCTTGGGCTTCGGTCGGCCCTACCGCTGTGGGCCACTTGACTTCCTGGGTCTGTCGCGTGTGCCTCTGGAAAAGTGGACAGCGCTTGGCAAGCCCAACCTGAGAGAAGCGTACGCTTTCGAATTGCTCAGGTCGCGAGTCTTTCCGGCGGGGACAATATTGTTTAGGCCGATCACCTATCTGGCCGTCTCGCTCGTACTGTTCGCGTGGTTGACTTGGAAGCAACCCGATGGAGCCGCTTTAGTCGGTAGCCTTATCGTATCAGCCTGGCTGTACTGGCTTACATTCGTTCCTTTGCCGGTCTCTTGCGATGTGCGGTACTCCTACTTTCCGTGTGTTGCCACAATGTTCGGACTGGCTTCATGTTATTTGGCTGTTTTCAGACCAAAGCCGCGCAAAGCGGAGTCCCGCATAACACCGGGAGTCGAGGAGATTTGATTCTCTGGCCAAACGCCGCCGTCACGTCGCGACCTCGAAGGGTCACACCGTCATCTCCGCGAAGCGCCGGCACGGGAGTCCTGCGCGAATAAACCTGGGATGGCGAGATAGGCGAGGCGCTTGCTCTCCTTGCGCCCTCGCGCCACCGAGTCGAGCACCAGGCCGCATCCGAACGACAGGAACGCCAGCAAGACAAGGCCGGTCGCCAGGATCGCGGTCGGCAACCGCGGCACCAGTCCAGTCTGAATGAATCCCAGCACCACTGGAATGCCAACGCCAAGCCCCACCGCCAGCAGCGCCAGTCCTGCAATGCCAAAGAACTGGAGCGGCCGTTCGTCCCTGAACAGCAGAAAGATCTCGCCCAGTATATGCAGGCCGTCCGTGTAGGTGCGCAACTTCGATACCGAGCCCTCGGGCCGCGCGCGATAGGCAGTCGACAACTCGCCGATCGGCAGCCTCAGCTCCAGCGCGTGAATCGAGAACCCCGCTTCCACGTCGAACCCGGTTGCGGTCAGCGTCGGAAACGACTTGGCGAAGCGACGGCTGAAGGCACGGTAGCCCGACAAGGTGTCGCTGATCCGCTTGCCGAAGACGTGACGGACGATGCCGGTGAATATGGCATTGCCGAGACGATGCCCTGACCGGTAGGCAGCCTGCTCGTCGCTCACACGAATCGCCACCACCATATCCAACTGCTGCTCCAGCAGCATGCGTACCATGTCTGGCGCCGCGGTCGCGTCATACGTGTCGTCGCCATCGACCAACAGGTAGATGTCGGCTTCGACATCGGCGAACATGCGCCGCACCACATGTCCCTTACCCTGCTGGGTCTCCAGCCGCACGACCGCGCCCGCCGCCCGCGCCTTGTCGATCGTTCCGTCGGTGCTGTTGTTGTCATAGACGTAGATCGTCGCTCCAGGCAGGGCGGTGCGGAAATCCGTCACGACCTTCCCGATCGATACGCCTTCGTTGTAGCAGGGGATCAGCACGGCGACGGTCGGGCTGCGTGCCTCCTGCGCGGCCAACGGGTCAGCCAAGGTCCGACGGTCAGCAGACAAGGTTGTATTCGACATGGTCTAACAGTCTGCACCATCGGCACCGGTTGGAACAACTACCCGATGTCCTCCAGGCTGAACTGTTCCGCCTCCTCATCGTAGCTGAACAGTTCGGCATAGCGGCCCCAGGCGATGACGGTGCGCAGCGTGCCCTCCGCGTAGTCCGGCGACATGTGGTCCTCCAGCTCATCGCGGAAACGCACCGCCGAGGCGCGATGGTTCCAGCGTTCGTCCAGCACCTGGCGGATCATGCGCGCCAGCGGCACATACGCGGTTAGCGCAGCGGCGAATAGTTGCTTGCGCTCCTCGGTGTCGGCCGCGGCGAAGCGGCGGCCCTCGTCGGTCAGCGTGATGTCGCCTTCCTCCAGCACCGCGAAATGCAGCAACTGCAGCGTCTCGCCGAGCGGCAGCAGTTCGTCGGCCTCGTATTGCAGCACAGCCGCCAGCGCCGGCAGGTCGGCACGACCGTTGTAGGGCGGCCCGGCCAGCGCCTCCATCAGGCCGGCCATCTGGTTGGTGCCGATCGGATGCAGCGGCATCGCAATACTCGGCGGCGCCGCGGCCACCGCGCGGACACTCGGCACCGGCCGGCGCGTCATCAGCGCGTAGATGTCGTCCACCATCTGGCGGAACGCCGGATCGAGCCGGTTGCGCGGATGGGGGAACGGCACCCGCAGCTCGCTCGCCACGCGGCCGGGGTTCGACGCGAACACCAGGATGCGGTCGCACATCAACACCGCCTCCTCGATGTTGTGCGTCACCATCAGTACCGACTTCACCGGGAGCTTCCCTTCCGACCACAGATCGATCAGATCGGTACGCAGCGTCTCGGCGGTCAGCACATCGAGCGCGCTGAACGGCTCGTCCATCAGCAGCAGGTCGGGATGCACCACCAGGGCACGCGCCAAGCCGACGCGCTGGCGCATGCCGCCGGATAGCTCCTTCGGATAGGCGCTCTCGAATCCGCCCAGGCCGATCAGGTCGATCGCGCCCTCGGCGCGGCTCTCCCGTTCGGCCCGCGGCACGCCACGCGCCTCCAGGCCCAGCTCCACATTCTCTTGCACCGTAAGCCAGGGAAACAGCGCGAAGCTCTGGAACACCATCGCGACCCCTTCGGCCGGTCCGTGCACCGGCAGATCGCGCCACAGTACCTCACCCGCGGTCGGCGTCAGCAGGCCGGCCACGATGCGCAGCAGCGTCGATTTGCCGGAGCCGGAGCGGCCGAGCAGCGCCACCATCTCGCCCTCGCGCAGGCTGAGATTCACATCGTCGAGTACCACCAGATCTGCGTTGGCTTCCTTGTGATAGGCCTGCTTGCAGCCTCTCACCTCGAGCAGCGACTGCTGGGTGACATTGGTGTCCATGTGCGCCTCTCCTTCAGCCGAGCTTCAGGTGTCGTTCCGAATAGGCATAGAGCGGCCGCCACAGCAACCGGTTGAACAGCAGGACGAAGCCCGACATCACCGCCACGCCCAGCACGACGCGCGCCATATCGCCCTTGTCGGTCGCCGCGGCGATATAGGCGCCCAGACCGTGCGCTGTCAGCTTGGTATCGCCCCAGGACGCCACCTCGGCGACGATCGCGGCGTTCCAGGAGCCACCCGAGGCGGTGATCGCTCCGGTTACGTAATATGGAAGGATCCCCGGAATCATCACCTTGCGCCACCACAGCCAGCCGCCGACCCGAAAATTGCTCGCCACCTCGCGCAGATCGCCCGGATAGGCCGCGGCACCGGCGACAACGTTGAACAGGATGTACCACTGGGTGCCGAGGATCATCAGCGGCGTCAGCCAGATATCGGCGTTCAGGTGGAAATACACGATGAACAGCACAACCGGCGGGAACAGCAGGTTGGCGGGGAATGCGGCGAGGAACTGTGCCAGCGGTTGCGCCCGCCGCGCCCAGACCGGACGCAGCCCCAGCCAAACACCGATCGGTACCCAGACCAGGGTCGCCAACACGATCAGGACCAGGACGCGCAGCAGCGTAAACAGCCCAAGAATCAGAGTCTGCCACAGGTCGCCCCAGTTCAGCTCACCGGAAACGAATGTGACGATTTTCGTCACTGCCCATGCCACCACGACGGCGAGCAACACGAGTAGTCCCACATCGACGAGGCGCGATGATCGCTCGCTCGCGACGCCTCGATGGCGTGGCAGCAGGCGCAGCGGCAGCCCGCCGAGTGCGGTCGCGGCGTCGCCCACAGCATCGGCAAACCGGCTCAGCAACCTGGTCCGCCGCATCAGCCGCAGCAGCCAGGGATCGGCCGCGGTCGCGCCTGCGGTGGTCTCGAAGCGGAACTTTTGCGACCAGGCAACCAGCGGGCGGAACAGCAACTGGTCGTACGCCAGGATCACCAGCAGCATGGCGACGATGGCATAGAACACCGCGAGGATGTCGCGCTGCTCCAGCGCCTGCGCCACATACGAGCCGATACCCGGCAGCTTCCAGGTGTTGTCGCCGACCGACACCGCCTCCGACGCCACAACGAAGAACCAGCCGCCGGACATCGACATCATGGTGTTCCACACCAGGCCAGGCGTGGCGAACGGCACCTCCAGGCGCCAATAGCGCTGCCATGCCGTCAGGTGGAAGCTGTCGGCCGCTTCCTTCAGATCGGCGGGCACCGTCTTCAGCGACTGATAGATGCTGAACGCCATGTTCCACGCCTGGCTGGTGAAGATCGCGAAGATCGCTGCCAGCTCGAGCCCCAGCACCTTGCCGGGGAACAGGCTCATGAAGAACACCACGGTGAAGGTCAGGAAGCCCAGGATCGGCACCGATTGCAGGATGTCGAGGATCGGTATCAGCACCAGGCTGGCGCGGCGGCTCTTCGCCGCGGCGGTGCCGTAGGTGAAGGTGAACAGCAGCGATGCCAGCAGTGCGGCGAACATGCGCAGCGTGGTGCGCATGGCGTAGTTCGGCAGGTTGGCCGGGTCGAGGCTGACCTCGATGGCGCCCGGTGCGGTGATCGGCGCGAAGGTGCCGCGCGCCACCTGTGCCACGCCGATCAACACCGCGAACACGCAGACGATCGCGGCGGCATCCCACAGGTTCGGCAGGCGCCTTCCCTGGGTGAAGGCAGGGTGGATGGTGGCTGACATCGGGGCTCGGCGGGGGTTGCGGCGCGCCCTGTTACCCCGGCCCGGTGCGCCAAGTCACCCCCTGGGGTGTGGCAATCGCGTGACGACGCCGGCGCTGATTGGCGACGCGACCCCGATTGGCAACAGCGGCCTGCCGAGCGGCAAAGGTTCACTTGCACTTTGGTAACAGACTGCCTTAGGGTGCCGGGTACTGCACAAAGGCGAAGGGAGGTTAAACCGATGTTGTTCTGTCTGATGGCGGAATATACGCCGCAAGCCCTGAACGCGATGCGCGAAAACCCCAATACCGACCGCCGAGCAGCAGTGGAACAGGTGCTTCAGGCTGCCGGCGGCAAGCTTGTCTCGATGTACGGCAGGACTGCCAATGGTCCCGGTGTCCTGGTGATTTTCGATGTAGCCGACCCCGCGATGGCACCGGCTATCTGCGGCGTCGCCGTGTCGGCCGGCACGATCCACAACGTCGAGTTGACGCGGCTGTTCACGATGGAGGAGATCACCGACATCCGGCAGAAGGCGAGGCAGATCCGCTCGGCCTACAAACCGCCGGGACAGCAGTGACCATGCTATGGGGGCGGCCGAATGCCGCCCCGTCGTTGGCAATAATTCCGGCGTTGTCTGAGGGGACATGAACCAGACATTCAGGATCGGTATCGCAGTGTTCGTGGGCGTCGCGCTCGGCGCCGCCGCCGTGCACGGGCTCCGCGCGCAAGCCGAGAAGAAGCCAGCCTATGCGGTGGCCGAAGTGCAGGTCACCGACCCGGCTGCATTCCAGGCCTATGCGGCGAAAGTTCCGGCAACGCTGACGCCCTATCATGGCCGCTACATCGTTCGGGGCAAGCCCGAAGCGAAGGAGGGTGATGCGCCGAAGGGAACCTACGTCATCCTGGCGTTCGACAGCATGGCGGATGCCGAGAAATGGTACAGCACCCCGCCGTACAGAGACTTGATTCCCGAGCGACAGAAGGCGGCCACGTCGAACGTTTTCATCGTCGAGGGGCTGCCGCAGTAAACCGCTGCGGGGCGCCGCGCTAGGTGTTTCCGGTGCTGCCGAAACCGCCCGCGTTGCGGCTGGTGGCGTCGAGGCTGTCCACCTCGTGCCAGCGGGCGCGCACCACCGGTGCCAGCACCGCCTGGGCGATGCGCGCGCCACGCTCGATGGTGAACGGCGAGTCGCCGGCGTTCAGCACGATCACCTGGATTTCGCCGCGATAGTCCTCGTCGATCGTGCCGGGAGAGTTGGGCAGCATGATGCCGTGGCGCAGCGCCAGGCCAGAGCGAGGGCGGATCTGCAGCTCGTAGCCGGGCGGGAGGGCAACGGCGAGGCCGGTGGGAATCAGCGCGCGCTTGCCTGGCTCGATGGTGACGGGGGATTCGACCGCGGCCAACAGGTCCATGCCGGCGGCGCCGGCGGTGGCGTAGGCGGGGAGCGGCAGATCGGTGTTGTGCGGCAGACGGCGGACGGCGATCTGGACGGTCATGGCGGGATCATGGGGTGCGTTGGCCGGGCGGGCAATCGTTGCGTATCACCGGGGTGTCGGTTAAGTCTGAACAGGCAACGAGCACCCTCGCTGGAGGAGTGTCCGATGTCCGAAACCAAAGAGGTGAGATGGGCACAGGAAACCTATGCCTTCCTCGCCTGTTGTTGATGCAGATCGGCTGGGCCGCTCTCCTTGTTCTGGTAGCGCAGTTCGCCGGCAAGGACGCTACGCCAACTATCAGTGTCCCTGGCATCGAACGTTCGCAGACATACCGCTTAGCACAATCTACCCGCTAGGCGCGGTCGCGGTGTTGCTGTGGTGGCTGTTCGCCAGCCGCGCCATTCGACTTGTCAGGCTGTTTGCAGGGCGCATGCTTCGCCGTCCGGCCAGTCGGTTGCTCCGTCTGTCCTGGTTTCTGCTGCTGCTGCTCACCTTTCCCTATTTTCTTGGTGTCATCCTGGTGGAAAACGCACGGTTCAACGCGTGGAAGAAACGCCAGGATCCGAAATGGCTGGCTGAACACGAGCCCAGGATCAAGGAGCGTGGCCTGCGCGAGATCTATGAGAAGCAGGCGAAGTGGCGGCTGGACAAACCTTATGATCTTGCCATCGGCTGGATTCTGCATACCCGCGAGCGCCTGGCCTCGGCTGCGACGATCGCGGTCGCACCGTTCTACAGCATTGGGCGGCTGCGCCAGGCGCTTGCCGATCTGCCGACAGTGCCATATGTAGATTTCATCACGGTACCTGATATCGTGCGGATCGAGGACGACAACCGCGCAAGGACCGTGGTTCGTCGTTATGGTATAGATACGTTGCTGTGAGGCAGTTATCTGTCTGCGGAGGCGCCGCGCATCTGGCTCAACATCCAGAGCCACCCCGATCCTGAACAGGAAAAGCCCGATCCGGACCGCCGGGACCCCAGGCACCCGTTACCCACTCGACGCATCGATGATGCGATGATGATCGTTGATCAGAATGACGTGATCGACGCTTATATCGTCGTCTTGTTGAGCTATCTTGGCACGTTGGTGCAGCGCAAGGAGGCGAGCTGGCGCAGGCCGGAGGCATCGCGGCTCTGGCGAATCTACGACCGGCTTTCCTTGTCGGTAGCGGATCGTAGGCAGGTTTTCCTGCGACTGATCACTCCGCTTCTGGCGAACATCACCGATCCGCTTCCCCCAGCGACTCTCGACAAGACGCCGCGTGAACTGCTCGTCGAGCATGCCAACACACTGGGTCGTCGAGCAGATGGGCGACACGGGTCTGGATCGAATCGATAACAAGCTCTTGCGCAATATATTATCCAATTGCATCCGTCTGCGTCCCGAAGTTGCCGATCACCACTATCGGCTCGGTGCCTTGCTTTGCCTGATGAACAATGAGTCCGGAGCATTCGCGGCACTTTCGCAGGGTCAGGCATTGGATGACCTATCCGACTGGTCCGATCGTCAGTGGATTGCGCACATGGCAGAAGCATTTCTTTCGCTGACGTTTGATCGCGGCGATAGCGAGAAAGCGAAGGCGATTACTTATCTTGCGCGCGGGCTTCTGCTCGGCGGCGACGAGGCACGGGAGAGCCTGTCGAGGCAACTCAGGGACGACAAGAAGTTTGCCGTCTGGCGTGAGGGCTCGGACGACCCGGACAAATGGTGGGACACGGCCGATCGGTTACTCGACCGGCTGGTTCACCCCGTTCCAGCGCAAAGCCGGACAGCAGACAGTCTGAACGGCAAGCCCCCGTGATTGCCGCGGGGGAAATCCTGATCGACGCAGTGCCACATGCAACGGACGAAGTGCGCGCGTTGATCGGTGAGCTCGATCGCACGCTGTCGGCGGAGTGTCCACCAGATCAGTGGCATTGGCTTGGCGCCGGATGCAATCTTTCAGTCACATGTCCGCTTCTTCCTGGCGCGGCTGAACGGCCGTGCGGTCGGTTGTGGCGGCGTCGCCGCTGCTTCCTGACTTCGCCGAAGTCAAGCGCATGTACGTGCGCGATGCAGCACGGGGTAAGGGCGTTGCACAGGCACTGCTGGCGCGCATTGAGTTGGAAGCACGCGCGGCAGGGCTTGCGGCATTGCGACCGGAGACAGGAGATCGACAGGAAGTGGCCTCGCGTTCGGGGATTATGCTGCGATGGCGCCGGAGGCCATCGCGACCAGTGTGTTCTTCGAAAAGCTGATTTAGGTTCACCACGATCAGAGAGACGCAATGATGCGCGGAGCCATTAAGGAGAGCTGCTAGACGCGCCTTTCTGATACACGCTGCCAATGGGTTTCACCGGCCCACCATCTCGAACCCCGCCACTTCCGCCATCCTCCGCAGATTGCGGTACCCGAGCGTCGCATAGGTCAGCGGGCGCGCCTTGCGCGGATCCTGTTCCGCCTCCACCACCAACCAGCCTGCGTATCCCGCCTCGCGCAATATACGCAGTAACGGCGTGAACGCGATGCAGCCGTCGCCGGGGACGGTGAACACACCTTGGAGTACGGCACTCATGAACGTCATGTCCTCCCGGATCGCGCGATCCAGCACAGCGCGCCGCACGTCCTTGCAGTGCACATGCACCACCCGCGCGATATGCCGTGGCAGGACCGAAGTGGGATCGCCTCCGGCAAACAGGCAGTGACCGGTGTCGAACAGCAGCCCCGCCGCCTCACCGGTCGCTGCCATCAGCCGGTCAATATCCGCCTCGCTTTCCACAATGGTTCCCATGTGGTGATGAAACGCCATGCCCACGCCGAACGCCGCCATGCGCTCGGCCAGTGCGGTCACCTTGCGGCCATAGGCCGGCCAATCGCCATCCGCCAGCTTTGGTCGCTGCGAGATCGGCGGGAAACCGCGCCGTCCCGAGGTGTCGGCATAAACGACATACTGGCAGCCGAGGTCGCGCAGCAGCGTCAGGTGCGGTTCGATTGCTGCGAACTCCTCGGCCACGTCGCGCTCGAAGATGCGGCCATCGAACCAGCCGGAGACCAGCCTCAGGTGATGCCGCGCCAGGATCGGCCCCAGCACCGCCGATGTGCGCGGGAACTTGCCACCAAGTTCGGTGCCGCTGTATCCGGCCTCGCGGGTCTCGGCGAGGCAAGTCTCCAGCGGGATGTCGCCGCCGAGTTCCGGCATGTCGTCGTTGGTCCAGGTGATCGGATTGATGCCGAGCTGCACTGTCATGTTCGCTTCCCTGCCTGTTCCGCAGCCGCCAATGCCGCGACCGCGTCCGCGGCCGTTGCGCCCGTAGCCACACCGCCGCTCACCCAGGCGGCGAACGCTTCCGCCTGACGCCGCAGCGCATCGAGGAACACAAGCTCGCCCCCGGGCGGCCACAGGAAGCGGCAGTCCTCCGCGTCGCGCGAGCCGAACACCGCGACGCGGCAGACATCGCCGAACGGGAAACGCCGACCGAGCGAGACCAATGCCGTGCTGCCGCCCGACAGCGAACACAGCACCTGCGCGCTTTCAGGTTCGGCGGTGACCGATGCGACCGCGCCATCCAGTCGCGAGAATTCCTGACCGGTGAGCCAGCGGATCTGGTCGAATTCGTGCACGCCCATATCGACCAGGATGCCACCGCTGCCGGCGTGGAACTCTGGTGGTGGTGGTTCGCCATCCCACTGATAGCAGGCGAGGAAATACAACGCGCCCAGTTCGCCATCGACGATGCGCCGACGCAGACGCTGCAGCGCCGGCACGAACCGGCGCCAGTAAGCGACCTGCAGCTTCACATTGTGGCGTGCGGCGATCGCAGCCGCTCGGCTGGCCTGATCTGCCGTGACGCCGCACGGCTTTTCGCACAGGATCGGCAGGCCGGCCGCGGCAAGCTGCGTCACCAGCGACAGATGCAGCGTACTCGGCGCCGCGATCAGTACGCCATCCAGTCCCCCCGCGCGCAGCATTGCAGCCACATCGGCATGCAGCGCCACGCCGGCATCACGCAGTGCGGCGCGCGCCGCTTCGGATGGCTCAGCCACTGCGACCACGTGCACCGCGTCGCTGTCGGATAGCGCGCGCAGATGCACGCGCCCCATGCGTCCGGCGCCGACCAGGCCGAGACGGAACATGCTCACACCGCGGTCGGCATGTCGCGCGGCAGTCGGCTGCGATGCGACGCAACCACGGCCTGGCATAGCGCGATATCGCGCAGTGCATCGGCGCCCGACGTCACCGGCACGCGCCCGGTAGTGACGCAGTCATGAAAATGCAGCAGCTCCTGCTTGAAGCTTTCGGCATAGGACGCGATCTCTTCGGTGCGCCAGGCGTGCGGCCCATCGGCTTCGCCTGCCTCGATCGCCAGCAGTGTCGGCATGCTGCGCAGGAACGGCGACGGAAACGACAGCGTCAGGCGCAGGTCGGGTGCATAGAACGCGAACTCCATCAGATAGCGCGCCATGCCGGGCAGATCGACCCAGGCGACGATGCACTGCGTGGCGCCGAAGCGCAGAATGGCGGTGAGACCATGTTCGGTTATGTCGGCAAATTCGAGCCGGTCAGGCTCACCCAGCACACCGCGAATCGCGTTGAACTCGTGCACCATTGAATCGAGCAGCACCAGATGATAGGCGCGGCGCGACAGCGCATCCGCCTCGCCGATCGCCGTGGTGATGCGGTCCGAATTGTCCGCTGCCGACGATGGTTCCGCCTTGTGCAGGCGATAGTGCGCCACGTAGGGTTGCAAAGGTGATTCCAATGTCGTGACTCGAACCAGGCGCAGATCGCGCAGACCCTTCGCCGCATCCTGTAACCTGATATAAGCGCGATCGTAGCGCTTGTTGTAAGCGACCATCAGCGTCACCCCGGCGCGCTCGGCCGCGGCGATCATTGCCTGGCCTTCCGCCACCGAGAAGCACATCGGCTTTTCGACCAGCACATGCTTCCCGGCCTCGGCCGCTGCGATCGCGATCGGCGCATGGCTGCCGGACGTCAGCACCAGCACCGCGTCGATATCCGTCTCGAGCAGTTCGCGCCAGTTGGCGCAGGTGCGTTGCACGCCGTAGTCGCGCGAGCATGCCTCGCGCACCGCTTCGGACATGTCGCACAGCCCCGCGATCTCGAACTGCTCGGCCAGCTCGCGCAGATAGTGCAGATGCATCACCTGCGCGATCAGGCCGCAGCCGATGACGCCGACCTTCAGTTGCATCCGTTCGGTGCCATGACGACCTTCATCGCCGCATCGGTCTGCGCCAGTTCCACCGCCTCCTGCGCGCGCTCCAGCGGCATTCGATGGGTCACGATGCGATCGAGCGGCAGGTGCCGCTGGTTCGCCGCCATCAGCCGCATCGCGGGCAGATAGGATGTGGCGGTCTCGCCGCCGACGCCGATCACGCTGACATTCCGCGTGCAGATGTCGGAGTTTGGATTGATGCCGACCGGACCCATGTCGACGAACGTGCCCGCCTCCACCACCACGCCGCCCGGGCGCACCATGCGCAGTGCCTCGACGAAGGTCGCCGGGAAGCCGCTGCAATCAAGCACGATGTCCGGGCCCAGTCCGCCGGTATGCTGCCTCGCGCGCGCGATACGTTCCGCCGGTTCGGTTTCGTCCGCGCGCGTCGTCAGCGACGCGCCGAATTCGCGGGCGAGCGCGAGGCGCGAGGGAAAAAGGTCGGTGGCAATGATGTTCGCCGCCCCGAGCAGCCGTGCCTTGATCAGATGGCACAGGCCGAGCGGTCCGGTGCCAAGTACCGCCACCGAATTGGCGAAGCGATAGCCGCCGGTCAGGCCGAGCAGCGCGTGTGCGGTCTCGACCCCGTGGGTGACCGCCATGATTTCGGTCAGCACCGCAATGTCATCCGGCAGGTCATCGGGGACGCGGAAGATCGGCGTGTTAGGCAGCAGGTACATGTATTCCGCCCAGCCGCCGAACAGGAATGGCGCGCGGCCGCAATGCAGGCTGTTGCCGTAATCCTCCATGTGTTCGCACAGGTAGTAGGGATAGCCATTGAGACAGTAATGACAGGCGCCGCAGGCAACGTTGGCGCCGGGCACGATGCGGTCGCCGATCTGCAGTGCTCGCCCCTCGCTGTCCAGCACGCGTCCACCGATCGCAGCGACCTCGCCGACATTCTCGTGGCCGCAGATCAGCGGATAGGTCAGGTCGCGCTCATGCGGCGTGCCGGCGTACTGTTTGCTCTCGCCGCGGAACGTGTGCTTGTCGGTGCCGCAGATGCCGGAATAGCGCAGCTTCATCACCACCGCGCCCGGTTCGGGTGCTGGCATCGGGAATTCGTGGACGCGGATGCGGCCGGGGCGCTCCGTCACGGCGGCGCGAACGCTGGTCACGCATCGGTCCGTTGCTTGCCGCCGACCGGCCGCCATGCCCGGCCATCGCGTTGCAGCAGCAGGTCCGCGGCGTTGGGGCCATCGCTACCGGCGGCATAGTTCGGGAAATGTGCCGGCGGCTTCGCGCCCCAGGCGTCCAGCACCGGCTGCACGACGCGCCAGGTCTCCTCCACCATGTCGGCGCGCTGGAACAGCGTCTGATCGCCGATCATGCAGTCGTAGATCAGCGTCTCGTAGCCGACATTCGGTTCGCGCGGGAACCAGTCGCGATAGCTGAAGTCCATGTGGACGGCGGCGAGGTCCACCACGGGTCCCGGCCGCTTCACCTCGAACTGCAATGAAATGCCTTCGTCCGGCTGAATCCGCAGCACCAGCCAGTTGGGCGGCAGCTCCTCGACATGGGTGTCCTCGAACGGCGCATAGGGGGCATGTTTGAAGCGGATCGCGATCTCGCTGTAGCGTCGCGACATGCGCTTGCCGGTGCGCAGATAGAACGGCACGCCAGCCCAGCGCCAGTTGTCGATCGTCAGCCGCATGGCGACGAAGGTCTCGACGTTGGAATCGCCCGCCACGTTCGGTTCCGCGCGGTAGCCGGGCACGTCGCTCTGCTGTTCGGTTCCCGGTCCGTACTGGCCACGCACCGCGTCGTCTTCCTTCAGCGTGCCCAGCGCGGCGAACACGTCCGCCTTGCGATCGCGCACCGAGCGCGCGTCGAACCCGGCGGGCGGCTCCATGGCGATCATCGCCAACAACTGGAACACGTGGTTCGGCACCATGTCGCGCAGCGCACCGGTCACTTCGTAGAACCTGCCGCGGTGCTCAACGCCGACCGTTTCGGCCACGGTGATCTGCACGTGGTCGATCCGGTCGCGGTTCCAGATCGGCTCGAACAGGCCGTTGGCGAAGCGGAAGGCCATGATGTTCTGCACCGTCTCCTTGCCGAGGAAGTGGTCGATGCGAAAGATCTGCTCCTCGCGCAGCTCGCGGCGAATGCGCGTGTTGAGTTCGTGCGCGGAATCGACGCTGTGACCGAACGGCTTCTCGATCACCACGCGCCGCCAGCGCTGAGGCTTGCCGTCGCGCAGCTCTTCGTCCAGCAGGCCGGCGTGGCCGAGCTGCTCGACGATGGGGCCGAAGAACCGGTCGGCGACCGCGAGATAGAACAGGCAGTTGCCGTCGGTCTGCCGCTCGCGCGCGACATCGTGCAGGTGCAGGCGCAGCTTCTCGAACAGGTCGCGGTCGCTGAAGTCGCCCTGAACATAGGACAGACCGCCGGTCAGGCGCTGCCACACCGTCTCGTCGATGGCGTCGATGCGGTTCTCGCTGCTCGGGTTGCCGACGAAGCTTTGCAGCATCGCGCGCAGGCTGTCGCGCCAGTCCTCGGCGGTGCGCGCGGCGATATCGACGCCGATGATGACGAAATGCTCGGGGATGAGACCCGTGCGCGCAAGATTGTACAGCGCGGGGACCAGCAGGCGCCGGGTAAGGTCGCCGCTGGCGCCGAAGATCACCATGGCGCACGGTCCCGGCGGCGGCGGCGGCCGCCGTGGCGGGGCGGCGATGACCTGCGCGGTGGGCGGAGCTGATGCGGTGTCGGTCATGGCGTTGGTCCAGAGATAGGGTCAGCATAGCCGCCGGCGGGGAAAAGCACGATCTGTTGACGACGTGCTGGAGCGCGATCCGCAGCTACCGACAGACGACCCGTCACAGCAAGCCCGAGGGGCCTCTGCCTTACCCAGCTAGGGGCATCGGAAATTTTCTATCCTCGCAGACCGGATGGAGGTTGCGGCGACGACCGCAATTACCGATCGGTGATCTGCCCGGCCGCGTCCCGCCTTGACTGCACCAGCGCGAAGCTTGCCGGACGTCGGAGCTCGTCTGGGCGATCCTGCGGTGACCGATGCTCAAGAATGGCATCGTCTCGACACGGGCGTTACTGTTTCCGCAGTGTCAGGTCGAACGCGCAAGCATTTGCGTTGGTAGTGACCTGCGCAGTCATGACACTCCCTTCAATTTTCCCAACGAGGTGTTGAGGGATAATCCGTCCGGGGACCTGAAGGTTACCCGAAGCCTGGAATCCTCCATCCGCTGCGATGTTCACAGACATCGGGACATCATGAATGGGGTGCTCAAAGTGGTTGTTGGTGACCGTTTTGCTGTCCGTGACGGTCCCGACGCGCCCCCCCGATAGGTGCCAGGTGCAATTCGGATTGCTGTCCTTGGGAACAACAGATCCGGTGTAGGTGCCGTCGAAGGCGCCGGCTCCCATTGCTCGGGGGCTCAGGACACCACTTGGCAGGCGCCGCCACAAACTGCAAGAAACAGCAGGCACGCCGAGACGCGAATCGGGTTCTTCGCGATCATTTGCTTAGGGGCCCCCCTCACTGAACCAGGATGTCCCAGATCAACCGCGAAACATGTTACGCAGTGTGGGACGACCATGCAACCATTTTGGCCGGGTGGTCGGATGCGCTGTCGCAGCGGACGGTCACGACAATCGGATCGGTACAAACGGAGAAATCCCGATTATTCATGGTGCTGCTGGTCAGGATTGAACTGACGGCCTCCCCCTTACCAAGGGGGTGCTCTACCACTGAGCTACAGCAGCGCCGGTGCGGGAGGTGGCGGTTCTCCTAGCGTCTGAAACGGGACGATGCAAGCAGCCGAGCGGAGCGTGGCACCAACGGGCATTGGGACCTGCATTCTCGCCCACCAGGAGGCTGACTACACCCGAAGAGTGAGCTGACGATAGCCCCCCGTTCGGATTGTGGGGTAGCCGCGGCTAATGCCTGGGTGCCACACTGCCGGCAACGTCGGGTCCGATCATGTGAGGCGTATGCAGTGGTAGCCCCGGGCATGCTGCACAACCCATCCGTCAAGCGCTGGCTTGGCGGCGTCGAGCCGGCCTGGACGCTGCTGGATCAACCCAGCTTCGCGGCGCTGCGTGAGCCGCCGTCGCCGACGGCAGGTGCGATCCGGCTCGCCGTCGACCTGACGCACGACGAATTCCAGCAATCGGCTGTGGCACGAAACACCCTGCTGCTGCTGCGCGCCGCCGCGGCGGGACCGGGGCTGAAGATGACGGCCACCGGGAACCTGTCCCGCGGCGCCGTCGCCGAGATGTGCGACCGCTTCACATGGCCGGGCTTCGACAAGGCTGATGCCTTTCGGTTCCACAAGGTCATCAACGAGCCGGATTTTTTGCCCTTGTACTTTGTTCGTCACGTTGCTCAGACGGGCACGCTGCTCCGTAGACACAAAGGCCATCTCAGGACCTCTCCGGCAGGGCGCCGCATGATGGAGGAACCGAACCTGCAGGCGTTGCCGGCATTGCTGTTCCATATCGCGTTGTGGCATTTCGATCTCGGCAATCTCAGCCGGGGGGTGCTCGATGGATGGCCGCAACCCGATGCGGGCATCGTTCTCTGGTCGCTGTCGATCGCCGCAAACGACTGGCAACCGCGTGAGCGGCTGTCGCGCCTGTGCACGATCCCCATCAATGGCGTGCTGGACCAGCCATGGGACACCGCTTCGTTTGCGATGGAGGCTCAGATCCTGCGACCCCTTCAGTGGTTTGGGTTACTTGGTAACAGCCCAGGTAATCTGGTTGCAGGGGGCCATTGACAGGTCACGGCTGAGTACGAGTCAACGTGTCGATGGGACCGCCCGATGACACAGGTTGC
>Ga0209040_10001694_pt1 | contig 17488 bp, 17 predicted proteins | sample BogFormECP12_OM3_FD_188240 | JGI IMG/M metagenome (GOLD analysis project Ga0209040, IMG submission 188240) | Bog forest soil microbial communities from Calvert Island, British Columbia, Canada - ECP12_OM3 (SPAdes) (version 2) | ecosystem: Environmental > Aquatic > Freshwater > Wetlands > Bog ...
CCAACCCCACCGGGGAGACGCCATGCATTGGGTAATTTCGCGCGGCATCTCTGCGGTTAAGTCAGAAACGCCTCAAAAGAGATTAAGATAAGCGAAATGACCACAGCCGTAACCCTTACCCGTTGCCCGTCATGCGGGTATCTATTCACGGCCGTAACGCTTGCCCGTTGCCCGTCATGCGGGTATCTACTCGGCAAGCTGATACAGATACACGCGCAAAGTTGTATGACTGCCTGGGGCAGATCGAAGGCTTAGCCTTCGGACACATGACGTTGATACTGGCGATGAGCGCACCGAATGCGCGGTTTACGCGGATGCAGTGTTAAAGCGGACAGCGCGGTTCGCATCGGGCTGGTGGCCGTTCCTGTTGAAGGTCGAGGACATTCCGGCCAAGATCGACTTCATCAAGTCGCAGCCAACTTACGACGGCGGGCCGTTGGACGTCATGTATCCGCTGGGCATGGGCAGAATCGGCGAGGGCCACGTGTCGACCGACGACCCCAGCTATCGCCGCGGGATGAGCAAACAAGAGATCGTCGACCAGCTGTGCCGATTCGCCGAACTCGGCGTGACTTTCAGCTCCGTTCCGGCGCCGCGACTGAGCGGGGCGGAGGCCTACATGGATTACGCGCAGTGGGTAATCGAGGAGATCAAACCGCACATCACCGCCGCGAACTAAGACACCCGCAATGCAAGACGAGTTGCTTATCGTGCCGACGCCCGCCTCACCAACCGGCGAAGCGGGCGTCGTGCGAACAGGCCTTGTTACAGCGGGATCCAAACCCCGAAGAACCAGAAGCCCCACTGGTTGAACCCGCGATCCCACACGGGCGTTTCCGGGTAGCCCCAGTAGTTGATTGGGCCATCCATCCATTGTCCCCCGGGCGGCGGGAGCGGTCTGCCCCACTCCGGCCGCGGCGGCGCACCCGGTCCCCAAGGGGCGGGTCCGTCTCCCCACGGGGCCCCGTGGAAGTAGCCACGCTGGGGATCCCCATGCCATGGGCCGGCGCCACCGGGTCCATCTGGGTGACCAGGTCCACCAGGTCCACCGGGTCCGCCCGGAGGCCCGCCCGGCCCACCGGGTCCGCCAGGGTGACCGGGTTCGCCAGGCCCACCGGGTCCGCCCGGGTGACCGGCTCCGCCAACGCCCCCGGGTCCACCTGGGCCACCGGGTCCGCCGGGTCCGCCCGGCCCGGGTCCGCCCGGGCCGCCGGGTCCGCCGGGATCGCCGGGTCCGCCGGGATCGCCGGGTCCGCCGGGATCGCCGGGTCCGCCTGGATCGCCGGGTCCGTTCTTGGTGTGGAAGACTCCGGGCGCCGGCCCGCCAGGATGATCGCCGGGAGCGCCCGCGGGCGGCGCGCCATGGCCGCCGGCCGGAGCTGACGGTGGCGGACCTGGGGCGGCGTTTGCTGAACCGGCACCCAGGCCCATAGCCGCTGCGCCAAAAGCACCGGCGATGGTCACCCCCGCAACCAGTTGTTTCAGTTTCATGGTCCGTCACCTATCTACTAGTGAGTTCCTCGAAGACTCCCACGACACACGCGCGGCTAGGCCCCCCGACATAGGCACACGCTAGGTAGCCTGCCTATGAATCTGCTATGACACACCCCTGCAAATCCTTTGCCTGGATCCGTAGGCTCCGCCGTGACGGCGCTGTCCGTTTCCTGGTCCCGATGGCACTCTCGCCGGCGAATACCGCGGGTCCGGCACCAATGCCTGCGCCGGAAAACGACCCGTGAACTTCACCCGCACCGGCGACGTCGATGTCAACAGCCTTCCCGACCCGGGTACCCTGCCGCCGCGGGTGGTGTCGCCTGCCGAAGCGCCACACGGCCGCTACCACTGGACGCGAACCTACAAGAACGGACTCCCGCAGCTGCAGGACGGCCCGGCCGTCATTACCGACTGTCTACGCACCGGCGACAGATGCATGAGCTACTTCCACTCAGGGTCATTTGACCTACCGATGCTATTCGGCGGCGGGAACTGGACCTTGGACGCCGAGCACGACCAGGCCGCTCCGGGCTGCGGCGGCTCGGTCCATGTGAAAATGACCGGGCAGTATCCGCTGCCGCAACCACCAAAAGATCCCATCGCACCGCTCACCGGGCACGGTCACCTCGAACAGTCCGGGTCCGGGATCGGGTCCTGCGCAGTGAATACAGATTTCGACGACACATATACGCGCATCGGCGATTAACACCGGATGTCTTTGGTGGTGGCCAGCCCAAGCGATAACTTCAGTGGCACACTTCGCAGGCTATGCCGTCCCCGTCGCGGTCCAGGCCGGGACGGTAGCCGGGCTGTCCCCGGTAAATCGGAGCCACACCGTCGGCGCACGCCTCCGCACAGTTCTTGTAGTAGACACTCGAACCTGTCGTTGGCGCCGGCGACGGCGTGGTCGTAGACGGGGCCCCATGGGCCACCCCCTACAGCAATCGCCCCCGCGATGAGCGCTCCACGGAGATGACGCGAACCTCCTAATGGCGAAGCGGCGTTGCCTGCTGAGTGCCGAAATCCTAACCTTGGGCTATCCGCGGCTGACCTGGATGGCCTTGACCACCAGTAGCAGCGCTCCGGCGATCAGGTAGGCGCGCAGCGCGATCATGCCGAGTCGGGTGCCAGGTGACCAGGTGACCGGCTCTAGCAGGGTCAGCGGCGGCATCCGCCACGTGTTGCGGTCGACGCCGTGTGCCGGAAGTTGTGGGGCAGGTGCCACGGGTTGGCGGCGGGCCATCCAGCGCAGCACTGGTACCGCGGCGGCGGCCAGTATGACTAGGGCCAGGGCCAGGTAGCTGGCGACCGATACGACGTTGATGTGGGGGAACAAGGTGGTGGCCATCAGGATCCCCGACAGCAGCAGCAGGGTGCCGACGATCAGCCCGGCGGCCCAGTTGAGCCAGGTTCGATTGACCCAGGGCCCCAACACTTCTCGATCGTTGCACAGCAGCAGCAGAAACACGCTGGCGCTGGGCAATAGCAGACCGGCGAGGGCTTGCACCGCTGTGGTGATCAACCCCAGCGGGGCGCCGGGGATCAACACGATGGCCGCGGCCAACACCACCATCGCGGTGTAGGACAAGTAGAACTGTTTGGCGTCGGCGAACCCGCGGTGCAGCGAGTGCTTGAGGCCGAAGACGTCGCCGAAAGCGTAACTGGTGGCCAGCGTCACTGCGGCGGCGCCGATGATCGAGGCGTCCATCAGCACGATCGCAAAGAACGAACCGAGCGTCGTGCTGTGTTGGCCGAGTAGGTGTGCGATGGCGCCGGCATCGATGAATTTACCCGCGGTGTCGGTGGAGCGGGCCGCCCAGTCGCCGGTCATCAGCAGTGCCGCGGCACCGACGATCACGACGAAAGCCCCCAGGACGGTATCGGCGCGTTCATAGGCCATGAACCGGGGAGTGATGCGCTTGTCGACGACGTTGGATTGCTGAAAAAACAGCTGCCAGGGTGCCACAGTGGTGCCGACGATGGCGATGATCAACAGCACCGCATCCGAGCTCATGCCACCCGAGATGCTGGGCACCAGAAAAGACTTCGCGGCATGCCCCCACTGCGGGTGCGACATCAACAGCATGGGGATCTGCAGCAGGGTGATGGCGATGAAGACGAACATGGCCCGTTCCCAGCGCCGGAAGCTGCCGCTTGCCATGATCGCGACCAGCGCCACCGCCGAGATCGGGACCACAATGTATTTGGAGACGCCAATGTACTCGGCGGCCAGGCTGATACCGATGAACTCGGTGACAATCGTCAGGAAGTTGAGCAGGAACAGGTCGCCGACCGAAAACCAGCCCCAGCCACGGCCGAAGCGTTCGTTGATCAGCTTGGCATGCCCCACCCCGGTGACCGCGCCCAGCCGGACCACCATTTCCTGGTTGACGATGAGCACCGGCACCAGCAGCAACAGCACCCACAGCAGGGAGTAGCCGTAGTTCTGCCCGGCCTGGGCGTAGGTGGCCACCCCGCCGGCGTCGTTATCGCCGACCATCACGATGATTCCGGGACCGACGATGGCCAGCAGGGTCAACAGCCGGGTCTTCCACGTGCGGGGATGCTCGGTCTCGCTGACGCTGATGCGCCCGAACGCGCCCTCGATATCGCCCAGGTGTGCGCTGTCGAGCACCGCGGAGCGCCGCGGCCGAGCGAGCTCGGCGTCGTCAATGTCGACTGCGGGCGCCCCGGGGCCGGTGGTCGGGTCGTCGGCTGACGTCACGGCGCCTCACCGCCCCCCACCGGCGCGATGCGGTCATCGTCGGATTGCGTGATCTCACGGACCGGGCGGGGGGCCGGTTCGCGGCGGCGCCAGTCCTCCGGAATGGTCGCCTCCAGCACGTCGTCGACGGTGACCACCCCGAGCACCCGGTCCTGCTCGTCGACCACGGGGATGGAGTAGAGGTTGTAGTCGGCCATCAACAGTGCGATGTCGGTCAGGTCGGCATCGGCGCTGACCCGCACGGGGTCGGAATCCATGAGTTTCCCAACGCTCTTATCGGGTTCGGAATGCAACAGGGCGATCACTGACACCACACCGGCGAGGCGTTTGTCCTCATCGAGGACATGCAGTTTGATCAGCGCCTCCGGCTGTATGGTGCGCGCGGCGGCGATCTGCGCCAGTGCCGCGGCAGCGGTTGCGTTGGCGGCACAGGAGACGAAGTCGACGTTCATCAGCCCGCCCGCGCTTTCCGGGTTGAAGCCCATCAGGGTGATCACCTTGGTGCGTTGCGGGGCGGGCATTAGGTCCAGCACGCGCCGGCGCCGCGATTGGCGCAGGTCCGCGATGGCGTCCGCGGCATCGTCGGCGCGCATCCGGCCCAGCAGCGCGGCGACCTCGTCATCGGGCATGCCATCGAGGAGCCGCATAGCCTTGTCGGGGTCCAGTTCTTCGAAGACGTCGGCTTCCAGTTCCGGGTCGCTGTGGACCCGATCGAGGATCTCGCCGCCCTCGGCCTTGTCGGCTTCCTCGAGAAGATCGGCGATGTCGGCGGGTTTGAACCCGCCGAACCGGCCCGACAAACGGCGCACGCCGTCAGAGTGGGCGTGGCCGATCAGCGGTTCGAATGCCTTCCAATCGCGGGCCGCATGCCCGCCGGACCCCTTGATCAGCCCGAACAACCTTGGCGGGCGGCGGGTGTCCAGCCGCGTAAGCGCCCAGCCGGCGCCGGTATCTTCCAGCTCGACGTCATAGGCGCGCACCAGCTCCACGGCGCCGACATCGATCAACCGGTGCCCGAGCACGTCGGCGCGCAGCAGCACCTCACCGTCGCGGCGTTCAAAGCCGCGAAGGTCAATCTTGTTCTTGGCCAACGTAACCCGGTGCTGGGCGAACTCGTGAATGGATTTGCTGCCGACGAACACCTCACGCCCGCCGACCCCCGCGACGATCCCGGTCACCAGCGGGTACTCGTCGGCGCCGCGGAGGCGCACGATGACGTCCTCGACCCGGCCCACAGCCTCGCCCGACCTGTTCACCACCGGGGCGCGCAGCAGCTGTGAGAGATGGATTAGCGGCAGGCCCCCGCCACCTTCAGCCGTCGTCTCTGATGTGCTCACTTCTCTCCTTAACGCTGTGCGATTGACCCCCGCGGCTTGGCCGCCAGATCGTACGCCCTGGTTGCGGCGACTATCCACGGCCAGTAGGTAAACGGAGGGCGGCTAATCGGAATCCCAACGCATCGGGTCGCATGAAGTCAACCACCATGCGACTGGAAGGGATACTGTAATATCTACGGTTCGGTAGCTTCGAAGGAGAAATCCCATGAAAGTCCGCTTGGCCGGTATGCAGTGACCGAGCCGAATATTGTGCCGGGTGACGTTGATGTCGCGGCGTCGATGCCGTACTTTGTACGCGACGAAAGCCGCTATGTGCCAACGGGAATCGCGCGTGGCGGATGGGGCCCTTCGATCAGCGGCCACGTTGTCGGAGGCCTCCTGGGCTGGGCGCTCGAACGGGCGGTCGACGACCCGCAGCTGCAACCCGCGCGGCTCACCGTCGACCTGCCCCGACCAACCGCGCTGGAACCGATCGAGGTGCACACCCGTGTACAGCACGACCGACGGCGATTGCGGCTCGTCGAGGCTGTCCTCATCCAGCGTGGGGACCCGGTGGCACGGGGGAGCGCGCTGTTTCTGCGACGCGGCCCCCAGCCCGACGGACATGTGTGGACACAACCACTGCAGATGCCGCCGCTCCCCATCGAGGACGACGGCGCCCAGCCATCGCTTTTCATCCGGACCTACGGCTGGGGCGCCGGGATCCAGAATCCCGATCCCGAGTGGGGCCACACATCTGGACCCAAATACACGTGGTTGCAGGAAACGCGCCCATTGATCGACGACGAACCGCTCACCGCCTTCACCCGCGCGGCGATGGCCGGTGACATCACCGCCTCAATCGCCAACTGGGGTACGCAGGCGTTGCAGTTCATCAACGCCGACTACACCCTCACGCTGAGCCGGCTGCCCGAAGGCCCTCACATCGGGCTGGCCTCGCTTACCCACTACAGCCACGACGGGGTGGCCACCGGATCGGCCACCCTCGTCGACCACAAGGGCCCGATAGGCAGCGGTGTGTCCGTTGGGATAGCACAGTTCGGATTTCGTCCACCGTCCGCGGATCCGCCGGCTAGATAAAGATCGGAAGGGGCAAAACCCAATCATCCCGATACTGCGGGAACACGAGGTCGGCTTCATCACACGCCAGCTGGCAACTGAATTCCTCGTGGTGCCTGAATTCTGGCGTGGATTCGACCACCCGGTGGTGAGGATTCGTACTCTCAGGTCTTGGCCGAGGACGTAGTCGCGCGGGTCGTGGCAGGCCATCGTGCTCCATTGTTTTGTTCGGGTGTGGCTGGCTTGTGTGGTGGCGGGGTAAATCGTGGTCGGCGGCGAAGTGGCACTGGGGTTGGGCCGTTCGCCGCTTAATCACCCGGCCGGCGATATCGCTGATCTCGACGGTCGTCGCTGTGCGGTCCACCGGTCATTTGACGGCGACGCGTAATGTCTTGAAGCCGCGCAGCACATTGTTCAGCAGCGGCTCCTGCTCCAGGATGGTGAAGCGTCGAACCCGTTTGGCCAGAGCGGTGAACAGCGCCAGCATCTCGATGCGGGCCAGGTTCATGCCGACGCAGGCGTGCGGCCCGGCGCCGAATCCTAGGTGATCACCGGGGCGCCGAAGGACATTGAACCGATCGGGGTCGGGGTATTTGCGTTCGTCGCGGTTTGCGGCCCCGTAGAACACGATGGCGCGCGAGCCCGCTGGCAGCACCACTCCGTCCATGTCCACGTCGCGCGCAACGTAGCGCGAGAAGCCCTGGATTGGCGCGTCGTAGCGCAGCACTTCGTTGATCGCGCTGGGCAGCAGCTGCGGATCGCTGCGCACCAGGCCCCACTGGTCGGGGTTGTTCGCGAATGCCCACACCGCGTTGCTGATGGCACAGATCGTGGTGTCCAGGCTGGGGCCCATGTAGTCGACCATCATGGCTGGGCACGCCTACGCGGGCACCTCCCCACGCGTCACCGCGTCATGGATGCCCGCAGCCCAACTGCCGGGGTTGAGCTTGTCGGGCACCGCCTCGTTGATGGCGTAGTCCATCATCTCGTCCAGCACCTCAAACGAGGCGAGGGTCCGCTCGTTGATCGGTCCGAAGCAGTTGAACATCTCCTGGGCCCACACGAGCATCCGCTCGCGGCCTTTTTCGGGCAACCCAACCAGGTTGGACACCACGGTCACCGGGAAGGTGGCTCGCCAACTCGGTCGGGACGTCGAAGCTGCTCCGCGCGACCAGTTTCTCCGCCACGCCCTCGGCCTCCGCGGTGATCTCCTCCCGGACCGGCCGCAGTGCCCTGGGGGTCAGGGGGCGCCTGAGCACATCCCGTAGCGCGTGGTGGTCGGGTCCGTCGCTGCACAGGGTGTTGCTGCGCAGCACCTGGTTCATCCGGTCGTTCATCATCACCCCGTTGCGCGACGGGAAGGACTCCCAGTCCTCCAGCGCGCGCCGCACCGAGTGGTACCGGGTGAGGGCGAACATCTGATATTTGGGCAGCCACACCGCCGGACCGACGTCGCGGAGATGCTGGTAGCCCGGCCACGGATCGAGTAATGCCTCGTCGGTGTAGGGGTCGTGATCCGACCACGGAGCGGCACCGATGACATCACTCGCGCCGATCGCGGAGCCGCCGCCATTGTGGGCGGCACGCGTGCATGCGCGAACACCTTCTTGAAGTCCCATACCGGCGAGGCTAAGCAGCCCGAAGGCGCGGTTTCTTCGACCGCGGGTCGATCCGCGTTTTCTGGCTACTGATTCGCGTTGCGCGGCCGATGTCGTACACGGCAGGGCTACTGGCCCTTTAGATTGGTCAGGCTCAGCGTGCAGCGTGCAGGGCTTGCATTGGTGTCTGGTCGTAGGTCGTTTTGTGGGCGGCGGCGAACCGGCCGAGGTGGGTGAACCCCCAGCGGTGCGCGATCGCGGCGACGGTGCTGTGAGCGGGATCGGCGGAGCACAGATCCCGGTGGGCGCGGCGCAGTCGGACCACCCGGAGATACGCCATCGGCGACATGCCCAAGTGCCGGCGGAACCCCTCCTGCAGCGTGCGCACGCTGACGTGGCATTGCCTGGCCAGTGCCGACGTGGAGAGCGGCAGGTGCGCTCCGGCCTCGATAATGTCCATCGCGTTGCGCACCGCAGCCGGCCGGCCAGGTTGAGCAGGCGCAGCAAGCGTTTCGCGATATGGATGGTCAGCCACCAGCAGGAAGCCGTGAATCAGGCTCTCCACCAACGGGACTGAGACCACAGAATGCGCAATCACGGCGTCGGGGTAATCGAGCTGACGCTGCACCATCAGCAGAAGCCGAACCCAACTCTGGGCCGCAGCCCCATCCAAGGGCAGTGAAGCCTCGAAGGGGATGGGAGAATCCACTGGGCGCTCGACCAGTGACTCGAGTGCTCTGTCGACCGCGAATTGATCGATCTTCACCGTGAGATTACGAGTGCCGGCCGGCCATCGGGTCACCGTCATCTCGCCGTCGGGCCGATAGATCGAGGCCACTTCGGGTGACGAGGTGATCTCCAACCCGCGATGCCGCGACTCAAGCCCGCCTTTGAGCGGAACGTTGACGTGGTAGCTCGCGCGAATCTCATCGAATCCCAGCAGCGCAACGTCCGTCGCGTAGGTGATGTCGCCCACGGTGATCGGGCCCACGCGAGTGACACGCTGGATGAGGCCGAAGTTGCGTGAGGGACCCAGCAGCCTAAGCCGATGTGGGTAGAAGGATGTCTTGCAGAGATGGATCGACTGCTCCGGTGACGTCGTTCGAATCCACGGATCCGACGGCGCTACCTGGATGGCGTTATCCATCGCTTTGTCCGTCGCTGTCGATTGTCGTCACTTCCCACCCACCGGGTCCATCTGTACTGAACTACGAACTACACAGGCGATCGGTTCCGCTTCGGACACTACGCCTGGTGATCTGCTCAATGCCGCTGGCTGGCGCTGGGCCAAAGGACCGACGGCTGGTGGCGTCGCTGGTCGCGGATAGGCGGCTGCACGCGCAGTTCGCCAAATTTGCTGAGGAGCAGGTGAGTTCAAGGCCGCCGTCGACGGCGGTTTCGACGAGCTCCTGGTGACCGGGCTTAACTGCTGTTGCGGCTGATTGTGAGCGCGGCGGTGATCATCGGAACCCGTAGTGGCAGCCGGGCCAAGGCGGCGATGCGCATCGGCCAGGGCTTGTCCCACCACGAGCGGCACATGTTGACGTTCGCCGGAAAACACATCAGGTGATTTTCGTTGTCGGCCTCGTCCTCTCGTCGATGGCCGGGGCCGCAGCGGCCTGGCTGCGAGCCAGCGCCACCGTTGCCGCGGCCATTACCGCGACCGACACGCCAATTGCGGCCAGGCCGACGTTATTGGTGTTCAGCGTCTCACCGAGCACGGTGACGCCGAGCACCGATCCAACGATGGGCTCGGTGACAGTCACCGCGGGTAGCGACGCGGTCAACGGGCCGGCCCGAAACGCGGACTGCTCCCAGGCCGTGGCGGCGATTCCCAGCACCGCCCACACGTACAACTCAGGTGTGCGCAGCAATGCCGGGATGCCTTGGCCGAGCTGGTCGACGACGCCCTTGGTCAGCACCGAGAACACGCCCCACAGCGAACCGGACAACAGCCCCAGCAACAGCGCCCTAACCGAACCCGAGAAGATGCGGGCCCCGATCAGACACAGGATCAGTGCCGGGCCCATGACTACGGCCACGACGGCCCACGTCCGAAATGACCCTCGTGGGATGCCGGCCTGGGGGTCGCCGACCGTGACCACCACCGTAACGGCAGCGGCGAGCAGCACGGCCCAGATCCCTTGCCAGCGGGTGATTCTGCGGTGGTTCACCTTCGCACTGATGACCAGCGCGAACAGTAACGAGGTCACCGACAGCGCCTGTACGAGCACCACCGAACCCAGGCCGAGCGCAGCGGCCTGCAGCCCGAGCCCGGCCGCGGCCACGAGGCTGCCCGCCCACCACCGGCGATCGCGCAGCAGCCGGCCGAAAAGGGCGAACGTGCCGACCGGCTTGTCTGTGACCTGTTGGGCGGATTGCTGCTCGAGGACATCGCCGATGCCGATCATCAGGGCCGCTGCGACCGCCAGCAATGCCGCGATGTCCGTGTTGGCCATGAGGACCTCCTGTGCAATCAACCCTGGACGTTCGCGACTGTTGGTGTGCGGTTAAGCCCTCGCAATTGGCGTCGGTAAGCCGACTTAGTGAGTACAACGCCGAACGGGCTCGAACATCTGCGTCGGATTGATCGTGATTTCTGCGGCAGCCGTCCCGAGCCCAGGGCCGCTTAGCTGTTGCGCCTGACTTTGAGCGCCGTGGTGATCATCGGAATCTGTAGCGGCAGCCGTGCCAGGGCGGCGATGCGCATCGGCCAGGGCTTGGTCCACCACAACCGGCACATGTTGACATTCGCCGGGAAGACCCCGACGAATAGCATGGCGGCCGCCAGCGCGGCCAATCGCCGGGTGCGTCGCGGCAGCAGCAGCGCTCCGGTGGCTATCTCGGCGACTCCCGACACGAAGGTGTAGATCCGCGGGTCTCCGGGCAGCTCGGCGGGGACGATGGTGTCGAACGGTTTGGGTGCCAAGAAGTGGACGGTGCCAATGCCCATCAGCATCGCCGCGATACGGCACGCGGCTGTCTGGGTGGCGTCACGCTGAGCTACGGGTGTGGTGGTCACGGCTCCATTGTGTCGTGCCCGGCGGCTGAAGCTAACTTCGCATAGCGGAATGGGAGCGTCGGACGCTCCCCTTCCGGTGCGATCAGGCGGCCGACTGCGGCGCCTGCTGCGAACTCACCACTCTCCGACGCCGTGTGCGTCGAGCGGGTTGCGCCGGTTGACGATCAGCGGGTCGGCCTTGGTGAACGGGAAGTCGGGCAGGTCGTCGATGTGGGTGTCAAACGTTGCCGCGAGCACCTTGCGCGAGTACGCGCTAGCCGAAGTGCGATAGCCGATGTCACCGGGGGTGGGCTGGTCGAAGAAGATGCAGAAGTGCAACTCCGGGGCGTCGAAGACCTCGATGTGGTGCGGGTACGCCCGCGGAATGAAGTACACGTCGCCCTCACGCAAGTACCACGTGTCAAGGATTCCGTCCGGATCTAACACCGTCATGCGGGCCGCGCCGCGGTTGACGTAGCCCATCTCCGCGGTGATCGGATGCCAGTGCGGTTCCCGCATGCCGTCTTCGCGGATGCGCAACGAGTACATCGACAGGTCTTTGAGCGCCGGCCAGAATTGCACGCGGGCGGTTCTGGCGGAGCCGACGGCGATGCTGACGGGCGGGGACATCGTGTCGACCGAGAACTTGTGTGGGTCGTCGAAATACGCGGAGGCTGGCACGTCGGGTTCTCCGTCGCGGGCAGCCAGCGCGCGGTCGGCGGTAGTGCGGCGGATCGCCGCGAAGTCCGAGGCCGGCAGATCGTAGGTGTTGCCCAGCACGGCGTTGGTCATCGCCCCGAAAGCCGCGCCCAGTCCGAAATCCTCGGGTCGTGCATTGCGGAAGGTGATGATGAATTCGGCGACGCCCTCACCAATGTTCTCAATGTGGTGCAGCGAACCGGAGTCGACGTGGAACATGTCGCCGGCTCGCACCACAAAAGACGAGAATCGGCTGCCGGTGTCGAGCACCGACACCAGGGCGGCGCCCGAAACGCAGTACGTCAGCTCATTGGCGTTGGCGTGCCAGTGCGGTGTGCGCATGGCGCCCGGATTGATCAGCAGGCGCTTGATCGACATGCGGTTCAGGATGGGAAAGTTGTCGGCTGTCAGACGCCGGATCGAGCCGAGGTCGGACTCTTCGACGATTTCGCCGTCGGTTAATGATGCGACGTGTGAGCTTGTCTGCGTTAGCATTTCATCCCCTCAACAAGTGCGGATCGAAGATTTTCTTCGGTACTGCCTCTTACGATGCCGCCGCGGGGAACCACCCGTCCAACACCCGTTTTCGATGTGTTGATAACCGTCGCTTATCGACGGTGGGGTGCCTACAGCGTGGCTGCCACGATGCCGACTCCGATAAGGATCGACGCCACGCCAACGGCGATGCTGATCGCGGCCGTCGGAGTCTTTCTTGCTCCTGGCGTCGTATGCGAGCGCGCGACAACGCCGGCCGCAATCGCTGCAACACCGAAGGCAATTCCGATGACAAGCCAGCTCGTGACAAGCGCGAGCCCACCCAGGATCAAAGAGGCGGCTTCCCATCTTTTCTGGAGGATGCTTGGCCTGCGCGGGTAGCGGGTGTAATAGGTCGCCTGTGTCATGACCGGACGACCTTGGCTGTCAGTGTGGTGCCCCACGCCCGCGCGGCGCCGCGACGCATTCCCTCGGGATCGCCGGTGGTGAGAAAGACACGCGTGCCCGGGCGTGCGGTGGCTCGGGTGTGTGGATACCGCTCGGCGATCGCAGCGGCAAGCCGCTCTGCCGGGTCGATGAGCTGGGCGTGCGGCAGGGCGGCCGCGAACCATGTGCTCGCAGCGGGGTAGTGGGTGCAGGCCAGCACCAGAGCTTCGACGCGCTGCAGCGGCGCGAGAATCCTAGAGAGGTCCGCGAGGAACCGCGGGGAACCGGTGCTGCCGGCCTCGATGTGTGCCGACAACGGTTGCGCCACTCGGGACAACACCACTCGCCCGCGCCTGGCCAGACCGCGTCGATAGTGACCGGCGGCGATGGTGCGCCGCCCGCCGATTACTCCGACCTGCCCGGTGAGTTCTTCGGGAACGGAGGCCAGCCCGTGGCCGATGATTCCCTCCACCGGGATCGCCGCACCGCCAAGCCGTCCGACCACCGTGCTGGCCGCGTTGCACGCCAGCACCACCTCGGTGGCTCCACGCTCGGCGAGCGCATCGACCACCGTGGTGAGGCGGCCGGCCAGCTCGTCGACTCGCATCCGGCCGTACGGGGTGGCGCCGGCGTCCGACCAGTACAGCACCGGAAGCCCGGGCGCCGCCCGGTCCAGGGCCTGTACCAGGCCGAGGCCGCCGATGCCCCAGTCAATGATTCCCAAGCAAGAGTTGGAGTTCATGGGCGTCAGGGGTAGGAGAGTGGGGCGGTGCGGCCCTTGGGGAGGGGCCCTGAATCGAAAGCCACCACGCGCTTAGACATGGTCGCCGTCAACGTCTTCAGCCGGGCGCCGGGGAAGCGGCTGCCAAAGTACCAGCGGTACTCGTGCTCGGCGCGGATTGGATTGTGCCGCAGCATATCCAGCCAGTCGGGGTGGGTGGTCAACGCGGCCAGGTCCTTAGCGAACTGCGGCCGCGCACGCCGTGCCCGCAGATGTGCGATGGCCGACCGGGTGAGCACGCCCAGCTCGCGCATCCGCACGGGGTGCTCGACCATGTCGACCACCCACAGCCGCCCGCCGGGGGCGAGCACCCTGCGGATCTCGGCCATGACCGGATCCCAGTCCAGGTAGCGGAAGGACAGAAACGAGATCACCACGTCGACATGGTCGTCGGGAACGTCCAGCGCCGGCCCGTTGACCTTGATGAACCGCAGTCGGGCGCGGTTGCCGCTGCGCTCCCGCGCCCGAGCGAGCATTCCAGCGGAGCTGTCCGCCCCGATGCCGAAGTCGATGTCGCCGTTGTCGTCCAGTGTGCGCAGCAAAGCGCCGTTGCCACAACCGATTTCGAGCACCCTCAGCGGCCGCCCGAGCTCGGCCCGGGCACGCGCGGCCTTGTCGGCCACCCACCGCCACTCGGCGGCGCGGACCCGGATTTCGGTGTAGGCGCGGTCGTAGAGTTCGGCCACGCGATCGTAAGACCGTTCCGTGTGCACCGCTGCGGGCACGCTTTGCACCATTGGCTCCGCGGCGCATCCGAGATACTTGCGGAGGCTTCCGCTCCAGCCGTGTGATTTCTTGCCCGGCGCGGCGATCATATAGAGACCTGCGCGGGCCGGCGGCTGACGGCCGGCCCACGCGAACCGGTCTTTGCGAGCGGACACGGTGGTGTAGTTGTAGTTGCCGAACGTGGGAACTCCGAACACGTCGGCGAAGAAGGGCGCGAACCAGCGTGCCGTCCGGCAGGCATGAAAATATGCTCGCGCGTCGGCGGCGAATGGAATTGCGATGGCCCGCCATTCGTGCGGCGAGAACTGCTCGGGCCAGTCCGTCGAGCCGAACATCGGGCCGTACATTCCCGCATGGCTGATCAGGTGCAGTTGGCTGAGGGTTCGGCCCGAGTTGGCGAACCCGGCCAACTCGGAGACGAAGTCGGCCTTGTGGTGCAGGCCGGAGACGATCACCTCGGCGTCGGGATGCGTGGCCGCCAGCTCGCGGGCCATGGTGGCCGCGGCCACCGCGAACTCGGCCGATCCACCGCGGTAGTGGGTGGTGTGGGAAACCCAAATCACCGGCTTTGCCTGGCGTTTGGACGCGATGCGGGAAAAGGGGACGCGGGGGTGATCACCCTGCGGGATCCAGGCGCCGTAGTTTCCGACGAGCTCTAGCGCCTCGGCCCGCTCCAAGTCGAACACCCGCATGCTGGACGCCGGCGGGCTGTAGAAATGCAGGGTCAGCCCGCTCGCTCCGGCCGTCATGTCGTGTATGTCTTCGGACGAAATGCGAATCGGTGCGCCCTCGGGGCGAGTGGCCTGCTCGGCGACTACCAGCCGAGGTCCGTCCCAGCCGAACCGCCGCTCCAAGAAGGTGCCCTCGACGGGGATCACAAAGCCACCGGCGCCGCCGTGGTCGTGGGGCGCGCACCCGTGTCCCGGGCGCCAGCGGGCGAGCATGATCTCAACCTCGCCGTCGACGCGCAGAATCGAGCGCGAGTAGGGCTCTCCGGCATTGGGCAGTTGCGCCACGGCGGCCAGCGTCGGCCGGGCCTGCCCGACTCGGGCTAGCAACTCGGGGCCGGGCACCTCGCCAAGTGTGGCGACAGCGGCCAAGGCGTCGAACAAAGGGGCCAGCTCCGCGAGCGCGTCCTCGGTCATGGGCAGCTCGTAATGGGTTGTTTCGGTCATCTCGGTTTCCTCTTGCTACGAAGATGGCCGGGCTAGGGTGGTGCGTCGCTGCTGCCTTGTTCCGCGGCCAATAGCTAGACGCTTTCGCCGAGGTCTAAAAGGATTCTTGGAGGATTCTTGGAACGCCTCGTGGCGCCCGCCCCCGGATAGCTGCGAACCGCAGCAGCAAACAGAATTGTATGAATTTCTAGACCGATAGCTTCGACCGATGACACGATACGGAAGTGGACCCGACTCAAACGGTGACGGCGGAACTGTCCTGTCAGTCCTGCGGAAGCCGGTTGGCCGCGACGGCAAAGTTCTGCAGCGAGTGCGGTAAGCCACTTAACCAGAGCGCCCAAGCGGCGGAGTACAAGCAAGTCACCGTCCTGTTTGCCGACGTGGTGCATTCCATGGATATCGCCGCTTCGCTGGGTGCCGAGCGGTTACGCGAGGTCATGACCTCGCTGTTGGATCGCTCGACCGCCGTCGTGCGGCGCTACGGCGGCACGGTCGACAAGTTCACCGGCGACGGCATCATGGCCCTGTTCGGCGCGCCCACCGCTTTGGAGGACCACGCGCTTCGCGCCTGCCTGACGCCCATGGATATCCAACAGGAAGTCGAGCGCCTTGCGGCCGAAGTAAACCGCCGTGACGGCGTGACGCTGGAACTTCGGATCGGGCTGAACTCTGGCCAAGTGATCGCGGGCGAAATCGGCTCTGCCACGGCAAGTTACACGGCCGTCGGGGAGCAAGTCGGCATGGCGCAGCGAATGGAGTCCGCCGCCCCACCGGGCGGGGTGATGCTCAGCGAATCAACGGCTCGGTTGGTCGACAATGCCGTGGTGCTGGGCGGTTCGGAACTGGTGCAGATCAAGGGGTCCGATAGTCCGGTTGCCGCCAGACGGCTGCTAGCAATCGCGGGGCATCAGCCGCGTCGTCGCGGCGAGTCGACTCTGATTGGGCGCACCTGGGAACTGAACACGATCACCGGGATCCTCGACGAGGCCATCGCCGGCGCCGGCTGCGTCGTCAACATCAGGGGGCCGGCGGGTATTGGTAAGAGCCGGCTGGTCCGGGAATCAGCCGCGATCGCGGCCGGCCGCGGTGTGCCCGTGTTCGCCACCTACTGCGAGTCGCATACTCGCGACATCCCATTCCACGTGGTAGCGGGGTTGTTGCGTGCTGGATTGGAAATCAGCGATCTGGACCCCGGCACCGCCCGGACGCGGGTACGAGATCGATTCCCCGACGAGGACGCCGAAGACCTCTTGCTGCTCGAGGATCTATTGGCAATACGGGACACCACTGTGACATTGCCCGATATCGCCGCAGATGCCCGCGTCGGCGGTTGACGACGCTGGTGAATGCTGCCTCACTGGCACTTACCGAGACTGTTGTCTATGTGATCGAGGACGTGCACTGGATCGACGAGGCAAGTGAGTCGATGCTGGCCGGGTTGCTGGCCGTGATCCCTCAGACACCATCGCTGGTGCTGATCACCTACCGTCCCGAATACCGTGGTGCACTGGCCCAAGTGTCGGACGCGCAGACAATGGCGTTGCGTCCGCTGAATGAGGCTCAGGCATCGGCGTTGACCGCGGAACTGCTGGGCGAGGACCCGTCGACCACCCGGGTTGGCCGAACTCGTGGCCGCCCGAGCCGCCGGGAACCCGTTTTTTGCGGAGGAGATGGTCCGGGACTTGGCGGAACGCGGTGTGCTGCAAGGGGGATCGGGCGCATACCTGCTGCGTGGCCATGTTGAAGACGCACGTGTGCCCGCCACCTTGCAGGCCACCATCGGCGCCCGCATTGACCGCCTGGGCTCCACCGCCAAACACACCTTGAATGCCGCCGCGGTTATCGGGTCGCGTTTCGACGCCAACCTGCTGGACGTGCTGCTTTGCGTCTGACTTCGCCGCAGAGATCCGGGTAGGAAATTACCCAAGACTGGCAGTCTTCTCGGGTGATCCGAGAGGAGTTGTTCATGCCC
>Ga0209040_10001695_pt1 | contig 17481 bp, 14 predicted proteins | sample BogFormECP12_OM3_FD_188240 | JGI IMG/M metagenome (GOLD analysis project Ga0209040, IMG submission 188240) | Bog forest soil microbial communities from Calvert Island, British Columbia, Canada - ECP12_OM3 (SPAdes) (version 2) | ecosystem: Environmental > Aquatic > Freshwater > Wetlands > Bog ...
GTGTGAACGATACGTCGATCACGCGATAAGCCGCGGCGTAAATACCGGTGGCATCCAGCGTGGAGAGGCTTGCCAGCATGGTTTTATCGATGTCGTTGTAAATCGTTTGCGCGCTCAGCCCAGCGCCAAAATAAAAGCCTTCTCGCAGCTCCGGCGGAATACGTGAAAGCTCCAGGCGCGGCGCGCCCAGTTTCCAGATGGTGATGCCGACCGCGACGACGCAGGAAAGTGCCGTGCTGCCTAGATAGAACCAGCCCCAGGTCATGGCCGTGGCATGGCGCCACGCCAGGAAAACCACGCCCGCTGAAATCATGCGCAGCAGATAGGGCAGCAGGCTGAAATTCGCGGTGTAGCCCAGCTGATCCACGCTCTGAAAGCATTGCGCCGCGAGGTCCGTGATGCGCCCGCCGATCAGGTCCGAGAGACAGATAAACACGATCAGCAGCAGCGGAATGGCCGCGGGCAAAATCCAGTGCGAAACAAGAACGATGCCGGCCAGCAGAAGCAATCCGGAAACCACTGTGAGCAGCAACGCGTTGCCCCAATACACCGCGAAGAGAGAGCGGTCCCGCGCGACATTCTTGATCAGCAGATTTCCCGCGCCCAATCCGCCAAAGGGCGCCACGATGCTGATGAGCGCGGTGGCTCCAACGAATGCGCCGTATTCGTGCGCTCCCAGGGCCCGGGCGATCAAAATGAAATAGCCGGCCTGCACAATGATGCGCACGCCGGAACCCAGGAACATCCATACCGAGTTGCGCGCCAGGGTGCTGCGCCCGGTCTGCTCGAACAGCTTTGTGAAGCGCTCTATCATGCGGTTCAGCTTACGGGGCCTTCACTGTCCGCCGGAGCGCCGTCGGCCGGGGCGGCGTCTCGGACCGGCGTGAACAATTCCTTCAACACAATTTTCAACACGAACCAAGGTTCAACCAGGTAGCGCGAACCCAGGCGCCGCGGCTCGGCCAGCAGGCGGTACAGCCACTCAAAACCGATTTGCCCTATCCAGCGCGGCGGCGTGGGAATTTCTCCCGCAACGTAGTCGATCAGCGCGCCGCAGCAGAAAATGGCGTTGGCGGCCAGGCTGCGGCGATTGTCGAGGATCCAGGTTTCCTGCCGCGGCATACCCATGCCCACCAGCAGAATGTGCGGAGCAAAATCGCGGATGGCGTCGAGGACTTCCTGATTTTGCGCCGACCCGGGCGCAGCGTCGAAATAACCATCGCGCGTAATCATCTGCAAGCCGGGATATTGCGTCCGCAGCAAGGAGGCGCCTTTTTCCGCCACGCCCGGCTTGGAGCCCAAATAAAAAATGCGCCAGCCGGAAGTTACCGCGCGGCGCAGCAACGAGGGAAGCAAATCCATGTAACCGGTGCGGTCGCGCCGCCGCAAGGGCAAACCCAGCACCCGGCCCAGCAACACCAGGGACATGCCGTCCACGTGCACGAAATCGGCTTGCGCGTAAAACTCGCGCATGCGCGGCTCGTGCTGCGCGACGTACAGGCTGTGCAAGTTATGATTGCCGATGACGCAGGACTTCTCCTCGCGCACCGTTTCCGCCACGAGTTCGACCAGATCATCCTTGCTCAGCGCATCGACCGGCAAACCGAGCAAGGCGTAGCGCGCGAGTTTTGTCCTTGCCGGCGGCACGTTCGTGCGCAAGGACGATTGGTTATCCTCGACGGCTAGCGTGCTGAGATTGTGAGAATTTTGGCTCACGCGGCCCCGGAGCCCTTGATCACCGCAGGAATGGTCTGCGCCAAAATTTGCAGGTCCAGCCAGATGGACCACTTGTCGATATATTCCATATCCAGTTCCATCCACTGCTCGAAGGGCAGCTCGCTGCGCCCGCGAATTTGCCACAAGCAGGTGATTCCGGGAGGCACGCTGAAGCGCCGGCGCTGCCAATCCTCGTTGAAGCATTGATAATCGCGCACGGACATGGCGCGCGGACCCACCAGGCTCATGTCGCCCTTGAGTACATTAAACAGTTGCGGCAGTTCGTCGATGCTGGTCTTGCGCAGAATTCTGCCGATGGGCGTGACGCGCGGATCATTCTTGATCTTGAAAACCGGTCCGCTCATCTCGTTGAGGTGCAGCAGCTCTTCCTGAATTTTTTCCGCATCGGGAACCATGGTACGGAACTTGTACATGGTGAACTGCCGCTTGTTCAGGCCCACGCGCTTCTGCCCGAAAAATATGGGACCTGGTGAAGTGAGCTTAATCAGCGCGGCAATAATCAGCAGCAAGGGGGAGAAAATAATAATGGCCAGCAACGAAACGGAGAGGTCGATAGTGCGCTTGAAAAGAAACGGCCAGCCCTCGCTGACCACGCCCGGAGTGGCTATTTGCGGCTCGCCCTCGCCGGCAACGGCGCGCGGCTTGGCCAGTTTCAGGTTAAAAATGTCGGGATCGAAGCGCAAGATGATGCCGTGCTGCTCGCAGACCGCGGCCATTTGCGCGGCGTGCTCGTAGTAAGAGCGGAGTGGCAGATAGATGGCCACTTCGTCGACCACATTGTGGCGCAGGAACTCCGCGATGCCGGAAAAATCACAAGCTAGTCGCATGCCCGTCGCTCGAAATTCGTGTATCAGGGGCCAGTCGTCGTCGACGAACCCGACCAGCCGGTAACCTTGCTCGGGCGCCGCGGCAATCTTTCTGGCGAATTGAATCGCGCGCGCGTTGGTGCCGAGAACCAGGATGTGCCGCAGGTTGTGGCCGTTGCGCCGCGCGCGCGCCAGCAAATAGCGCAGCAGCACGCGCGAAAGCACCAGGGTTAGCGAAGAAAAGGCCCAGAAGAGCAGCAAGAAACGCGCGGTGGTCACCACGCGCAGGTGGCACAGGGAAGAGAGCACCGCGAAGCCCAGGGTAGAAAGCGAAGTAGCCTTCACGGCGTCGAGCAATTCCGCGCCCCTGCTCGACAGGCGCCGCGATTCATATAAGCCGCACAGCGAATACATCAGGTGACACAAAAGGAGGGCCACCGCGAAAATGACGCAGTTGGAAAGCTTTACGCGCAAAGATAGAAACTGTCCGATGGGAACGCTGTGTTGCGCGGAGGCCACCAGGAACGTGGCGATCCCGAAAGACACAAATACCAAGCCCAGATCGAACAATTTCAGCGCATTCAAAAGAAACCGACGATTGACTTCGCTCACTGGTTCTCTCTTCGTGCGAGTTTTTGTTCTAGCGACGCCATTTCTATCACCGCTAGTGTGAAAGGCGGAAGCAATGGCGTCTTACACTGCGATAAAAATTGCAAACCACTGCGACACGGGCCGAAGGTGACACCCGTAGCCAGCGGACTTGCCGCGCCATCGCTGGGCGAGATGACGGATCGAATCACAGCTGGCTTGCACAACGAACCGCGCTGCGAGGAGCCGCGCCGGCTGGTGATTAGCGCGGCTCTTCCCGGCACGAAACGACGGTCTACGTTTAGGCCGCTTTTTTCGGCATGGTCGCGAGCACCGGGATGCTCAACGTTTCGCTTACTTCCTGCGGCGTGCGGAATGAGGGGTCGAGATATTCCATCACGTAAGCCGAGGCAATGGCCACGAAGAACGCGGCGAACAGGCCGAGGAACATGACGGAAAACGGGCTGTAGCGCGGCAGTAGCGGAGTTACCGCGGGAACCGCGATGGCCACGTTGGCGATGCGCTTCAAGTCTAGTGCGTCGGAGGTGCGCTCCTGTTCGCGCTTGCCCAGGTACAAGAGATAATTGGCTTCATCCGCTTTGGCTTCGCGCAGCAGCGCAGCCTGGGTCACCGCCTGGCCGTCGAGTTTCACCATCTCGGCTTGCATGCCGTGGATGGTGCCCACCAGTGCAGCCGCCGCGGCGCGCTGCGAAGCCAAATCCGCCTCCGTGCGAGCCTCGTCCTCACGCAAAAACTCGTAAGTAGGGTCGCGGTCGGTGGTCTTGTTCACGTACTTGGAATCATCGGCCTTGGAAATGGCGTCCTTGGTCTCCGCTATCTCTTCGTCCACTTCTTTCACGAGCGGATAGCTGGCGTCGTATTTCATCATCAGCTGCGAACGCTTCACCTGCGCGGCCAGCAGCTGCGCCTGCAGGTTTTGCATCAGCAGGAACGAAGAGTTAGAGGTCTCGGTTGTCGCCGAGCGCGCTGGAGTGGCAGCCATCTGGGCACGCTCATGGTCGATGCGTTTTTGATCCGCGGCCATGGCTTGCTGCGCCTGATACAGGTTGGCTTGCGCCATCGCCAGTTGCTGAGCCATATCGGTGCGCACGAGGTCCGGCGCCGCGACGTGTTCGCTCTGGCTATAGGCCACCAGCTTCTTCTCGGACTCCGCCAGCGCCTGGCGGTACTTTTCCGTCTCCTGCGTGAAAAAATCTGAAGCGCCGATGGGCCGCTGCAGTTGCAGGTGCTTCTCCAAATACAGTTTGCCAAGGTTTTGCAGCACGCACGCGGGCTTGTCCGGATCCCCGACGCGGCCGTAGCTCACGTCAATCACGTCGGAAGTGGTGGCCGCTTCCACCTTAATTTTCTTGGCCAGACTGCGCGTGGCCTGTTCTTCCTTCATGGCCATCCGCTGCTGCTTGTCGCTGGGCATGAAAATGTCCGAAAGCGACCACTTGTCCTCCACCAGCTGGCAAGAACTCACCACTTTGCGGAGCATATCCTCGCCCTGCAGCAGGGCCACTTCGGAAGTGACCTGGTCGAGCGTCACCACCTTATTGTTGTTGACCTGCGCCACCTGCGCGGTGGTCACCGCCGGGTCGGAGCGGTCCTGCTCCACTACCACTTGCATGGAAGCCTTGTAGTAGCGCGCCGCCCACGCCCACGCAAATACCGTGGACGCCACAAAGACGCACACAAAGCTGATAATCATGATCCGGCGGTGCCGGAACAGCGGCGCCAAGGCGTCCCGCAGAGTGATCTCCGGCATTGCGCCTTCGGGGCGATTTCCGCGAACGTTTTTCATGGTCGTTTTCTCCACAGTCTAAATTCAACTCCTGCTGCACCTGCTCTTGCTGCACTGCCCCGGCCCTCAGGTTGCCGGTTCCTGCTCGCTGCGCCTTACTGCGAAACTCTTAAGCCGCTTCCAGCTGGTAGCCGCTGATGCGAATGGCCACGGAACGCTCGATCAGCTCAATAGACAGCACCAGATTGCGCTTCCCTTCCACGCCGGTCAGCAAACCTTCCAGGCCGTCCAGGCTGCCCCCACGGATGCGCACGCGCTGTCCGATTTGTACAAAAGGATGCGCGGAAACCGGAACACCTTCGCGCAGCAGCGTCTGGATGGCGGCAATTTCCGCTTCGGGGATCGGGATGCCGATACCGCGCACGCCCAGAAACGCGACCACTCCGTTGGTCTGCAACACCGGCACGCGGGACTCGGCGTCTGGCGCAATCTTGACAAACACATAGCCGGGAAAGAGCGGCGACTCCACCAGTTTGCGCCGGTCGCTCCACTGCCGCTCAGTTCGCGACAGCGGCACGTAAGCGTGCACATCTTTTTCCAGCAGATCTGCGGTGACGCTCTTTTCGTGCCGCGACCGCGTGCGAACGGCAAACCAGCGGCGCTGATCCTCATTGGCCGCAAAGGGCGCTGGGAGCACCGCAGGTTCGTGATGAGTTTGTGCGTGTGTCATTCCTGAATTCAGCATCGCCATCAAACCGGATTCTGCAAACAAACTCTACTTGGAAAATGGACAAGGCTCCGCCATTTTGAGTCCCATTGCATCTTTGAAAACCTGCCCGCAGGGCGGGCCGGACAGGATCACTACAGCCGGTGATACAACGACTCGGGAATCGGGAAGGTGCGCTTGTTGAGCACCGCTCCCAATACTTTGATCTGCCGCGCGCGCAAACTTTCGGCCACGCGCAGAGCAGCTTCGCGCCGCGTGGAGTTGGCCTCCAGCACCATCACCACGCCATCGGAAAGTTGTCCAAGAACAATGCCGTCGGAATAGGTGTTGAGCGGCGGCGAATCGATCAGCACGTAGTCGAACTCTTTGCGCAGTTCGGCGATGCGCGCCTTCATCAGCTCGGAATTGAGCAGCGCGGAAGAATCCGCCGCCAGCGAGCCGCTGGAGAGCAGCCAGAGATTTTCCGGACGCAGAGGCTTGGCGTAGCCGCGGATGGAGCCGTTGCCGCGCAGCGAATCGGTCAAACCGTGATGATTGGTGACGCCGAAAAATTCCGGCAACGAGGGCGTGCGTAGGTTGGCGTCCACCAGGCAGACCGAGCCGGTGACGTTGCCCGCCAGCACCGCGGCGGCCTGCGCGCACACGTGGCTGCAGCCGTTCCCGGCGTCAATCCCCGAGAACACGACCACGCGCGGAGGATTCTGCCCGGCGGTCAAAAAAATGCTTTGCACCAGGCGCAGCGTCTCCTCGTGTGCCACGCCGTCCAGGCTCAGGCGCGCGGCATGCCCGTTGCCGTTGCCCGCATGAAACGCCGTAGGCGCGCTTGCCTGGGGTGCAACAGCGGCGCCGCCGTTGGTATCGACTTGTTGTAATAGCTCAAAATTTTTGCTCATCGATTCTTTGCCTCCAAGGCCAAAGTGGTTCCCAAGTGTTCTACAGAAAAATTGATCCTTGCTTGTAACTCTTCCGGGGAGGGGATACGAAGTTCCTGGCCGGCGCGGATTTTGCGAGGGTCGTCGAGCGCGGGGTTGAGTTCGCGAATTACGGCCAGGACCTGCGCATCGTAGCGCCCGAAATTGTCGATGCAGATGTTGTACAGCGTGTCGTCCGCGCTGACACGTACCACGCGGGCATCCTGCGCGGGCGCCTCCGCCTCGGCGCGCGCGGGTGCCTGCTGCGCCACGCGGAACGCGGCGTCGGTGCGAGCAGGAGTGAGATATTCACCGGCATGCGCCGACGAAGCAAGCGGCTGGGAAACCGAAGGCACTCCAGGCTCGGCGATTGCCGCTGCGGGAACCGGACTTCCTGCGGGAGCTGGCGCGGCATTCATGGCGGGGTTCGCGGGAGATGGCGGCGCGGAATGCCGGTTGCGCTCCAGCACGCCCCAACCGATGCCCGCGAGCAGCGAGGCGAGTAGCGTCATTGCCGCGCCCAGAGCCAAAGGCTTCGGGATCGCAGCCGTCCAGCGCGCGACAAAGCCGAGACCGCCCGGGCCACCCGGGAGGGAGGTTGCGCTGGGGGCATGATATTCGGCGGTGGAGGAAACCCCGGTCAGCGGCAGCAGATCCAGGTCCGCGAGCACCTCTTCGACGATGGCGCCGTGAATGGTTTTGCGCTTCATGGCGCAGCCGAGGGACATGGCATTGAAGCAGATGTTGTTGATGTTGCGTGGAATACCGCCGGAATATTTGGCAATCAGGGCGAAAGCTTGATCGGTGAACAGCGGCATGTCCTCGCGGTAGCCGGCGACACTGAGGCGATGTTCGATGTAAGCGCGGGTCTCCACAGCGTCAAAGGGCTTTAGCCGCGCGAGAATAGATACACGCTGGCGCAGCTGCTGGAGCTGCGGCGCGGCCAGCTTGGCGGCCAGCTGCGGCTGCCCGGCCAGGATGATGTGCATCAGCTTTTCGCGCGGGGTCTCGAAGTTGGAGAGCATGCGCACCACTTCGAGTACCGGCTCATCGAGGTTTTGCGCCTCGTCGACGACCACCACGAAATGCTTACCCAGAGCGGTCTCGCGCACCAGGCATTCGTTGAGCTTCACCTGCATGCGCACTAAATCAGAACCGTCGTCTTCCATGCCCAGGTCCAGCAGCAAATTGCGCAGGAAATTGCGCGGATTGTCCTGGTGCTGAAAGAGGAATGCGGTTTTTGCCGTGCTGCCGAGATGCTGCAGCAAATTGAACAGCACCGTGGTCTTGCCCATGCCCGGCTCGGCGATCAGCGCCGTGAAGCCCCGCCCGGATTTCACGCTGTAAAGGACCGAGGCGATGGCTTCGCGATGCGTGGCGCTCAAATACAGAAAGCGCGGATCGGGAGTGACTCCGAAGGGTTGCTCGGCGAGTTTGTAATAGTTCAATACCATTTTTCTGCGCGTTGCCTTTCAGCTCCTAAAATGTGGTATTGGGATAAACGCCGGCTCCGAAACTGTAGGGCACGTATTTGCGAAACTTGGTGATGGCTTTTTCCGGAACGAAAATCATGTCGCCGGGCGAGAGATGCACTTCCTCGTTGACGTTCTTGCCGTTGAGCACTTCTTTGATGTTCAGGCGCTTCACTTCCATCATGTTGTTGGAAATCGGGTGGTAGTACAGCAGCTGGGTTTTCGCTGTGGGAGCAAATCCCCCGGCCACTGCCACGGCTTGCGTGATGGTCATGTCGTAACGCAAATCGTATTGTCCCGGCTTGCCCACCTGTCCGAGAACCACGAAATAAGGCTTCTGGAAGTCCGTCAGATCCACGTCGATGATGGGATCATGCAGCACCCCGGTGTAGGCCTTCTTAATGGTTTCGACGGCCTCCGGCACGGTCATGCCCAGCACGTACACGCTGCCCGCACCTTGTAGGTTGACGTAGCCGTCGGGCATCACGGTAATTTTTTGATTGAATTCCGGCGCGATGGGAAAGCTCAGCGACAGCACATCGTCGCGGCAGATTTTGTAGCGCGGGTTGCGCTGCGCCGGAACGGGATGATCCACGCCGGAACTTGCGTCCTGCGCGGCGGCATTCGCTGCAGTGGAATTCGTGGCCGCCTTGTTCGCTGCCGGAGAACTGTTGCCAGGCGTATTGCCCGCATGCGCGCCCGCATCCGCGGTTGTACCGCCGGACCAGGCCGCGGCCAGCGCAAGAAGCAGCGCCATGGATAGAGTTCTAACTGACGTGGTGGTTTTCACGATCCCTCTCCTCATAGAACCTGCAAATCTAGCTTGCGAAATTTGTCAGCGCGTAACGGCGTCGCCGCCGTCTCCAAATTCCCAAGAATTTATCGCGCGTAAAATCTCTACAACTACCGATATACCGGGCCAGGGCGTCGCGGGGAGACTGCATTTGTACCCGATCCTTCAAACCCTCAAAACAAAACAGCAACGTGAGAGTCATGGAAAAGTTTCGAGCCACGCGCATCATATCGCAAACCGATAGAATTCCTAACGCAAACTTTGCCGAACTCCTATGAAAAAATTCCATGACTCCCCACTGCGGTAATGTGCGTACTGGTGCAAAAGTACTGACCGTGCATCGACAAACTGCGGCGCAATTCTGCCGACACATTCACCGTACAGTGCACTTTGCGGGCCGTCGATAAGGGGGTTCATGTACGCACCCTGAGGCGCACAAATCCCAGTAAAATAAGGTTTTTATGCGGCCGACGCGAGGAAAGACGCTCCCCGCCAGGCACTCACTCGGTGCCCAGAAATGCATAGCGCAGGAGAAAAAGTGCGCTCAAAATCCATATTAGTGGACTAATTTCTCGATACCGCCCAGTACCAATTTTCATGAACGTGTACGACAGCAATCCCATGCTTAGCCCCGTGGCGATGCTGAAGGTCAGCGGGGTAGCCACCAGCGTCAGGAAGGCTGGGACCGCTTCGCTGAAATCGTCCCAGTTAACACGGGCCACGGCACCGCACATGAGCGCGCCCACGAACACCAACGCGGGCGCGGTGGCGTAAGACGGGATGGCGGCTACCAGGGGAGCGCAAAACATGGCCGCAAAAAACAGTGCGGCGATAACCACGTTGCCGAGGCCGGTACGTGCGCCTGCGGCTACTCCGGAAGCGCTTTCAATGTAGCTGGTCACCGTGGAGGTGCCGGTGACGGCGCCGAATAGTGTGCCGATGGCGTCGGCGAGCAGCGCGCGGCTGGCGCGCGGCAATTTTCCCTCGCGCAGAAATCCGCCTTGTTCGCAAACGCCCACCAGCGTGCCCACGTTATCGAAAAGGTCCACGAAGAAAAATACGAAGATCAATTCGCCGAGACCGATTTTGGCGGCGCCGCGCAAGTCCAATTTAAAGAGTGTGCCGGACGGATCGGGCCAGGAAAAAAAATGCCCGGGCCAGTGGCTCAAGCCCAACGGAATTCCCGCTAGGGTTATGAGCACAATTCCAATCAGGATTGCGCCACCTACTTTGCGCGCCATCAGGATGGCGATGAGTACGATTCCGGCGGCAGCAAGAATTGCTTGGGGATCAGAAACCTTTCCGAGGCTCACAAACGTAGCGGGATTGGCGACAATTAGCTTCGCGTTGCGCAGGCCGACAAAGGCGATAAACAGTCCGATGCCCGCGGCGGTGCCGTGCTTCAAGCAATCGGGAATGCCATTCACGATGTGCTCGCGGATATTGGTTAGCGTTAACAGCAGAAATAAAAGGCCCGAGAGGAACACCACGCCCAAAGCGGTCTGCCATGGGACGCCGCGGCCCAGCACAATCGTGTAGGTGAAGTACGCGTTCAGCGACATTCCGGGCGCCAGTGCGATGGGATAGTTGGCCCACAGTCCCATGATCAGCGTGGCCACCGCCGCGGAAATGCAAGTGGCGAAGAGCACCCCCTCGACCGGCATGCCTGCTTCGGACAAAATGCGCGGATTGACCACCACCACGTACGCCATGGTGGTGAAGGTGGTCAGTCCGGCAAACAGCTCGCGGCGCACCGTGGTGTCGTTCTCTTGTAAATGAAACATGCGTTCCAGCAAGCGCTTCACCTCGCGAACATGAAAAACAGCAAGCCGGGACTAACGCCCGGCCGCTACAATGGCCATTCTGCGTGTTACCTTGTAAGCGTACTTTTCCGCATCACATCGGCCATCCTTGCTGGTATGCTGGCCCCACAAAAGAAGCAGCATCTATATCACAGCTTGCACGCGGGCAAGATTCCGCTGCTGAAATCTTAGCCGCAAATAATCTATCGACTGGATTTGAAAATGAGACACGCTCGCCTGATTCTAAACAAGGTATTGCAGTTCTCGCTGGTGATGGCGCTGGCCGCTGGGATTGCTCCGGCGCAAACTAAAACCGCGGCGAGCAAGCCTGCGGCGACCAAGACCGCCCCAAAAGCAAACGACTCCGCCGCCGAAGAGCGCGCCAACCGCGGACTCGAAACCGCGAAATCCAGTCCGCTGGCGCTCTACGCCTGGCTGGTGAAAATGCCCAAAGGCGCGGACCTGCACAACCACATCTCCGGAGCGGTTTACGCCGAGACATTTATCAAGGACGCTATCGAAGATCATCTGTGCGTGAACACCACCGCGTTGGCGTTTGCGAAGCCCACGACCTCTGCTTCCGCCGATCATCCTGAGCCGAACTGTCCGGAAGGGGACGTCCCCGCAACGCGAGCGGAAAAAGAGCAAAATTTGTACGACGCACTGATCGACGCCTTCTCCATGCGTGGCTTTGTGCCCACCACCGGAACCACCGCCCACGACCATTTCTTCGAGACCTTCGATAGGTTCCGTGGCACGGAGAAGCGCCACCTCGGCGAATGGCTCGACGAACTGGCCACGCGCGCCGCTTCACAAAATGAGCAGTACCTCGAGCTGCTGCACACCCCGGCGTTTACGCACGCCGCTGCGGCGGCCGCCGCGGCGCCGTGGCAGGACGATCTGGTGAAACTTCGCGACGATCTGCTGGCGCACGGCTTGCGCGACGATATTCCCGTCGCCACCGCGGAACTTAACGCCGCCGAAGCGTTGCGCGGCAAGAATGAACGCTGCGCGCAGCCGGACGCCGCGCCGGCCTGCCAAGTTAAAGTCCGCTACCTCTATCAAGTGCTGCGCGGGCTGCCCAAGGAAATCGTCTTCGCGCAGACGCTGCTGGCATTTGAAACCGTCGGCATCGATCCACGCTTTGTAGGCCTGAATTTCGTAATGCCGGAAGACGGACGCATCGCCATGGAGGACTACGTCCTGCACATGCACATGCTGGACGTGCTGCACACGCTGTATCCCAAGGTGCAGATTTCCTTGCACGCTGGAGAACTTGCGCCCGGCATAGTGCCATACGAAGGACTGTGCTGCCACATTCGCCTGGCCGTGGAGCAGGGCCACGCGCAGCGCATCGGACACGGCGTGGACATCATGTATGAAACGCGGCCGCACGAAATTCTGAAAGAGATGGCCGCGAAGCACGTGATGGTGGAGATCAATCTCACCAGCAACGACGCGATCCTCGGCGTGTTTGGCGACGAGCATCCCTTTCCCATTTATCACCAATTCCACGTACCGATGGCCCTCTCCACCGACGATGAAGGCGTGAGCCGCATTAATTTAACGCATGAATTTGTGCGCGCCGTGGAAACCTACAACCTCACTTACTCCGAGCTCAAAGAACTGGTGCGCACCGGCCTGGAGCACAGTTTCCTTGCGGGTGACAGTCTTTGGCGAGAGCGGGATAATTTTCGCGCTCCCGCCGCGGCTTGTGCCCGCGAAGCGCTCGGCGGGGAAAATCCCAAAGCGGCTTGCGCGGAGTTTCTCAAGGGCAGCGAAAAAGCCGCGCAGCAGTGGGAGCTGGAAGCGCGCTTTCGGCAGTTCGAGTCGCAATTCTGAGACGCGCTGCCGGGTGGAATTGGTGCTCGGCGATTGGGTTAGGAGCCCCCTCGAATTTCGCATCATACTGAGCCGAATAGACTTGAAGTCCTTTGCGCTCAGTATGATACGTAAGTGTTGATTCGACTGGAGTTATGGGGCAAGTTTATTTGTTAACTGGTTACCTCCTCTTCCTCCCGAAGCGTCCTGGAACTGATCATTACGACCGGTCTTGGCAAGTCCTGGCGAAGGGCTGCTATGCGGGTGAAGGAGGCAGGATGAGGATGGATTTCGCGGCGGCACGACGAATGATACTAGCTTCCGTAATCGCTTGTCAATAGTACTTTATAGTATCCCATTCGAATTGGGCCGTTTCGGGAATATCGGGAAGCGTCGCGCCTGTCCCGCTTCAGTCATGCCCATGACAACGCCCCTGCTTTTGCCGACGGCTCGTAATACATCCCTGCTGCACGTTCGGACCTGCTACCGTCATGGCCGGGTATCAAATTCCATGCTTCCGTTACCGACCGTCTGCAATCACTGCCACAACGAGAGCAATCCAGTCACCCGAGAAAATGGTGTGAGCCTCAGATACTCGATTCTGTCGAATGTGCAATTGATCGTGGCTCTGCACAACGACGGCTGTGCGGCGGCATGGTGCGCTGAGTTTGGCCTAGAATTGCCGGCCGTCACTCCTCTTGCGGGGGGCGCGGAGTGGCTTCAGTGACGTCCATTACGCGTTCCTCCGATTTGCGGCGGTATTTGCCGCGATGGCAGTTTCTGTGCATCGCAGCGGTGTGTGAGAAAGAACCTAAGATGATGGCCTGGAAAATTCTGGCAGCAAAAGAAGCGATTCACAAATGCATGCAAGCAAGAACAAAAGCGGGCGAGAGGCGGCAATTCGCAGAGGCGCTGGAAGGTCTGAAGGCGCTGAAAGCTCAGCAGCCCCGCACTTCGATTGACCCGGCCGCCGGATAAATCCGGCCAAGCGATTAGCCAGTCACTTCTTCGCCAGGGTCTCTGCACGCACGCGTATAGCCGCAATGTCGAGCATGATCTGGTCGAAGTCGAGTTTCAATCCGTGCTCTAATCTTTTCTCAGCGTCGTGGCGAACTTCAGCAAATGTCGAGGGGCGTTTGCGAGGTCGGTCAGGATATTTCTGGGGTCGCATAATCAGCCTCCCAATTCAGGGCCGAATGCCAATCTAGCACATGAGTTTAGCGCGAGTCTGTGGCAAGAATGGTGACAAAAGGGCCTCCAAAAGCCGCCTTCATTCAAGGCTGTTCATTCTCTCCGGACAAAGCAGATTCAAAGACCGCACCCTTGAAAAGGCGCAAGGAGTGAGGCAGCCAAATTCAACTTCCAGAAAAATCCGGACTCACGCGCCAAGCCTTAAGGGTGTGCCACCCTGCCCCGCTGGGGAACTCAAGACCTGATGAATTGGCCCTGCGGCGGGGTTGCACCGCTGCCTAAGTCTTGCGTTGGCTGCACATCGAGAGTGATTTTGGGGGCATGCAGCAGGGTGTTGTGAATTAGACAGTGGTGTATGGCTTCTTCGACGCCGATGCGGTGCTCCTGGCTCAGTGTCGAAGGCACCTGCACCGCAACGTGAAAATTGTCCATTCGGGGAGGATCTTTGACCTTATCCGCGGTAACGCGAACCTTTGTGCCTTCGGTAGCTAGTTTGCGTTTTCTTAAATATTGCGTGGCATAATACCCGGCGCATGCCCCCAACGAAGCAAGCAGGAGTTCCGGCGGGGTCATGCCCTCGTCAAATCCGCCGTTTTCCGGCGGCTGATCGCAAGCGATCGTGTGCTGTCCTGCCTTTATTTCAAACTGTACCGCGCCGAGATGTTCAACGAGTACTTCCATGTGATCCTCCTGGATCTCACTGATCGCCACCGATGGCTGGCAGATGCGTCGGATGGGGATGCCTAAGCAAAACCGCATCCAAGGACTGCCGTACGAGTTCCCGCGCGCGATGCAAGCGCGACTTCATAGCCGCAAGAGAAATTCCCAAGCGCCCGGCAACTTCATCTCCAGGCATCTCATCCAGATCGCGTAGTTGATAAACGGCGCGGTATTCCGCGGGCAGTTTGGCAACGGCGGCGTGCAGGATGGCTTTCATCTCTTGCAGCGCCACTTGTTCTTCCACCGACGGCTGGTCTTGGGGAATCTGCGCGCCTTCTTCTTCCAGCGTGGAGAGTTGCAGCAAGGGCATGAGCGACTGCCGCTCGCGCAATTGCCAACAAATGCGCCTGGCAATCTGCGCCAGCCAGGATCGGAACGCCACAACATCCCGCAATTGCGAAAGACCGCGATAGGCCTTGAGCAGCGCTTCGACCAGGACATCCTCTGCGTCTTCGCGATTGCCGCAGGCGCGGATCATTTGGCGATATACCGCGTCTTTGTGTTCATTGGCGAGCGCTTCAAAGTCCATGGCGGCATTATTTCACCTATTCAACGCGAGAGCTCAAATTAGCTGGCGCTTCACCCCGAGACATGCCTGGCAGTGGGTGGCGTCACGGGTACCGACCTCGGGGTCGAATTCCAAGGCATTTTGCCGAGTAGCATACCCATAGGGCACACGTCGGTAAGCCCGGCAAACGTCAAGCCAAGCCCAATGAACCCGGAAAGATACAACCAACGAACGTCGACCGTGGCGGCCAGTGCGGCACCGGTGAAGGCCAATAGCCCAGCGGCTAGGCGCACTTGCCGCTCGAGGGACCAGCGGGTCTTGGCGTTGACCACCAGCGGGAGACCAGCCTTAACCCAGGCGTTGGTGCCTCCGGAGAGCACTGCAACATCTGGCCGCGCCGGCTCCAACAGTCGCGCGACGGTGCGCGCTCGGGTCCCGGCTTGGCAGACCAGAATTATGGGCAAGCCCGCGCGGAGATCATCCAAGCGGGCCTCGATTTGCTCCATGGGGATGTTTACAGCTCCCGGAAGATGGCCGGCGGCGTACTCAGCGGGGGAGCGCACATCCACACACTGCGCCCTATGAAGCGCGTCGGAACTAGCATGCAAGTTAGAAACACTGATTTCTTTCATAACCCATGGCCCTCTGTAATGGAGGAGGTCCAGACGGAGCAAAAGGATTCACGGATAGGGGAAATGCAGGTTGGCAGCTACCTATTTTTACCCGCTGGAACTTAGGCGAGGCAACGGCAAACCGACTGCCAGCGAGGTCAGTGGCCAAGACATCGAGGGGGGCCCCGAATTCCAAATACATAAAGAAGCTAGCCGCGGGTTCCCATGCGGCTCCGAAGTGTATGCAATGTATGCGAATGTAGTCTGTGTACTGGGAGCGTGGTATGGCGCGGGAGAGGATTGTCACGTTGCAATCGAGGAACGATTGAAGGGCCGAGTGACCTCTGACGAGCAAAGACGTGTACCGTGGTATTTTTCGACGGGTTCACGAGCTCCGTGAAAAATAATCTCCCGTTGCGCTTTTTCGCTCGAATCTCATCCCCGAGGCTAATGTTGGCGGCATAGAACGGAATATTGTCGACTAAATAAGTTTCCGGTGCGTGCGGTATACACCAGACGGTTTCTTCGGTGACGGACGCATATCCAGAATCGTCTGGATTGAGAGAAACACACCTCGCCCGGTTCGCTCATTGGGAAACCTGGGCGCACGGGACGTTCACCGGAGATTTTGCGAGCCCGTCGAGTCATAAAAACGAAAGTAGCAGGAAATGTCCTCGTCTGTCCGCCGAATTCGTCGTAGGTGAAGGTTGGACCGCCGGGATGGTCGGCTGCGAGAGCTAGCCGAGTTTGGCGTACTCCGCCTTGGCGGCCGCTTCTCTCTTCGTCGCCTTACGGAGCGCTTCGTGCTTTGTAAATTGGTGCACGGCAGATTCCGATTGCAGCGTTCCGTGCTCGCGCGCGTAAGCGCTTATGAATTAGTAAATTACGAGGACGGTTTTGGTTCATAGGAATGACTGAAGAGTTGGCATTGCCCGAAATCTCGGAGCCTCTCCGATATTTCGTGGCTGGTCCGTGATTACGTGGTGAAAAGAGCGCTGCATTGCCGGTGGAGATCGTAATGGATGAGAACAAGCCAGAATCCAGCGCTGATTCAGATGCGCCGGAATTTCCTCTCTTTGACGGAGGCTCGCTTTTCGGCCTAGAAAGACCGCTCAAGCGACTGTGGTTTGATCGGTTTTCCCTGTTACAGAGGATCATCCTGACGGTCTGCGTCGCCTGGGTTCCGCTGGCGATACTGGCGGCCATTCAGGGTGTAGCCCTCGGGCGCACACAACCGGAGTCCTTTCTCAAGGATGCTGGGATGTATGCCCGGTTCCTCGTTGCGCTTCCACTCCTATTGCAAGCGCCGTACAGGTGTCGACACAACTTTCAAAGAATCATGCAACACTTTCTGGAATCGGGGCTGATTCGGGACGACGAGCGAGAGCGCTATCGGACCATTCTTAGCTCGACCATGCAGCTTCGCAATGCGCCTCTGACCGACTGGGTTTTCCTCGCGTTGGCATACGGATACTCCGCCTATTTAGTTGCTATTACCGTCTTTGCTGCTGATTTCCCCTCCTCATGGCGCGCTCTCGGTTACGAAGAACATAGAAAATTGACTCTCGCGGGATGGTGGTTTGTGGCTGTCAGCCAGCCGGTCTACACCTACGTTGTCGTGCGTTTCCTATACCGGGTGGGTCTTTGGTGGAACGCTCTGTGGCAGGTATCACACCTGGATCTGCAAATCGAAGGCTCGCATCCGGACGGAGGCGGGGGGCTCATGTTTTTGGGACTCAGCCTGCGTCCTTTGGAATGGCCCGCAGCTGGGTTGGCAGCCTCACTGGCCAGCGGACTCGCCACTTTCGTTCTGTCCGCGGGTCAGCCAGTTCTCAATTACAAGTACTTGATCGGCTTCATTGCCGCTGTTATCACTTCTTTATTTGTCGGTCCGCTGCTCTTTTTCTACAACCCACTCAAGAATGCCAGGTTCCATGCGTGGCTAAGCCACGGCGTGGCCGTGCAGGAGCAAGTGAGACAGTTTGAAAGGAAATGGATTGATTCTCGTTCCAGACCCGCTGACATGCTGGCTGTGCAGGACTTCTCG
>Ga0209040_10001696_pt1 | contig 17479 bp, 12 predicted proteins | sample BogFormECP12_OM3_FD_188240 | JGI IMG/M metagenome (GOLD analysis project Ga0209040, IMG submission 188240) | Bog forest soil microbial communities from Calvert Island, British Columbia, Canada - ECP12_OM3 (SPAdes) (version 2) | ecosystem: Environmental > Aquatic > Freshwater > Wetlands > Bog ...
GTGGCCCAGCCGACGATTCTCATTGATGAGGGTGCCCCACCCAAGCCGGTGGCCCAGCCGACGATTCTCATTGATGAGGGTGCCCCACCCAAGCCGGTGATCTGCACTTCGTGACCTTCAGCTGCGATCGGCGTCAGCCGCTTTTGGCGGCAGCCGACGCGAAGCGCCTGTTTGAGGCCGCGCTGGAACGAGTGCGTCGCCAGTACGGCTTTTAGATCACCGGATATGTGATTATGCCGGAGCACGTGCATCTGCTGCTCAGTGAGCCAGAGCGGGGTACGCTGGCGCATACACTGTAAGCGGTGAAACAGTCGGTAGCGCGGCGACTGATCGGTGGGCGGAAACATTTCTGGCAGACACGCTATTACGACTTCAACGTATGGACGAAGAAGAAGCGGATCGAGACACTAAAGCAGTTTCTCAGTTGCCGTAGTCTCTTTGAAAGGGCACGGCTTTAGCCGTGCCGAATCGGCACTATAAAGACTCGGCCTTTAGGCCCTGAGGTACATTCCCTCAGCGGCTAAAGCCGATCGCTCCGGGCGGGCTTTTCGGCACGCCTGAAGGCGTGCCCTTTCAAAGCGGGCTACACCAACCATGAAACTGCTATAAAGTATATGCATCGCAATCCGGTCAAGCGCGGACTGGTGGAGAAACCGGAAGACTGGGCCTGGAGCAGCTTTCGGCACTACTTGACGGGAGAAGAAGGTGTAGTGGAGATTGAGTCAGAGTGGACGGGACGGAAGCGGGAACGGATGGGGATGCCGCTGCGAGTGAAGATTACGTAACTACCCCACCCAAGCAACCCCAGCTTGGGTGGGGCACCAGCCCATGTGGTGATTAATTAGGCTTGGGACGACTTTACAACCATCCCACCCAACCAAAAGGATGGTTGGGTGGGGCACCCTAGGCGACAGGGTGGGAGCGATTCTAGCTCTGTCCCCGCTTGCGCATGAACGCGGGGACCTCCAGGTCGTCGGCGTCGTAGGTGATGTTCACGCCGCTGCTGACGGTCTCGATCGCTGGCGTCTCCTCCACCCCACCCCGCGCAAAACCGGCGCGCGCCGGGGACCCCGTCTCCTGACGCGCTGGCTGGGCCGGGATTTCCTCTATCGTCTCGGCGTGGCGGACGATCTCAGAGATGTCCTCGAGGTCGTCGTGCACATACGAGATCGGGTGGGGACGCTCTTCCTCTCCTTGTGTCGTCCCGACCGAGCGATCCCGGTTTTGGGCCGCGAGTCGAGGGCCCTGATCTTCAGCAGTATAGGGGTCCCCTTCGACAAGCTCAGGGCGGGCTCTCGACGCGTCGCTTCGCTCCACGCTCGGGATGACACTTGTAGATTGTGATGGTGCCCGGCCTCTCTCGGCGAAGGTTTCAGCGCTGCGTGACGATACCGCCGGCTGGCGCACCGTCGGCACTTCGTAAGTAGCGTGGACGCTCGCGGTCGAAGCGCGAGCGTTATGCACCGCATCGGCCACAGGGCCCGAGTGCTCGCGATGCCGCGGCACGTCCTTGAAGCCGGTGGCAATCACGGTGATCTTTACCTCATCCTTCATCTTCTCGTCGAGCACGGCGCCGAAGATGATGTTGGCGTCTTCGTGCGCGGCGCTCTGGATGATAGTGGAGGCTTCGTTGACCTCGGCCAGGCGCAGCGAACTTGATCCCGTGATGTTGATGAGAATGCCGCGAGCGCCGTCGATGGCTCCCGCCTCCAGCAGCGGAGACGCAATTGCCGCCTGAGCCGCCAGAGTGGCTCGGCCTTCGCCCTTCGCGGTCGCAGTGCCCATCACGGCGTAGCCCATGCCGGCCATGATGGTCTTCACGTCGGCGAAGTCGCGATTGATGATGCCGGGAATGGTGATGATGTCGGAGATGCCCTGCACCGCCTGGCGCAGGATGTCGTCGGCGACACGGAACGACTCGAAGAAGCCGGCATCTTTGGCAACGGCCAGCAGCTTCTCGTTAGGGATGACGACGGTGGTGTCCACCGAATCGATCAGCTCCTGCAAGCCGCGCTCCGCCTGGTTTTGGCGGCGCTTGCCTTCGAAGGCGAACGGCTTGGTAACGACCGCAACGGTGAGCGCGCCCATCTCGCTGGCTAGCGAGGCGATGATCGGTGCCGCGCCAGTGCCGGTGCCGCCGCCAAGGCCGGTGGTGACGAACACCATGTCCGCGCCTTCCAGCGCCTCAATGATCTTGTCGGCGTCTTCCAGCGCGGCCTTGCGGCCCACTTCCGGATTCGCGCCCGCACCCAGGCCGTTGGTCAGCTTGACTCCAAGCTGGATCTTCACCGGCGCGTTGGAACACTTCAGCGCTTGCAGGTCGGTGTTGGCAACGACGAACTCCACACCTTCGAGGTGTGACTCGATCATGCGGTTGACGGCGTTACCTCCGCCACCGCCGACACCGATGACCCTGATCTTCGCGCTGTTCACCTGCTCTTCGTTGAAGTGAATGCGGATATCGTCCTCGGGGCTGTCCTTCTTGCTGAAGTCTTCGATCATGTCTACTCCTAAATTTTGTAAAGCATGCTCTACGCGTTCTGCCTGGCAAACAGTGCTTTAAGCTTTGCTCCCAGTCCGCGGTCGATGTTCATTCGCGCCTGCCGCGCGCGATGTCCGTACAGTACTATCCCGATGGCTGTGGAAAACTCCGGCTCCAGAAGGTTCGAAGGCAGCTTGGCGATGGGCACGGGATAGCCCAGGCGAACTGGCCTCCGAATAATGTCGTCTGCAACCTCCAGCAGCGCGTTGAGCCGCGATCCGCCGCCGGTAAAGACCAGGCCCGCACCCAGCAATTCGTCGACGCCGGCCTGGCGCAAGTGATCGCGCAAAAGCTCCATCAACTCACGCGCGCGCGGCTCCAGGATTTCCCCCAGCATCCGTTGCTGCATCATGCGTGAAGGCCGGTCGCCCACGGAGGGCACTTCGATCTCGTTGCCCAGCGAGATTCGCGTGACCACGGCGCAGCCAAACATCTTCTTGATGTTCTCAGCGTCGGGAATCGGCGTGCGGAATCCCACTCCGACATCGTTGGTGAAGTGATCGCCGCCGATTGGGATGACGCCGCTGTGGATCACTACTCCTTCGAAGTACACAATAAGATCACTTGAGCCGGCGCCGATATCTACCAGGCAAACTCCCAGTTCACGCTCATCGGTCTGCAGCACCGAGTCTGCGCAGGCCAGCGCCTCGAAGACGGTGTCGTCCACATGAATGCCGGCGCGGTTTACGGCGGTGATCACGTTCTGGGTTGCCGTGGTGCCTGCCGTGACTACGTGCGCGCGGACCTCAAGCTTTCTGCCCATCAGTCCGGCGGGATCGTGAACGCCGCCCTGGCCGTCGACAATGAATTCCTGGGGCAGCAGGTGCAACGGCTCGCGGTCTTCGGGCATGGCGATGCTGCGCGCCTTTTCAACTGCCTGGCGCACATCGTCGCGGCTGATCTCGCGCGAACGCGAACCCAGGGTGATACCGCCATGGCTGTTCAGGCCGCGAATGTGCGAGCCGGCCACTCCCACCACGGCGTGCTCCACGGGCGCCTGAGCCACATTTTCGGCCTCTTCCGCCGCTTTCCTGATGGAGTCCACCGCCTTGTCGAGATCGGCAATGACGCCCTTCCTCATGCCGCGCGAATCGGAAATGCCGTGCCCCCGGTAGCGCAGGGCGTAGTCGTTCACTTCCGCGACAATAACGCAGGTTTTGGCGCTACCAACGTCGACCACTGCAAGCAGGTTCTCTGTTTGACTTCCCATGGTTACGGTTGCTTCTTCTTTGGTGGTGCGGCTGTCTTCTTTGCCATTGCTTCCGGCTTGTCTTCCGCAGCAGGTGCATCTGCTTTGGCGGCGACCGGGACTGCATCCGGGTTGACGATCACCTGATGCTCATAGCGCAAGTCCACGGATTTCAACTTCTGGAACTGGGTTCGCCACTCCTGCACGTGGATTACGTAGATCTTAAAACGTTCCATAAAATTCGATGCCCCGAGATGCACCAGCACCGCACCATGCGGGTCGGTGACCGTGGCCTTCAGGTCATCCGGATCGGACAGATCAACGTCGCTCAGATCGCGAGAGTAGTGCGCCCCGCCGGCGTCCAGCTCGGTCACGAGTTGCATGTACATTTTCATGCGTGCAGCCCGGGTGGAAAGCGGCTCCGCGTCCGTCATGCCTACGATGACCGGGAACGAGTAGCTAGTTTGCGAATTCGCAGGCGGCTCCATGATTACGCCGCCGGCGTCAATCAGTTGGATATGCGAGTTGATCTCGACGAAAGCGACCGGCGTGCGCTCATGGACCACGACCCTCATCCGATTGGGAAGCAGGCGCATGACGGACGCCGATTGCACCCATGGAATCTGCTCCAGTTGCTTTTTGCGTACGTCCAGCGGCACAAAGAAGATGTTGCGGTCCATGTCGCTCGCCATTACTTCCAGCACCTGCGAACGGCTGACGTTCTTCGTCCCGGATATGGCGATGTCATCGCTGGACTCGATGCGAAAACGCCATGACTGCGTGGCATATTGGTGAAGCGCCATCCAGAGGAAGCCGACCGACCCGACAACCGCGATCACCACCAGTGCTATCTTGAGCCGGTTGGCTGCTTTGCGAGGTAGCGCACCACGGCGCACCGGCACGCGTTTCTGCCCGCGCAGAAACGGCGACTCAGCTTCGTCGTCGAGGTCGAGCATGCGCGCGTCGAGCGGCGATTCGTCGTAGCCGCGGTTACGAGCCGAGGTCTCGCTCGCGGCTGCTTCGAGTTCCTCTTCCGGCGTTGTCGCTAAGCTTTTCCTTGCCATGAAACTGGAGAAACGGCCGGGACTGCGGCTGTTCGACTCACTATAACCGTTTTCGCGCGTGCTGCGGCGATAGAGAATCGCCCGCGTGAGATTCCGGGTCGAAGTTGAACCACAAGAGTAAACTCACAGGTCGTTCGCGCGACTTACAACGCGACTTTCAAGTTTCTCGAGTATCCGGGGCCCGAGTTGCGACACGCTACCCGCGCCGAGGGTCAGGATCATGTCGCCGGGAGTTGCGGCACTTACAACACGCTTGACAGCGTCGGCGAAGGAGGAGAGGTAGACGGCCTTCTGATCGCCGGAGTTGGCGATGCGATTAGCCAGCAGCTCGCTGGTGATGCCCGGAATCGGCGGCTCGCTTGCCGGATAAATATCGAGCAAACATAATGAATCGGCGTCGTGGAACGCGGTGGCGAATTCCTCCAGCAGTAACTGTGTGCGCGTGTAGCGGTGGGGTTGAAATATCACGTGCACCTTGCAAAAGCCGCACTGCCGCGCTGCGGCCAAGGTGGCGCTGATCTCCGTCGGATGATGCCCGTAATCGTCAATGACGGTCACGCCATTAGCGGCGCCAATCCGTTGAAATCTACGATCGACGCCACTGAAGTTCGCCAACGCTTCGCGAATTTTTTCCGCCGGCACATCCAGCCCCACTCCAACGGCAATCGCTGCGGTTGCGTTCATCACATTGTGCTCGCCTGGAACGCGCAGGTGAAATTCGCCGAGATCCCCGCCGCAGTAGCTGACCCGAAAGCGGCTCAGGGCGGCATTATTCTCTCGCGGACCGCAGCAGACATTCGAGATGCGGAAATCGGATCCCTCGCGCGATCCGTAAGTGACAATTCGCCGCTGCACAGTGGGCAAGAGCGCCCGCAAATGGTCGTTATCGTTGCAGGCGACGACCATTCCATAGAAAGGCACCCGGTCCATGAACTCGCGAAAGGCGCTCTTCACGTCTTCCATATCGCGATAGCAGTCCATGTGCTCGCGATCGATGTTGGTCACCACCGCAAGAATTGGCGAGAGTTTGAGGAAGGAGCGATCGCTTTCGTCGGCCTCCGCGACCAGGTATTGCGATTTGCCCAGCCGCGCATTGGAACCCATCGCGTCAACTCTGCCGCCAACGACCACCGTTGGGTCAAGCCCGCCGGCGGCGAGCACGGCCGCCACCATCGAGGTCGTTGTGGTCTTGCCATGCATGCCGCCGATGGCGATGCCATACTTCAGCCGCATGAGTTCGGCAAGCATCTCGGCGCGCTGGATCACCGGGATGTGACGCTGATGTGCGGCCGCAACCTCGACGTTATCGTGAGTAATCGCCGAACTGATGATGACCACGTCCGCGCCGGCAACGTTGTCCGCATTATGCCCCGCGAAAATCGCCGCTCCCATTCCGCCCAGGCGATCCGTCACCGGCGAAGGCTTCAGGTCGGAGCCGGATACCTTGTAGCCGAGATTGAGCAGCACCTCCGCGATGCCGCTCATACCAATGCCGCCGATGCCGACAAAATGCACGCGCTGGATCTTGGCAAACATGAGAGAGGTGAGTCCTAGGCTACAGGGTACGGGTCGGGGACGCCAGCTACGCGGGCAGCCAGCGAGGCAATCTTCGCGGCTGCGTCGGGATGGGCGAAGCGCCTGGCCGCCTCCGACATCTTCGCTAGTGAGGGGCGATCATGCAACAGACTGGAGATCTCCTTCACCAGCCGGTCAGTGTTGAGCTCGGACTGCGGCAGAAGGCGGGCAGCACCGGCATCCGCGAGCGCGGCTGCGTTGCGGGTTTGATGGTCATCGGCGGCAGTCGGCAGTGGAATAAAGATGGCCGGCTTCCCCGCCGCCGTTATCTCGGCCACAGTGCTGGCGCCTGAGCGGCAAAGCACCAAATCGGCGCGCGCAAAGGCGGCAGGCATGTCGTCGATAAAGGGCGCAACTTCGGCGGAAATCATCGTGCGTAAGTACACCGCCTGCGCTTCTGCGTGATCCTTCTCGCCCGTCTGGTGAATGATGTGGATCGACGGCACCGCTTCCGTCAGCGCGGGCAAAGCTTGCAACAAGGCCTGGTTGATTGCATGCGCGCCCTGGCTGCCTCCAAATACCAGTAATGTAGAGTGGCCATTCTTTGGCCGCACAGGGACGTTGAAGAACTCGCGCCGCACGGGCACGCCGGTGACATGGCAGTTGCGGAAGTAATGGCAGGTCGCTTCGAAGTGGACTGCTGCGGCGCTCACCATGGGAGCAACCAGGCGATTGGCGACGCCGGGAATTATGTTGGGCTCGAAAGCGATGGTCGGAACGCTCATCATTCCGGCCATCAGCATTGCGGGCCCGGAAGCGTAGCCGCCGACCCCGATCATCACATCAGGACGAAACTCGCGGATTAATTTGGCAGAAGCCATCATGGCGAGGGGGAGATCAAGCACTGTCTTTAGGCGGGTTGCGAAATCCACACGATTGAGCGCGCCGACTTCGATCAGACGAAGCTCGAATCCGGCGGCCGGCACCAGGCGCGTCTCGATACCGTGCTGGGTCCCGACGAACAGCACTTGCGCGCCATAGCGTGAACGCAACTCCTGCGCGATTGCCAGCGCAGGAATGACGTGCCCGCCGGTGCCGCCTCCAGCCACGATCACACGCATGGCTAGTCCGTCTGCTGAGTAATGTTAAGGAGCACTCCGACGCTGGCCAGAGTAATAAACAAGGATGAGCCGCCGTAGGAGATGAACGGCAATGGGATGCCTTTGGCGGGCATCATGGCAAGCACGACGCTGATGTTGAACAGAGCCTGCACAACGACCATCGCGGTTATCCCGGTGGCAAGAAACTTGGCAAACATGTCCTCGGTGCGAAGCGCGATACGTATGCCGCGATAAAGGAAGATGCCGAACAGCAGGACCACTAGCAGGGAGCCCCACAAGCCCAATTCTTCGGCGGTGACCGCGTAGATGAAATCGGTGTGCGGCTCGGGCAGATAAAAGAGCTTTTGCTTTCCTTCCATAAGACCGAGACCAGCGAGGCCGCCCGTGCTGACGGCGATCATCGACTGAATGATGTGGAAGCCCTTGCCCTGTGGGTCTTTGAATGGATCGAGGAAGGCCTGGACTCGAGCCCAGCGCCACGGCACGCGAACGATGAGGAAGTAGAGCGGCAATAGCGAGCCGGCCAGCGCATACCACAGATACCGCATATTCATTCCCGCGACGAATAACACTGACGCAGAAATGGCCATGCAAGCGATGGCAGTGCCCAGGTCTGGCTCCTTCACGATGAGCAACGCAAGAAGAAGCGTGGGTGCGGCGGCCGGGACCAGAACCCGCTTCCAATCGGTGATCTGCTGCCAGCGCGACTCCAGAAAATACGCGAGATAGAAAATGAGCGCAGGTTTCGCCAGTTCCGACGGCTGGAATGAGAAGCCGCCAAACTTGATCCAGCGGTGAGTGTTGTGGGAGTCGCGGAACAGAAACACTGCAATGAGCAACAGGCACGTGAAGCCTAGAAACGTGAACACCACCGATGGCCTGCGATATTTCTTGTAGTCAATATTCATGGCGGCGAGCATGGCCACGATGCCCGCCCCAGCCCAAGCCATCTGCCGCAGCAGGAAGCCATACGGTGAGCCAAACCGCTCCTTCGCCATGACCGCCGATGCGCTGAACACCATCACCAGCCCAATGAAGACCAGCAGCAGGGTAACGGTGAACAGCCACTTGTCAACACTGACGCGCTTGGCCATTACTTGCGCCCTCCGCGCACACTGCCCACTTGCTCGCGCTCTTTCTCTCTGGAAGCCAGTTGATGCACCTGCTCCTTGAACGTCCGCCCACGATGTTCGTAGCTGTCGAACTGATCGAAGCTTGCGCAGGCCGGAGCCAGCAGCACCACGTCGCCCGCGGTTGCCGTCTCACCGGCGCGCTTCACCGCGGCCTCAAGCGTTCCGATACTGACGATTTCCGCACCCTTTACCTGCGATTCGATCTTCGCAGCGGCCGCGCCTATGGTGTACACGCGCTTCACCCGCTCCTTCAGCGGCGCATTGAGCAGGCTGTAATCGCTTCCCTTGTCCTTGCCTCCAAGAATGAGGTGGATCCGGCCGGGGAACGATTCCAGAGCTTTGATGGTGGCATCGACATTCGTTGCCTTCGAATCGTTGTAATAATCGACGCCGTGGATGGTGGCTACATATTCCAGTCGGTGCTCGACCGCCTTGAACGCACTGACGGCACCACGAACTTGTGCTGGGCCGATTCCCGCCAGCATTCCGACGCAAACTCCCGCCAGCACGTTCTCAACATTGTGGGAGCCTTTTAGCGAAATCTCGCTCACCGGCATAACCTCGCGTTCGGTCTTTCCGTCGCGCCAGATAATGCGCTCGGCGCGGGCGAACGCTCCAAGCTCGACTTCTTTCACGCGGCTGAACCAGAACACGGGCGCCTTGGTCTTTGCAGCCATCGCAACGCAGGGCGGATTGTCAGCGTTCAGGACCGCGAAATCGCCGGCGGTCTGGTTCTCAAAGATACGGGTCTTCGCGGCCGCGTAGTTCTCGAATGTGTAATGCCGGTCGAGATGGTCAGGCGTGACGTTCAGCGCCACCGCCATCTTGGGATGGAAACTCTGTATGGTCTCCAACTGGAAGCTGCTGATCTCCAGCACGACCCAGGTATCGTCGGTCGCAGTTTCGACAAAGTTGATCGCGGGCGTTCCGATGTTGCCACCCACCAGCACCTTGCGCCCGCCTGAGGCGATGATTGCGCCCGCCAGCGCTGTGGTCGTGGTCTTGCCGTTGGAGCCGGTAATGGCCACGATCCCGCCTTTCAGGAAGCGTGCCGCCAGTTCGACTTCGCCGATCACAGGAATGCCTAATGCGCGCGCCTGCACCAGTTGCGGAACGTCGAACGGGACACCCGGACTGATGACGATCAGGTCCTGATCGCGAAACGTCCGCTCGCTGTGATGTCCGGTTTCAACGCTGATTCCGTGGTCCAGCAAAAGAGGAATTTCCTGTGGGAGTTGCTCTTCTGTCCTGGCATCGGAGACGGCGACGCGCGCACCGTGCTTCTCCAGGAAGAGCGCGCTGGCGACGCCGGACTTGCCCAGCCCCACCACCAGCACGCGTTTGCCTTTGATGTCCATCATCGATGCCGCCCGGCCCATTGTGCCACGTTTCGCAGCCTATTACCGCAACTTCAAGGTGGTGAGAGCAAAGAGTGCAAACACCAGTGAGGCAATCCAGAAGCGCACGATCACCTTGGACTCGCTCCACCCCAGCAACTCGAAGTGATGGTGGATGGGCGCCATCTTGAAAATGCGCTTCCGGCGCAGCTTGTATGAGCCCACCTGCAGGATGACGGATAGCGCCTCAATCACGAAGATGCCGCCGATAAATGGCAGCAGCAGCTCTTGCTTGATAATGACGGCGACCGTACCAATGGCCCCGCCCAGCGCCAGCGATCCCACATCGCCCATAAAGATTTCCGCCGGATGCGCGTTATACCAGAGAAATCCGATCGCTGAGCCGACCATCGAACCGCAGAAGATCGTAACCTCTGAGACCTGCGGCATCTTGGAAAGCTCAAGATAGTCGGCAAAAACGGCGTGCCCGCTCACGTACGTGAGGACAGTGAGTGCTCCGGCGGCGATGACGGTGCAGCCGATCGCCAGCCCGTCCAGACCGTCCGTGAGGTTGACTGCGTTGCTGGAGCCGACGATGACCAGCCCCACAAACAAAATAAATGGAAGAAACGCGATCGGAGCCAGATAGCCATGGTGCAGACTGCTGATCACCAGGTCAGGACGGAAATGCTTCAGGAACGGAACGATCAATCGGGTGGAATACAGGCCGTGAGTTTCCAGCGCGCTCAGTGTTGCGGCAACAGCAAAGGCCGCAAGAATCTGGTATCCGAGCTTGGCCCGCGCGGTAAGACCGAGGTTACGCCGATGGACAACCTTCAGGTAGTCGTCAGCAAAACCGATCGCTCCAAAGGCCAGCGTTGCAACTACGGCAATCCACACAAACCTGTTACTGAGATCGGCCCACAGTAACGTGGGCACAATCATCCCCACCACGATGAGCACTCCACCCATGGTGGGCGTGCCCGCCTTCCTCTGGTGGGCCTTGGGGCCATCCTCGCGGATGTATTGGCCAATCTGGAATTCACGCAACCGGCCAACCACAGCCGGTCCAATGATGAGACCGATGAACAGTGCAGTGAGGCTGGCGAACGCAGTGCGGAAGGTCAAATAGCGAAAGATTCGGAACGGTCCGATGTGGAAGACGACGAAACCCTTCTGGTAAAGCAACCAATAGAGCAAATTTTCTTTCCTGTGCTTACATCGTCTCTAAGAACTTAACGCGAAGCAACCATCACCTTACCTGTCCAGACCTCAAGGGCACGCTCGAGGCGCACGCCTCGTGACGCCTTCAGCAGAACCGCATCGCCCGCTTTGATTTCCTGCCTCAGCCATTCTCCGGCATCTTCGGGCGTGCTTACGAACTCCGCGCGCACTCCCGCCTGGTTTGCGCCTTCCACCATGGCCAGCGCCAGCCCGCGAACTCCCAGCAGCACATCGATCCCGTAATTCGCCATCTGTTGGCCACACGCGCGGTGTATGGCCTCGGCTGCAGGGCCGAGCTCCAGCATTTCGCCGGCAACGACCACACGGCGCCGCGCTGGAATTTGCGCCAGTGAACGAACCATGCTTTCCAGGGCCTTTGGATTGGCATTGTAGCAATCGTTGATGATGGTCGCGCCCGCGTAGCTGAGGATTTCTCCGCGCTTGTCAGCCGCTTGCAGCGTGGCCAGAGATTCTGCGGCTTCGCGGAGCGGAACTCCATACTGCAGACCCACTGCAACTGCGGCGAGCGCGTTATGAATATTGTGCTCCCCCAGCAAAGGCAGCGTTGCGCGCACCTGCTGGCCGTCGGCGATAATCTCGAACGTCGAGCCGAGCGGCCCGCGCGATACCAGGTTTCGCGCCCACACCTCGGCGGGCTTGTGCACGCCAAAGGTAACGACCTTGCCGTGGAAATCGCGGCCGAACTGGGAGACGTACTCGTCGTCGGCATTCAGCACCGCAATCCCCCCGGCGGGAAGCGACTGAATCAGCTCATACTTGGCGCGCGCAATTTCGGCGATGGAATTGAAAAACTCCAGATGCACCGGCGCAACCATGGTGACTACCCCGCAGTTGGGCCGCGCAAGCCTGGCCAGTTCTGTGATCTCACCCGCGTGTGACATGCCCATCTCGATGACTGCGAGTTCGTGTTCCGGCTCCAGTTTCAGCAATTGCAGAGGCATGCCAAACTGGTTGTTCAGATTGCCCTGCGATTTCAGCACGCGATGGCGGGTCGCCAGGACGTGTGCGATCGCTTCCTTGGTCGTGGTCTTCCCCGCGGATCCGGTGACCCCAATCAGCGGCTTTCCCCAGAGCCTGCGTACCGCCGCGCCAAGAGTCTGCAATGCGACCAGTGGATCGTCCACCGCTAGCAATCTGGTCTCTGCAGGGTATCGGGCTATGTGGTCCCTGTTGACCACGGCGCCCACCGCGCCCTTCGCGAGGGCGGACTCCACGAAGTCGTGCCCGTCAAGCCGCTCACCGCGGACGGCGAAAAACAGGTCGCCCGGCTGCAAAGTGCGCGAGTCGATGGAGTACCCGCCGGCAGCGGCGTCGCGGTCGAAAGTGCCGATGGCCTGCATGAACTCGGCAGTGCGGGAGAGCGTCAGCTTCATGGTTTTGCCGTTTGCGCCGCCTGGGGTTCGCCATAGCCGGCGTTCCGCAACGCGATCCGCGCTTCCTCAATGTCATCGAACGGCGTTGCGCCCGTGCTGGTGACCTGAACTTTCTCATGGCCCTTTCCGGCGATCAGCACAATATCGCCAGGACGCGCTTCCTCGATCGCGAGAGCGATGGCTTTGCGCCGGTCCGGCTCCATGGTGTAGCGCACGCCGCTTCGCTGCAAGCCTGGCAGGGCATCATTCATGATGTCGAGCGGGTTCTCGCTTCGCGGGTTATCGCTGGTCAACACCACGAAATCGCTGCCTCTTCCTGCAGCCTCGCCCATCAACGGACGCTTACTCCGGTCACGGTCGCCTCCACATCCGAAGACGGCAATTACACGCCCGTCACCCCCGCGCTGGGCGAGAAAATCCCGCGCCACGGCGGTGAGATTCCGCAGCGCGTCATCGGTATGGGCATAGTCAACGATGACGGTAAAAGGTTGTCCGGCGTCGACGCGCTCAAAACGTCCAGCTACGCGCGCAAGCGAATCAGCCCCTTCCGCGATGGCTATGGGCTCCACGTCGCGCGCATAAGCGGCAGCCGACGCGGCGATGAGGTTGTAGACATTCACCCGCCCCAGCAACGGGCTCCAGATCGGGATCTCCTCCTGAGGCGTCACCAGGTTGAACCTGACTCCGGCGCTCTCGATGCTCAGATCCTTGGCATGGAAGTCTCCGCCATCGATTCCATAGGTGATCAATTCATTTTGCTTCTTGCATAGCTTGAGCAAGCGCTGGCCGTATTCATCTCCCACATTGATCACGGCCGTCCGCGGCGGCTCCGTGCCGCAGCCTTGGAAAAAGATGGTTTTCGAGGCGAAATACTCTTCCATAGTGCGGTGATAGTCGAGGTGATCGCGTGTGAGGTTGGTGAACACCGCAACATCGAACGGCACTCCGTAAACACGCTGCTGCTCCAGTGCGTGGGACGATACCTCCATCGCCACCTCGGTGCAGCCCGCCTCAACCGCGCGCGCGAAGATCTGGTTCAACTCCAATGCCTCGGGGGTGGTATGCGGCGCGGGGAGCACTTCATCGCCGATGCGATACTCCACCGTGCCCAGCAGCGCAGCTTTTCGCCCGCTCGCGCGCAACATTGCGTTCAGCAGAAAGGCCGTGGTGGTCTTGCCGTTGGTTCCCGTGATTCCACTGAGCAACAATTTTTCGGCAGGCCGGCCATAGAAATTCGCGCTAAGCCTCGCCAAGGCGCGGCGTCCATGCGTCACCTGCGCCCACGCAACACTTGGTCTCAGCGGCAAAGAATCGCTGACCACAGCCACCGCTCCCGCCTGCAAGGCTGCGTCAATGTAGCGATTCCCGTCGGTAGTTTCCCCACATATGGCGACAAAACACCAGCCAGGCTTCACCCTGCGGCTGTCGTAATCCAGTCCAGCAATGGGAGGATTGCCTTGTTGCGCCAGATATTCCGCGCCATCCAGCAAATTAAGGAAGTTCATTTCTACCCGCATTATAGCTGCGTTTAGCGAAGCTCGATCCCGACCTGAATGCCTTCAATGCGCGAACCGCACTGTGATTCTTTGCCCCGACGTCAAATGGCTGCCCGGGGAGGGCCATTGTTCGCGGGCCACGCCACTGCCGACTGCATTGATCTCTAGTCCCGATTGCTGCGCAATTTCGACCGCCGCCCGCAGCGGCTTTCCCAGGAACGACGGGACTACAACCCCGCTGTCCACATCCAGGACGACAGTGCCTTTGCCAATTGCAGCCTGCTCCGCCGGGGTCGGCTGCGGAGCAGTCGCCTGTGCCAACTGCACTCCGGCAGGAGTCTGCGCCGCTGCTGCTGCCGCCACCGGCGTGGCCGGCTTCGACGATCCAGCGGCAGCCAAATCCGGCTGTGGCTTCGCAGCGTTGGACGTATCTGCGTCAGCCATCGGCAGGCCAGCACCCAGCCGGTCTGAAGACTCATCCGCATCCTCGTCTTTCGCGAACGCAACCACCGTCTGCCGTTTGACCTCAGCATCGTGCGGCACGTGCATGTATTCCAGCACTTGCTCGGCGATACGTTTGAAGACGGGCGCCGACACTTGACCACCCTGGTGCAATCCAATCGGCGAATCGAGAATTACGGCGATCGTTACTGCCGGCGTGTTGACCGGCGAGAAGCCGATAAACGACGCAACGTACTTGGTCTTGGAATAGCCGCCGGTTCCGGGTTCAACCTTCTGCGCCGTGCCGGTCTTGCCGGCTGATGAATACCCGTTGAGGATGGCCCTTCTTGCCGTGCCATACAGCACGACGCCTTCCATCATCTTCTTCATCTCGGCAGCGGTCATCGACGTCACTACGCGGTGCTGCTGCGCCGGATGAAAAACGACCGGCTTCGGCGCCCCATCCGGAGGAAGTTCGCCGGCCACGATTCGCGGCGGCGTATAAACGCCGTCGTTCGCAATCGTGGAGATCATTGAAATGACTTGGATCGGGCTTACGCCAACCTCCTGCCCCATCGAAATAGCGCCGATGGACACTTTCGACCAGCGGTTGACCGGCTTCGTCAGCCCGCGTGTCTCGCCGGGCAGCTCAATTCCGGTCTGCGCGCCAAAACCATAATCGCGGAGATAGTGGTAAAGGCGCTCGTCCCCCAGCCTCATGCCAACCTTGATAGCGGCCACGTCGCTCGAATGCGCCAGTGCTTCCGCAATGGTGACAACACCCAAACTCTCATGATCGTGGATTTTCATCCCGAAGACATCGATCGAGCCGTGCTGGCAATCGATTTTGTCGTCCGGCTTTACCACATGCTGGTCAATCGCCGCCGAATAGGTCACGATCTTGAACACCGATCCCGGTTCGTACACGTCGCTAACTGCGCGGTTCTTCAGCGACTCTTGCGGGACACTGTTGAAGACATTGGGATTGAACGTGGGGCGGTTCGCCAGAGCAAGAATCTCGCCGGTGCGGGGATTCTGCACGATCACGGTTCCCGCAATCGCCTTCGTATCTTCCATGCCGCGGGCAAGTTCTCGCTCGGCGATGTACTGGATGGTCTGGTCGATGGTCAGGACAAGGTTCTGCCCGGGATCAGGCGGCCTTTCCACGCGGCTAAACCACTTGCGGCGTGCGTCGACGGAGATCAGCTCCTGGCCGGGAATGCCGCGCAGATCGTCATCGAATAAGCGTTCCAGGCCGCCCAGACCGTCGTCATCCATACCGACGTAACCGAGGACTTGCGCCGCCAGTTCGCGATCGGGGTAAAAACGCTTGGGCTCCTTGCGGAAGTAAATTCCTCGCAGGTTCAATTCGCGAATGCGATCGGCCGTTTCAGCATCTACCTTGCGCGCGATGAAGGCGAAGTTGCGCGAAGACTCGATCCTGGCGACGATCTCCTGCGAATCCAGATTCAGCACCTTGCCGAGAATTGCGGCTGTGCTCTCCGGATCGTGAACTTCGCTGGGCACCGCGAACACGGAATCGACGTCAATGGACATCGCCAGCGGATGTCCGTAGCGGTCAAGAATATTTCCCCGGCGCGGTTCGACTGGAATTGTGCGATTCTGTTGACGATGAGCGAGCTGCACGAAAAAGCCGTACTTCACGACTTGCAGTCGCACCAGACGAAAACAAATGGCCAAAATCCACAGGCAGAGCAGGGCAGCAAGGATGTACAGCCTTCGCGTCGGCGTCTTGGGAGCGCTCGCCCGCATTCCTCGGTTGCTCCGTTCCTGGGGGTTTAACCGCTCACATGGATAAGGCGGTCCGTTGCTGGCGGACCGCCGCTGGGAATTTCTGCCCTGGGTTGTGCCTGCCGTTACGACCTACGGCTGAGGCAAAACCACCGTGACTACGTTGGCCTGCGCCACCACCGGTGCGGAAGGGTCTGCAGCGGGTTCCATCGGCGCCCATTGCCCATCCGCCGGGCGCCGCATGCCCATCTGGATGGCCAACCGCTCGATGCGCGACAAGTCCTTCAGCGACGCTGCTTCCAGGCTCAACGCGCGGTTCGATTCCACAATGGCGTCCCGTTGCACCTTGAGCTGCTCGATGCGATAGCCGTATTCGATGGCGCTGAAGTGCTGCCACAGATAGACCATTACAAACAGGAACAACACGCTCAAGGTGACGCCAAACAAGATCATCTCGCGTCGCCGCTTCGGGTCGGCGACCTTTACCACTCGCGAGTTATCAATGCGCTTCGCAAAATAGATCTCAGGCGTGCCGATGAACATGCCGCGCGGCTGCGATGCCACTGCCTGCTCGCTCCAGTCAACCGCCTCCGCCATACTCGGAAAAAGAACTCCCGCTGCCATCGCTCTCTCCTACCGGACCGCCTAATTGCTGGCCTGTGCCCGGCTTGAATCGTAAACACACGGGCCGAATTTCCCGGACCCTGAAGTTATTCACATTCTTCACAGCTTTTTCCGCAGCTTGCGTGCGCCTTCGCACAAAATAAAGTTGCGAAATCTGGAAACTGACGACTCGTCACCACTAACAAACTCAAATTCGCTCCGCAGCTCGCAACTTTGCGCTGCGCGATCGCGGATTGCGATCGATCTCTTCCTCGTCCGCCGTTATCGGCTTCTTCGTCAGCACGCTGTACAAGCCGTCGTGCGCCCCCTCTCGCAGCGCATCTTTCACGATGCGGTCCTCCAGCGAGTGGAAGCTGATGACGACCAGCCTGCCGCCCGGCCTCAGAGCCTGCGGCGCGGCGTCGCGACTCAGCAGCGCGCGCAGGTCGTCGAGTTCACGGTTCACTAGAATTCGGAGTGCCTGGAAAGTCCGCGTCGCCGGATGAATGCGCCGTTCAGCCTGGTTCATTGGCCGGGCCGCGACCGAAACGACTGCCGCAAGTTGTGCGGTTGTCTTGATCGGCCGCGCCCGAACAATGGCTCTGGCGATTCTCCGCGACCTCCTTTCCTCACCGAATTCGTAAATCGCGTCGGCAAGCTCGCGCTCG
>Ga0209040_10001697_pt1 | contig 17471 bp, 18 predicted proteins | sample BogFormECP12_OM3_FD_188240 | JGI IMG/M metagenome (GOLD analysis project Ga0209040, IMG submission 188240) | Bog forest soil microbial communities from Calvert Island, British Columbia, Canada - ECP12_OM3 (SPAdes) (version 2) | ecosystem: Environmental > Aquatic > Freshwater > Wetlands > Bog ...
GCGTCCCCCCTCCACAGTCGCGTCGAGCCTCCCGTTGAGCGCCGCCCGCGGCGACGCTTCCGACCCATCTCATTTGCCGCTCGCCCCCTCGGCCGTTTTCCCTCGCAAAATCGCCGGAATGCCTCTATAGCGCCTCGCCTGAGACCGTCGGACGACCGGCGCGTTGCCTGTTCACAGGAATCCCGCACAAGGACCCCCCATGAGATCACCCAATTCCGCGCGCCGGCGGGCGGCCGCCGCCGCGCTCGCCCTCGCCGTATCCTTTGGATCCGCTGGCCTCGCCTTCGCCGATCCGAAAGTCTTGGCCAAGGTCGACGGCGCGCCGATCACCGACGAGGACCTCGCCGTCGCAATGGCCGACATCGGACCCGGCCTGCCGCAGAAGCTCGATCAAACCCAACGGCAAAAATACGTGCTCGAATACCTCATCGACCTCAAGCTCGCGGCCAAGAAGGCTGAGGCCGACAAGCTCAACCAGACGCCGGAATTCGAGCGCAAGCTCGCCTATTACCGCGAGAAGCTCGCGATGGAGGAACTGCTTGGCTCGGTCGCCAAGGCGGCGACCACCGAGGACGCCGAGCGCAAGGCCTATGACGAGGCGGCCAAGGCCGAGCCGCCCCAGCAGGAGATCCACGCCCGCCACATCCTCGTGCCGACCGAGGAGGAGGCGAAGAAGGCGCTCGCGCGCATCAAGGCGGGCGAGGATTTCGCCAAGGTCGCCAACGAAATCTCCAAGGACGCCGGCGGCGACGGCGGCGATCTCGGCTGGTTCACCAAGGAGCGCATGGTGCCCGATTTCTCGAACGCCGCCTTCAAGCTGAAGGAGGGCGAGGTCTCCGAGCCGGTGAAGACCCAGTTCGGCTGGCACATCATCAAGATCGAGGGCGCGCGCACCAAGACATTCCCGCCCTTCGAGCAGGTGAAGGAGCAGGCCGCGCGCTATGTCGCGCAGAAGGCGCAGAGCGAGAAAGTCGCCGGGCTGCACAAGGCGGCGAAGATCGAGATGTTCGATGCGGACGGCAAGCCGATTCCGCCACAGGCGGCGCTGCAGCCCGGCGCCGAGGTCGACGGCAAGGACGCGCCGGCGGCGGCGAGCAAGGACGCCCCCGCGGAGGCGGACAAGGCGCAGACCGACAAGAAGCCTTGATCGAACCAAAAGCGGGGCGGCGTCATCCGCCCGCTTTCTCCTCCCGGAACCCCGCATGGCCGCTCCCGCCCCCCTTTCGCCGCTCGCGCCGAAAAAGCATCCCGCTCTCCCGCCGATCGCGGGCGTGCGCTTCGCGACGGCGGCAGCCGGGGTCCGCTATCCGGACCGGACAGACGTGATGATGGCGCTCTTCGATGAGCCGGCGGCGGTCGCGGGCGTGTTCACGAAATCGAAGTGCCCGTCCGCGCCGGTCGACTGGTGCCGCGCGCATCTCAACAGCGGCCAGGCGCGGGCGCTCATCGTCAATTCCGGCAACGCCAACGCCTTCACCGGGCATAAGGGCGTCGAGGCGGTCGAAATCGTCGCCGAGGCGGCGGCGAAAATCGTCGGCTGCAATCCCGGCGAGATCTTCATGGCCTCGACCGGCGTCATCGGCGAGCCGCTCGACGGGACGCGGGTCGCGCGCGCTATCGGCCAGCTTGTCAAGGAAGCCGCGCCCGACCGGATCATGGACGCCGCCAACGCGATCATGACCACCGACACCTACCGCAAGGTCGCGACCGCGTTTGCCCCGCTCGGCGACGCGATCGTGACGCTCAACGGCGTCGCCAAGGGCGCTGGCATGATCGCACCCGACATGGCGACGCTGCTCTCCTTCGTCTTCACCGACGCGCCGATCGGCGCGGCCGCGCTACAGGCGATGCTGTCGAAATCGGTGGAGCGCTCGTTCAACGCGATCACCGTGGACAGCGACACCTCGACATCCGACACGCTCATGCTGTTCGCGACCGGGGCCATGAAGGCCGCGCCGCGCATCGATGACCCGGGCGACGGGCGGCTTCAGCCCTTCCGTCGCGCGCTCGACAAGCTTTTGCGCAATCTCGCCCATCAGGTCGTGCGCGACGGCGAAGGCGCGCGCAAGTTCGTCGAGGTCAATGTCGAGGGCGCGGCGACCCGCAAGGCGGCCAAGCGCATCGCCATGTCGATCGCCAATTCGCCGCTCGTGAAAACGGCGATTGCTGGCGAAGACGCCAACTGGGGCCGCGTGGTGATGGCGGTCGGCAAGGCGGGCGAGAAAGCCGAGCGCGACAAGCTCGACATCTTTTTCGGCAAGATCCGCCTCGCGCACAAAGGCCTGCGCGATCCCGACTACGACGAGGAGGCGGCCTCGGCCTATATGAAGCGCCCCGAGATCAAGATTACCGCCGATCTCGGCGTCGGGCGCGGCCGCGCCACCGTCTGGACCTGCGATCTCACCAAGGAATACGTCGCGATCAACGGCGACTATCGCTCGTGAAGCTTGTCGTCGTCGTCGCGGCGGCGCTTATTGACGCGGACAACCGTGTGCTCCTCGCTGAGCGCCCGAAGGGCAAGCCGCTCGAAGGATTATGGGAGTTCCCGGGCGGCAAGATCGACCTCAACGAGCGGCCGGAGGACGCGCTCATCCGAGAGTTGAAGGAAGAGCTTGGCGTCGAGGTTAAAGCGCCCTGCCTCGCGCCGCTCACCTTCGCGAGCCACACCTATCGGGACTTCCACCTCCTCATGCCGCTCTACGTCTGCCGCAAGTGGGAGGGCTTCGTGCAGCCGCTCGACGGTCAGGCGCTGAAGTGGGTGCGCGCCAAGGACCTACGCGCCTATCCCATGCCGCCGGCCGATGCGCCGCTCATTCCGTATCTGATGGATTTGCTGGGGTAGCGAGGGTCACTGGCCGAGCAGCGCAACCCCTTCCGCGCTCGCGGCTTTTTCCAGTGCGCGATCGAGAGTCGCAAGCGGCAATCCCTCTCGCATAGCCAATTCGAGATAAGAGGCGTCGTAGAAGGTCAGGTTGTGTGCGCGAGCGAGCGCCATCGCCTCCTCCTCAGCCGGCGGCGCCATTCGAATCGCTAGCTTGGCGAGTTGGTCGAGGAAAGCGGCAGACTGGCTCTGTGTAACGCGGCCTCTTCGCTCGGCGACAAGCAAGACATTGCACAGTTCGTAATAGAGGAGAACAGGCACGTTGGCTTCGCCATTCTGAGCGATAAACGCCGCCGTTACTCTCGGATTCTCGCTTTCCGCAAACAGCCACGCCATCACCACCGATGCGTCGACGACGGCCGCAGTCAATATTTGTGTCCCTCGTGCCTGCTAGTGAGAATCTCGTCGAGCGGCGCCTTGCGAACCTGTCCTCGCAACTCGCGTAGTCTCCGAATCGCCTCTGCTGCCTCCGCCCTACCGACCTCCGTCTCGGGCACAATCCGCGCGATTGGCTTCCGGTTACGCGCGATGCGGACGACGTGGCCGCGCTCCACCGCGTCCAAAAGTTCCGCCAATTTGGCCGCAGCTTCGGAAGCCTGGATTCCAGGGTATTGGGCATCGAGCCGTTCTTCGTGTGGGTCCTTCTGCAGATTGAACCTAAGGCTGGTCCTGCTCGGCTGCAAGGAACCCGCATCAGCATACACGGGAACAATCCTCCGCGAGGGGCGTTCTCGGCCCGGCGGCGAGGAGCGATCCCGCCGGGGAAAATTTGGAGACGAAACCATGATGAAAGCAGCGACGCTCGCGGCCGTGCTTGCCGCTTCGCCATGCCTTGCCTTTGCGGATGACAGCGGGGCGGTCACGGGCGCGGCCGGCGGGGCTGTGGCCGGCGCAGTCGTCGGCGGGCCGGTCGGAGCGGTGGTCGGCGGGGCGGCAGGCGCGGCGCTCGGCGGCACGGCAACAGGGCCGAACCGAACGGTCGTCGTCCAGCCGGCGGAGCCGTGCGCCACGCGGACGACCCGGACGACCGACGACGCCGGCTACAGCCAGACGACGCAGACGACAAATTGTCCTTAAAACCGGGCCCGGGCATGGAAGGGGCCAGTGCCCCCGCCATGCCCGCCATTTTCCCTGGACTTGTTCCAGCCTTTAAAGAATCCGCCTTAAGGCAGATGCGGCCGGCAGGACTTCTTCGCGCCGGCGGAAGAAAGGTTCAGGCTCATCGCCGAGGAGTGAGGTTCAGCTTCGGCGGCTTTCCGGCCGCCGCTTAAGGCCGGAAACTGCGAAACGTCAGCGAAAAGCGCAGCGCGTCGACTCCCTGAATGCTGTGCTCCCAGACCGTCCGCGAGGCCCCGCGCAAAAGATAGGCCGAGCGCGGCGCGACCCTGAGCGATGCGCGCTCCCACTTCGCCCCCGCCCGCCTGCGGAAGCGGAACGTGCAGGACGCCAGCAGCGAAACGCCGATCACGTCGGCGAATATCGGCCGATCCTTATGCCAGCCAATCGACGCGCCCGGCGCATATTCGGTCACCAGAAGCTGCTCGAGCGCGCCGGCGCCGACCTCGGCGAACCGGGCGGCCTTCTCCCGCACTGAGTGGAAGAACACCGGGATGGCCGGCGCCTCGAGAAGCTTCGACTCCTTGAAGTCGTACCGCCAGCCGAACGACACGACGCGCCGCTTCCCCTCGAAGCCGTGAAACTGGAAGGCCCTGAACGGCAGTCGCGCGATCTCGGACACAAGCGCGCGCTCTTCCTCCTCGTCGATCAGATTGGGCGCATAGCGAAAGCCCTCTGGCGAGACGGCGTTCGGCTCGAACAGGCTCGGCTGGTCGGACATACTGGCTCCGGCGTTACGACCTCACTCGCTCCGTGGCGAAAGGCGAACGATTGTCGCCGCTTTGGCCGTACGCTCTGGCCTTACAAGCCCGCCGCGGCCGGGTCACCGACCCGACTCTACAAAAAATCCTCGCCCTTGACTTGGCGCGCCTGCCCTTCCAAAGACGGCGCTCGCATGTTCGAGGCCGCCGCGACCGTCGCTAAACCCCGTCTTCGGGTGGTGCTCTGCGCGCCGCGCGGCTTCTGCGCAGGCGTGGTCAGAGCCATCGACATCGTCGAGCGGGCGCTTGAGATCTATGGGGCGCCGGTCTACGTGCGCCACGAGATCGTCCACAACAAGTCCGTCGTCGACTCGCTCAAAGCCAAAGGCGTCGTCTTCATCGACGAGCTGAGCGAGGTCCCGCCGGGCGCGCATCCAGTCATTTTTTCCGCCCATGGCGTCGCAAAATCCGTCCCCGAGGAGGCGAAAACGCGCCAACTCTCCGCCATCGACGCGACCTGCCCGCTCGTCACCAAGGTTCATCGCGAGGCGCAGGCGCATTTTAAGCGCGGCCGGCGCATCATCCTCATCGGCCACGCCGGCCATCCCGAGGTCGTCGGCACGATCGGGCAATTGCCGGAAGGCGCGGTGACGCTGGTCGGCTCGGTTGCGGACGTCGAGGCGCTGCCGCCGGACGACGGCCGCGCCACGGCCTATGTGACGCAGACGACGCTATCGGTCGACGACACGCGCGAGATCGTCGCGGCCTTGAAGACGCGTTTCCCCGCAATCCACGAACCTCCCATGGAGGACATCTGCTACGCGACGACGAACCGGCAGGAGGCGGTGAAGGCGGCGGCGCGGAACGTGGATGCGGTGATCGTGGTCGGCGCCGCCAATTCGTCCAACTCCCAGCGCCTGCGCGAGGTCGCCGAGCGCGAGGGCGCGCGTGCGCAGCTCGTCGCCGACGCTGGCGACATCGACTGGAGCGCAATCGACGGCGTTGGGTCGGTCGCGGTGACCGCCGGCGCCTCGGCGCCCGAGACGCTGGTCAAGCGCGTGCTGGCGGCGCTCGACGCGCGCTACGCAATTGAGATCGAGACATTGAAGACGACGAGCGAGTCGATGTCGTTCCCATTGCCGCGCGGCTTGCGGGAGGCGGCGCCAAGCTAGTAAATAACATCTGTCACTTGTGGTAGGTCCGCTTCGGCCGGGACCGAATGGCGCCGCAACCCGTTGAAAAGCCTCGATTGACGGCCCAAAATGGCAGAGCGCTCACGAGATCGGCGAGCCTCTTTTTTCTCAAGCCGACGTCCAAACTAGAACGCCCGCCGCAACGACAACTAAGGCCACTCCGAGGCCCTCGCGCAGGCTCATAGGCTCGCGGAACATCCTCGTCGAGACGATTTGGGCGAGCGGGACTTCGACGAGCCCAAGCGTGCGCACCCGCGCCGCGTCGGCAAGCGCGAAGGCAATGAACCAGAGCTGCGAGGCGAGCGCGCCCATGAAGCCGGCGACGAGCGACCCCCGCCATTCCTTCAGGATCGCCAGAGCGCCCGGCCGGTCGAAGAGGCCGAGATAGGCGATCAGCGCGGCCGACTGGATCGCCAGCGCGACGACAAGGATCGTCGCGGCGGCGAGCGGCCGCGACGGCGTCGCGACGCCGACGACGGCCGAGCGGAAGCCGATCGCAGCAAAGGCGAAGAACGTCGCCGAGGCGAGCCCGAGCGCCGCCGGGCGCCAGTCGCTCATGAGCTGCTTGCCGCTCCTGATCGACATGAGCGCGACGCCGACGGTCGCAAGCGCGATCGCGAGCAGGAGGGCTGGCGTCGGCGGCTCATTGAGAGCGACGAGGCCGAAAAGCGCAATCTGCGCCGGTTCGGTCTTTGTGTAGGCGACCGCCACGACGAAGCTCTTCGTGCGCATCGCCGCCAGCATCAGGGCGGTCGCTGCGACCTGAGAGAGCGCGCCGAAAATCGTCCAGCCGACGTTGGCGGCCGTTATCGGCGGCGCTTCGAGGCCAGTCCCCGCGAGCATGCCGGCGAGGAAGACGAGCGCAAACGGCAACCCGAACAGGAACCGCACCTGCGCCGCTCCAACCGCCCCGAGCGCGCCGATGAGGTCGCGCTGCATCGCGTTGCGCAAGGTCTGCGCGACGGCGGCGAAGAGCGTGACCGCGACCCAAAGTCCGCCTAACGTCATCGCTTAAACGAGGCGGTTCTGATCGGCGCCAGCGCCGACCAGCCTGCGCGTGTCAGCGCCTGCGCCTTCCGCCAAGCGCTGCGGTCGAATGGAGCCGGCGGGTTTTCGACCGCGATGACGCAGGACCGGGCAGGATGCGGCTTCCGGCGTGAGATCCTTTTCGATGCAGCCAATTCCGCCGGCCTCGTCCGCAATGGGCGAAAGCGCATGAAGGCGCGCCGACGCATGTCTGGGGTTGGCCGGGTAATAACCGAGAGGCGAACAATGCGATAGACGACTTCCGCCGCGCGAAAATGAGCCCGGACCCCCTCGATTGACGCCTTCAGCGCCGCCGCGCTAAGCGAGGCTCGCCTAAACGCTTCCGTGCCGGCAAAAATTCCCGCTACCGCATGGCTGTCTATACCGAAGTATCGGATGAAGCGCTGAACGCGTTCCTTGCGCTCTACGACATCGGAGAGGTCGTCTCGTTCAAGGGAATCGCCGAGGGCGTGGAAAATTCCAATTTCCTCCTGCGCACCGACCGAAGCCAGTTCATCCTGACTCTGTACGAGAAGCGGGTCAGGGCTTCCGATCTTCCGTTTTTTGTGCGGCTGATGGAGCATCTCGCGTGGCGCGGCGTGAACTGTCCCCAGCCGGTGCGCAACCGGTCCGGCGAAGCGTTGGGCCAGTTGGCCGGCCGACCGGCGGCGATCGTCACCTTCCTGGACGGCATCTGGGTGCGCCGGCCGCGGGTTGGGCATTGCGCCGCCGTCGGCGGGGCGCTTGCGCAGATGCACCTTGCCGGCGCCGATTTCCCGCTCAAGCGCGGGAACGCGCTCTCGCTCGAGGCCTGGCTCGCGCTCTTCCATGCGGCCGAGGCGCGGGCCGACGAAGTCGCGCCCGGCCTGACCCAGGAAATCATGGAGGAACTCGCCTTCCTACAAGCGAACTGGCCGCGCGGCTTGCCGAGCGGCGTCATCCACGCCGATCTTTTCAATGACAATGTGTTCTTTTTGGGCGACAAGCTGTCCGGGCTCATCGACTTCTATTTCGCCTGCAACGACGCGTTCGCCTACGATCTCGCGATCTGCCTCAGCGCCTGGTGCTTCGAGCCCGACAACGCCTTCAACGTCTCCAAGGGCAAGGCGATGATCGAGGACTACGCCAGAGTGCGTCCGCTCGGCGCGGCCGAGGTCGAAGCGCTGCCGACGCTTGCGCGCGGCGCCGCAATGAGGTTCATGCTCACGCGTCTGGTCGACTGGTTCAACGTTCCGGTCGGAGCAAAGGTGGCGCCGAAGAATCCCCTTGAATATCGCGACAAGCTTCGGTTCCACCAGCGCATCAAAACGGCGGCGGATTACGGGCTCCAGATGTGAGCAAGCGCGTCTCGATCTGGACCGACGGCGCCTGCTCCGGCAATCCCGGTCCCGGCGGGTGGGGAGCAATCCTCCGCTACGGCGAGCACGAGAGGCAGCTCAAGGGAGGCGAGCCGCTCACCACCAATAACCGGATGGAGCTAACCGCCGCGATCGAAGCCTTGGAAGCGCTGAAGCGCTCTTGCGCGGTGAGCGTTCACACGGATTCGCAATACTTGCGCGGCGGGGTGACGGAGTGGCTGAGCCCCTGGCGGAAGAACGGCTGGCGAACCGCCGCAAAGAAGCCGGTCAAGAACGAGGACCTCTGGCGCAGGCTCGCCGCGGCGGCCGATCGCCACGACATTCGCTGGATCTGGGTGAGAGGCCATGCGGGCGACGAGCATAACGAGCGGGCGGACAAGCTTGCGCGCGAGGGGATGACCCCATTTCTGAACCGCAACGCATCGGCTGCGAGCCGATAAGCGTCTTTCCTCTTGGAGCAGGATTCGGAATTGACGCCGCCATAATCAAGAACCGTTAGCCAGACGTCGAGCATGCGGATCGAAGCCCGACTTGCAATGACTTGCTGTGGGACTTGGGCCGAAGAGGATGTCGCGTTCCCTCTCCGTTGATTTAAAGAACGGGTAGCTCGACTCGACGTTGCTCCTAGCCTGTTGAAAATTCAAAGCCATACACACGACCGGGAAGAGCAGCAGGGGATAGGCGCGCGGCGAACATAGCGCTTCGTAGCCAAAAACTCGTTTGTAAAATGCAGCATGTTCAGCGGCCACGGTGGCGAGAACTACGTCCGCTTCAAGGTGTACGGCGGCTAGCCAAGCTGGTCGCAGCGCGAGGAATGGGAGTTCCGGATATCTCCGGGATGCGTCAAATCGGGCCGCAAGGCGCGTCGGGTCAATAACGACAGATCCTTCCCTAAGGTAGGGATCAATTAGATCCGAAAACACCGCCTGTGACGGAAGGCGTTGAGAAAAGTTCTTTGCCCAGTGTATCCGGAAGGTGCTAATAAATTCATCGTCAATATACGTCATGATTATATAGCAGTTTGGCTGCTCGTCGTATTTATCGTCATATATCATCTCGGCATCGATGTCGTTAATTTTATTTTGTCGTCTGTACGCCTGATATCTTGTTTTGAACACCAACTCCAGATCTTTCTCATTATAAGCGCAACCGTGCGTAACTCTCGCCATTAAATCATTTACACGATCTACGAATGACTTTCGTCCGGGCGGCAATGACGAAAGCGTTACTAGTGGCGCGGTCGACATCGTTATCCCCTGCATTACCGTAGCATTAATCAGTTCTATAAATATTTACGAATGTCAACATACGCCTTTCGGATTGGTTCAGAAGCCCGGAGGGTCTGGGAGGTTTTAAGGCCGGAGCCTGTTGCGGCGCTTACGATCGGCGGACTTCAGACGGCGACAAGCAAAGAATGAATGATCGGCCTTCAGTTCAAATTTCCCCAACTAACAATTTTCCGCGGTTATCCCGGCGTAAGTGTCGAAGGCAGTCACAGTGGGGCGAATACGTGCAGCGCGACACCAGGCCGCGAAGCGTTCAAACTCAATCGGCACGACTCGTACGCTCTCCCCTTCCATGGCTAGGCCAATGTGGAAGGCTTCTCGGGCGTCAAGCCAGTCATTGTAGTCAGCGTACGATTGCAAGTCGGCCATCACCGATCTCGCCACTCCAAAGTCCGTTGCGCTCAAGACGCCCAAAAAAATGAAGGGATGGTTATTATCGTTCGCAGTCGACGGAGTCTCCTTTCGATGAGTAAACGCAATCGTTGCCGAAAGCTTACCGCATTGGAAGTGGTCTTTGCCATGGGCGTCGGAATGAATCTTAACTATCATCTGACTATACCTCGGGGCGTCATGATACGACGTTGCAATTTCGTGCCATAGTTCGTTATGCCGACCGCTGTGACGTTGAAGTAAATCGCAGGAGGGAGTTTTTAACTAAAGTGCCTCACATTCAATATTTGATCTCCATGTTACGCTCCACGACCGCTGGCCGCCAAAAGGCGGCCATCCGGCTTCCGGACGGCATTTATGTCGGCTTTGTCGACAGCCTTTTGATCGAAGTCCGCGGTCTTCTTCTGTCTGGATCCGCGATGATACTCGCGGGCGCAATCTCCGCCATCGCGGCCCGTAGCATCGCCCTTTGGATCTGCACCCTTTTCATGGCGGTGATACTCGTAATACGTTGGCGTTTCATGCATTCCCACGCTCGGAACGTCCCCAGCGCGACTGCGGCGGCGGCGCGGCGCCGTGAGACGATTTTCCTCATCGGCGCAGTTCTCTTCATGTTCTCACTTTCGCTTTGGACGTTCGTGGCTTTCTACGTGACAGATGATGGATTCACCCGATTTTTCACTGCCGCAATCACCATCCCATACGCCTTCGGAATGTGGACTCGAAGTTTTGCAATTGACCGCGGAATTAACATACAGATTGCGGCTGCATTTATTCCGCTCAGTGCGGCGATGTTGGTGGCCGGCGGCTGGTATCCGTCAATGATCGTAGTTGGCTTCATCCCTCTATTCATCTTCATCAAGGCCTCATCAACCAAATTGAAAGATACTTTTCGCGCCGAGGTCGGCGCACGCATCAAAAGCGGGGTTCTCGCCAACCGGCTCGACGCGGCTCTCAATAACATGTCGCACGGTATGTGCATGCTTTCGGCGCAGAAGCGCCTTCTCGTCTCCAACGCCAAGTTCTCGGAATTCCTCGCGCTGGACCGCGTGCGGCCGCTCTCGAACGTGCGGTTCGAGTCTCTTATGCGCCTCGTGAAGCGCAGGGGCGCAGTGCCCCAGGAGACCATAGACGAACTTCAGAGGGCCTTCGATGCGGCGGCGGCCGGCGGACGCTCGCGGTCGCTGGAGTTCGAAACCGCGAACCAATCGTTCTATGAAGTGACGATCACCCCGAACTCCACCGGGGGATGGGTCATGGTCGTTCAAGACAACACCGCCAAGCGGAACGCCGACCGCCTCATCGACCAGATGGCTCATTTCGATCCCGTCACCGAACTGCGCAACCGTCGCTCGTTCGAAATCGCCTTGTTCGAGGCGCTCGCCAGGTCGGAAGAAGTTAGCGCCCCGTTCGACGTCATGTTTCTCGACCTCGACGACTTCAAGCAGGTGAACGACAGTCTCGGCCACCGCACCGGCGACAAGCTGCTCGCTGAGATTGCGAACCGGCTCCGGCGCATCATCGGCCCCAACGACCTGGTCGCGCGCTGGGGCGGCGATGAATTTGTCATCCTCCACTACGATGAGCCAGGCGCCTTGCCAACTGCGTGTCTGGCGAGGCGCATCATCGACGAGATCAGCCGCCCCATGGTCATCGACGGCAGCGAGGTCGTCGTCGGGGCAAGCATCGGAAGCGCGCGGGCCCCGGACGACGGCGCGACGCCCGACGCGCTTCTATCAAACGCCGACATCGCGCTCTATGCCGCCAAGGCGGACGGGCGGCGTGGATGGCGCGCTTTCGAGCCGTCGATGGACACCAAGATCCAGATCCGCCGACTGATCGAGCTCGAGCTGCGCGCCGCCGTCGCCAACGACGGCATCGACGTCTACTTCCAGCCGATTTTGGACGTGCAGTCGCGCAAGGTGCTGTCCTTCGAAGCGCTGGCGCGCTGGCGCCATCCCGTGCGCGGCGTCGTGTCGCCAAGCGAATTCATCCCGATCGTCGAAGACATCGGGCTTATGGAGGAGTTCGGCGCCTGCGTATTGAGGCGCGCGTGCCTCGCCTGCGCCGCCTGGCCCGAGGACGTAAGCGTTTCAGTGAACCTGTCGCCGTCGCAGTTCCGCAGCGGCCGCATCGAGAAGACGGTGTTAGACGCGCTTCGCCGCGCCGATCTTTCGCCAACTCGCCTCGACCTCGAGATCACGGAATCGACCCTGTTGGACGACCGCAGCAATGCGCGCGGCGCCCTCGAAGCGCTGCGCGCCCGCGGGCTTCGAATCTCGCTCGACGACTTCGGCACCGGCTATTCAAGCTTGAGCTATCTCTTGAGCTTCCCGCTTGACCGCATCAAGATCGACCGCTCCTTCACCATCGGCCTCGGAATCCAGGAACGCGCGTCGATTCTCGTCGAGAGCGTCGCGGCCATGAGCCGCAGGCTCGGCATGTCGGTCCTCATCGAGGGGGTGGAGACGAAGCGGCAGATGCGGGTCATCGAAGCGCTCGGGACCATCGCGGAGGTCCAGGGCTACCTGTTCAGTCCGCCGGTCCCCGAAGCCGAAGCTACAAAGCTCATCGGCGCGATTCGCCGCGGCCAAGCGGCCGCCTGAATTCATCCGCGCTTCAGCGCCTCAACGACCGCAAGCGCGTCGGCCGAATCCCACTTCACGGCGCCCGCAACCACCCCGACCTCGCAGCCGTCCTTGTCGATGAGCAGCGTCACCGGAAGCCCGAGTGTCTTGCCGTCCTTGCGCAGCGTCTCGAAGGCGTCGCCGCTCGGATCGGCGTAGCGGGTCAGCGACTTGACGCCGATGTCGTCGAGAAAGGCGGCCCGTCGCTCGAGGCGCGCCGTATCGACGTTGACCGCGACGACCTCGAAGTTCTTGTCGCCCGCCTCGGCCTGCAGCCCGTCGAGCGACGGCATCTCCGCCCGGCACGGCGCGCACCACGTCGCCCACAGGTTCAGGAGCACCGCCTTGCCACGGAAGTCGGACACCGTGGTCTTTCCGCCGTCCAGACGTTCGAAGGCGAGCGGCATCGCCTCGCGCGGATCGGCCGTTACATGGAGCGCGGCGACTTCCCCCCTGGCGAGCGGCGCGAGCTTGGCGGCAATCGCCTTCGCGGAGGCCGGGCAAGAACCCTCGACCTTGCCCGTCGGGGCGAGCGTCCCGTATAGGACCGCCGCAGCGACGGCGGCGAGCGCAACGAGCGCGACCGCGCGGCGCGGGAAGCGGCCGCGAGGCGAATTCTCAGGCTTCGTCATTCCACTAAATCCAGGGTCGTTCATGAGCAACGCGATGTGGGGCGGACGGTTCTCCGGCGGTCCGGCCGCCGTCATGGAGGAGATCAACGCCTCGATCGACTTTGACCGAAAGCTCGCCGCCCAGGACATCGCCGGGTCTCAGGCGCACGTCGCCATGCTCGCCAAACAGGGCGTGATCGAGGCCGCCGAGGCCGAGGCCATCGCCAAAGGTCTCGCTGAAGTCAAGGGCGAAATCGAGGCGGGGACATTCGCCTTCTCGCGCGCGCTCGAAGACATCCATATGAACGTCGAGAGCCGGCTTGCCGAGATCGTCGGCCCGGCCGCGGGACGGCTGCACACCGCGCGCTCGCGCAACGATCAGGTGGCCCTCGACCTCCGTCTTTGGGTGCGCGATGCGATCGACGCGCTGGTCCCGGCGATTGAGGAGCTGCAGCGGGCGCTGGCGCGCCGCGCGCTCGAATGCGCGGACATGGTCATGCCGGGCTTCACCCACCTGCAGCCGGCGCAGCCGGTGACCTTCGGCCATCATCTGCTTGCGTATGTAGAAATGCTGGGGCGCGACGCGGGGCGCTTCCAGGACGCCCGCCGCCGGCTCAACGAGTGTCCCCTTGGCGCCGCGGCGCTTGCAGGGACGTCCTTCCCGATCGACCGCGCGATGACGGCGAAGGCGCTCGGCTTCGACCGGCCGACCGCCAATTCGCTCGACAGCGTCGCCGACCGCGACTTCGCGCTCGAGGCGCTCGCCGCAGCTGCGATCGCGGCGACGCATCTGTCGCGCTTCGCCGAGGAGATCGTGCTGTGGACGACGCCGCAGTTCGGCTTCTTAAAGCTCAGCGACGCCTTCTCGACCGGCTCCTCGATCATGCCGCAGAAGCACAACCCCGATGCGGCCGAGCTCGTGCGCGGTAAGACCGGTCGCGTGACCGGCGCGCTTGTCGGCCTCCTCACGGTTATGAAGGGCCTGCCGCTCGCCTATTCCAAGGACATGCAGGAGGACAAGGAGGGCGTCTTCGACGCGCTCGAGACGCTCGACCTCTGCCTCAGGGCGACGACCGGCATGGTCGCGGACATGACGCCCGACCCGAAGCGGATGAAGGCGGCGGCCGGCGCCGGCTACGCCACCGCCACCGACCTCGCCGACTGGCTTGTGCGCGCGCTCAAAATGCCGTTCCGCGAGGCGCACCACCTCACGGGGCGGATCGTGGCGCTGGCGGCGGAGCGGGGCGTGGCGATCGAGAAGCTCAAGCTCGCCGAGTTGCAGAGCGTCGAGCCGCGCATCACGGCCGAAGCGTTCGGCGTGCTCGGCGTCGAGCGGTCGGTCAGGAGCCGCACGTCCTACGGCGGCGCGGCACCCGCAAACGTCAAGCGTCAGGCGAAGGCGTGGCTGAAACGGCTCGGCGCGGCGTAGAACTCCGCCGGCGTGGGAAACACGAAGCCCAGCCGCCAGTGACTATCTCCTCCGTGATGCTCTTTCGTGTCAGAAAGGCGCCGGCGCACCCCGTCGCCACAGGTGGAGCAGCGACGGGAAACCGCATCGAATCAGAGGAAAGGAGAACGTCCATGCGATCGAAATCACATCTCGCCCGGTCGACCGCCGGGCTCGTCGCCCTGGGGGCCGTTGCAATCTCATCTCCTGACTTTGCGGCCGATGCGGCGCCCATGTCGTCGGAGGCCGCCCATGCGCTCGCCGTCAACGCCTATCTCTATTTCTATCCGTTGATCACGATGGACATAACGAGGCGCGTCTCGACCAATGTCGAGCCGGGCGCGAAGCCGGGCGGCGGCCCCATGAATATGTTCAGTAACATCCCGACCTATCCGCCCGCGGATTTCAAAGACGTCGTCCGGCCGAATTTCGACACCCTCTATTCGAGCGCCTGGCTCGACCTCGCCAAGGAGCCGCTGGTCGTCTCTGCGCCGGACACGAACGGCCGCTACTATCTCCTGCCGATGCTCGACATGTGGACGGACGTTTTCGCCTCGCTCGGCTGGCGGACAACTGGCACGCAAGCGGCCAACTTTCTCGTCACGCCGCCCGGCTGGAGCGGCGAGGTTCCTTCGGGCGTGACGCGGATCGACGCGCCGACGCCTTATGTGTGGATTATCGGGCGAACCAAGACCGACGGCCCGGCAGATTACGCCGCCGTGCACAAAATCCAGGCGGGCTACAAGATCACGCCTCTCTCCGAGTGGGGCAAGACGGCAACGACGCCCAGGGTCGCGATCGACCCTTCGGTGGACATGAAGACGCCGCCAAAAGTTCAGGTGGATGCGATGCCCGCCGACAAGTTCTTCGCCTATGCGGCGGAACTGATGAAAGTCGTCCCGCCGCATCTGACGGACCAGCCGATGATCGCGCAACTGAAGAGGGTGGGGTTCGAGGCGGGCAAGAGCTTCGACCTCGACAAGGCCGATCCCGCGATCCGCGACGCGTTCGCGATCGCGCCCGAGGACGCAAAGCGCTTGATGGCCTGGGGTGCCAACAATGGCCCGGATCGCGAACGGCTGGTCGATGAACACCGACACGATGGGCGTCTACGGCAACTACTATCTCAAACGAGCCATCGTCGCCCAGTGGGGGCTCGGCGCCAATGTTCCCGAGGACGCGATCTATCCGTTGAACCTGTTCGACGAGGCGGGCAAGCCGCTCGACGGAGCGAACAAATATATTCTTCACTTCGAGAAAGGCGCGACGCCTCCCGTCGACGCCTTCTGGTCGGTCACACTCTATGACGCGGACGGCTTTCAGGTCGCCAATCCGCTGAACCGCTTCGCCCTCTCAAGCTGGATGCCGCTCAAATCCAACGCCGACGGATCGCTCGATCTCTACTTCCAGAACGAAAGCCCGGGCGCCGACCAGGAGACGAATTGGCTTCCCGCTCCGAAAGGGCCGTTCAACCTCACGATGCGTCTCTACGCGCCGAAAACGGAGGCCCTCGTCGGCAAGTGGAACCCGCCGCCGGTCGTCAAGGAGCAGACGGCGCCGCCGCTCAGCGCGCAATAACCGGACCGGTCAATCCAGCATGTGGCTGATCATGCCGTCGGCGAGCTTGGGTTCGAACCAGGTCGATTTCGGCGGCATGATCCCCCCGGCGTCGGCGACCGCCATGAGATCGCGCATCTCGGTCGGATAGAGCGCGAAAGCGACCGCCATCTCCCCCGATGTCACGAGCCGCCCCAACTCGCTGAGGCCTCGGCCGCCGCCGACGAAGTCGATGCGCTTATCGCGGCGCGGATCAGAGACGCCGAAAATCGGCTCGATGATGTTTTTCGCAAGCAGCGTGACCGGCAGCCGCGCGACCGGATCGCCGCTCTTGGCGCTCTCGGCCAGGACTTCCGGCTTCAGCGCCAGACGGCGCCAGCGTCCGGCGAGAAACATCCCGACCTCATCCGCGCGCGTCGGACGCACGGGCTCTTCGCACGACCCGATTGTGTAGCGGCGTCCGATTTCCCGCAAAACCTCATACTGGGTCAGCCCGTTCAAGTCGCGCAGCACGCGGTTGTAGTCGAGAATCGTCATCTCACGCGCCGGCAGCAGCACCGCGAGGAAATAGCCGTCGTCTAGCCCACGCTTCTGCGCCACCCGCAAAGCCGCGGCCGAGCGGTGATGGCCGTCGGCGATATAGAGCGCGGGCAGAGCTTCAACAGCGCGCGTGAGCGCGGCGATCGCCGCCTCGTCGTCGATCGCCCAGAGCTGGTGGCGCACGCCGTCGTCGGCCTTTACGTCGACCGCCGGTTTCTCCGCGGCGGCGCGCGCGAGCAGGCGATCGATCTCGGGCGCGTCCGGGTAGGCCAGCATGACCGGGCCGGTTTGCGCGTCGACAGCCTCGATCTGGCGCACGCGGTCGTCTTCCTTCGCCGGCGTCGTCAGCTCGTGCTTCTTGATGCGGTTCTCGGCATAAGCCGCAAGCGACGCGACGGCCGCGAAGCCGGTCTCGACGCGATCGCGCCAGATCAGGCGATAGGCGTAGTAGCCGGGCTTGTCGTCGCGCACGAGGACGCGGGCCTCGATCGTGGCGTGAAGATTCTCGGCGGCCTTGGCGTAGACCGCGCCGTCATAGGGGTCGATCGCCGAATCGAGATCGATCTCGGCCCTGGAGACGTGCAGAAAGCTCCATGGGCGCCCATTCGCTCGCTCGCGCGCCTCGGCGCTCGACAGCACGTCGTAAGGCGGCGCGAGGACCTCGGCCGCGCGCTCGGGCGCCGGGCGCAAGGCGCGAAAAGGCTTTATCAGGGTCAAGGGATTCTCTTTCCTATGCGC
>Ga0209040_10001698_pt1 | contig 17470 bp, 10 predicted proteins | sample BogFormECP12_OM3_FD_188240 | JGI IMG/M metagenome (GOLD analysis project Ga0209040, IMG submission 188240) | Bog forest soil microbial communities from Calvert Island, British Columbia, Canada - ECP12_OM3 (SPAdes) (version 2) | ecosystem: Environmental > Aquatic > Freshwater > Wetlands > Bog ...
TCCGCGCCGACGCGCGCCTGATCGGGCCGGCGACGGCGGCCCTGTGCGAACTGATCCTTGAGGCGCGACCGCATCCCGAGCAGGGCTTTCGCGCCTGCCGAGGCATCGTCCGGCTCGCGGGTCCCCATGGCGCCGAGCGCCGCACCCAATCGGCACCGGCTTTGTCACATCGCGCTCTGCCGAGACCGCAGAAGTCCGCCGCGAGTATTGACCGAACAATGACCGCGCGGCGCAGCATCAGGAAACCGGTTCGAGAGGGAACCAACGACGGCCGTCGCGAGCAAGCAAGTCGTCGGCTAGCGCGGGTCCCGAGGATCCGGCCTCGTAGGTTGCCAAGGGAATATCCGGTTGGGCGGACCAAGTATCGACAATCGGCTGCACGACGCTCCACGCCGACTCGACACTGTCGGCCCTCTGAAACAACGTGGCATCGCCCAGCATGCAGTCGTAAATGAGCGTCTCGTATCCTGTGCTGGGCTTTGCGTCAAAATAATCTATGTAATTGAAGTCCATTTGCACGCCGCCGACGCGGACGAGAGGGCCGGGGATCTTGGCGCCAAATTGCAGCGAAACGCCCTCGTTCGGCTGCAGATGTATGACGAGCCGATTGGATCGCATCTCGCCGACCGAGGTCTCTCGAAACATGGCGAAGGGCGCGCGCTTGAACTGAACGACGACCTTGCTCGCTCGGCGCGCCAGCGACTTGCCGGTGCGCAGATAGAACGGCACTCCGGCCCAGCGCCAATTGTCGATCAAAAGTTTGAGTGCGACGTAGGTCTCGACTTTGGACGTGCGGGAGACGTCCGATTCTTCGAGATAGCCGTTGGCTCGCCTGCCTCCCATAACGCCGCCGCGGTATTGGCCGCGCACACAGGCGCTCGCCACGTCGGGCGCCGTTATGCGCTGAATGGCATCGAGAACTTTGACCTTCTCGCTGCGGACGTGGTCCGCGTCGAAATTGCTCGGCGGCTCCATCGCGACAAACGACAGCAATTGAAAGAGGTGATTGGGGACCATGTCGCGAAGCGCGCCAGTCGTCTCGTAGAATTTTCCGCGTCTTTCCACACCGACGGTTTCCGCCACGGTGATTTGAATGTTGTCGATATGGTCCCTGTTCCACAAGGGTTCAAACATTCCGTTGGCGAACCGAAGCACCATCATATTTTGAACGGTTTCCTTTCCGAGATAGTGATCAATCCGGAAGATCTGTTTCTCGTTTAAGACACGCAAAAGGTCGGCGTTTAGTTTCTTGGCGGAAGCGAGATCCGAACCGAAGGGCTTCTCGACGATAATACGGCGCCACCCGTGCGTCTCTTGAGCGAGGCCTGCTTGTGCAAGTCGACCAACGATCGGGCTAAACAAAGAGGCGCCGACCGCGAGGTAGAAAAGACAGTTGGCGGCGTCATCTTGCCGGACGCACTTTCGCTTGAGAACATGACCGAGATGTTCGTAGGTCGAGGCGTCGGTCAGTTCGCCGGCGAAATACTCGATGCGCTCGCTAAGTCGACTCCAGGCGGCCTCATCCAATTTATCGCCGTGATCGCTGCCGCTCCTATGCGCTATGAAGTCGTGCATGGCCTCGGCTAGAGTCGCGCGAAACTGAGCGGTCGACATGGCCCCGCGGGCGACGCCGATCAGCGAGAAATCGTCCGGCAAAAGTTTGGCCCGCATCAGATTGTAGAGCGCGGGCATCAGAAGCCGCTTCGTAAGATCGCCGGCGGCGCCGAAGATCACCATCGTGCAGGGCGGCGCCTCATGAGGCGAATCACCCGATTCAGCCGAGTCGTTCATGGCGCTTTCCTTCGATCGCATCGAGAGTCCATTGGCTACGGGATCAGAGCTTCTCGACGTGGCCGCCGAAGGCAAAACGCATGGCCGACAGCACCTTCTCGGTGAACGTGTGCTCCTTTCGCGACCGGAAGCGGGAATAGAGAGCCGCGGTCAGCACTTCGGCCGAAACCGTCTCGTCGACGGCGGCATTGATCGTCCACCGTCCCTCGCCGGAGTCCTCGACCGCGCCCGAGAACTCCGAGAGAGCCGGGCTCCTGGCGAGTGCCGACGCCGTAAGGTCCAGCAACCACGAAGAGATCACGCTGCCGCGACGCCAGATCTCCGTCAGATCCGTCAGGTTGAATTCAAAGCCAGCGTTTTCCGGGGCGCTGCTATTGCCGACGTTTTTGAGGATGTCGAGACCTTCGCCGTAAGCCTGCATAACCCCGTATTCAATGCCGTTGTGGACCATCTTGGCGAAATGCCCGGACCCGGTCGGACCACAATGCATGTAGCCTTTCTCCGGACGCGGGTCGGTGTTGTCTCGGCCCGGAGTTCTCGAAATGCTGCCCATTCCCGGCGCCAACGTAGCCAGGATTGGATCGAGATGATCGACCGCAGCCCTCGGGCCGCCGATCATCATGCAATAACCACGCTCAAGGCCCCAAACGCCGCCAGAGGTGCCGGCGTCGACGTACTGGACGCCCTTTTCGGCAAGGGCTTTCGAGCGGCGAACGTCGTCCTTGTAGTTCGAATTGCCGCCATCGATAATGATGTCGCCGCGGCCCAGCAGAAGGCCAAGCCTGGCGACCGTCGCTTCGGTTATCTCGCCCGCCGGCAGCATGACCCAGGCGACTTTAGGCGCGACGAGTTTTTCAACGAAAGCTTCGATCGAATCGACGCCTGCGGCGCCTTCCCCAGTCAGGCCCGCGACCGCGGCGGGGTTTTGGTCGTAGACGACACAAGCGTGACCGCCGCGCATCAAGCGGCGAACGATATTGCCCCCCATTCGTCCGAGACCGATCATGCCGAGTTGCATTTGGATTCGCTCCTCTGAAAGCTATTGCAAGGCTTGCCGCAGGGCTGCGCCGAGAATCGACAGGCTCGAGCGGAGATCAGACGGCAAATGGACACGCAGGGCTCGTCGATGCCGTTCGAACAACACGCTGAGATCGCCCTGGGCTTGTGCGGCCTTCACCACGCCAAAGCTGAACTCTTGGTCGGGAACCGGAAGATCGAAGGCGTCGTTGCAAGTTATCTGCAGAAATACCCCCGTATTCGGCCCGCCTTTGTAGGCCTGACCGGTCGAATGCAGGAACCTGGGCCCGAAGCCGACCACGGTCGCGACTTTGCGTCGATCCCGGATCGCGATCCGCATCTCTTGCAGCGCAGCGATCGTCGCCTCGTCGCGGCGCACATAGGCTAACAGCGCCACGTAGTCGCCAGGCTGTATTCGCGCAAAATGCGCTCGCAGCAGATCGGCCAGGCTGTTTGCGTCTGCGTGACCCGAAAGCTGCGCCGCGTTGGCGGGATCGGCGAAAAACTTGATGCCGTCGATCTCCCAGAAGGGACTTTCCGCCGGCAGCGCGCCGGTGAGCTCGTAGGCGGCGGTGAGTTTCTTGGTCGCGACCTTGCTTGCTTCGACGTCGGGCTGATCGAAAGGATTTACCCCGAGAATGGACCCGGCGACGGCGGTGGCGACCTCCCAGCGGAAGAACTCTTGTCCGAGTGTGTCGCGCGTCGAGAGGACTATGCGCACGACCGGATGGCCGCCTTGCGTGATCGCTTCCAGCAACGCGTCGTCGGAAGCGTTGACTTCGCCCGCCAAGCCGAGCGAGATAAACAAGCGGTCCGCGCCATAACCGCCAGGCGGCCCCAACGGCTCGCCATCCACCGGAATCAAGCCTTTGCCCAACTTGCCGGTAGATTCAGCAATCAGTTGCTCCGCCCAACCGCCAAAGGCGGCGATCCCCGGCGAGGCGACGATGGTCACCTTGTCGCGTCCACGGAGCCCGCAAACGCCCATGATCGCTCCAAGCAGCACGCCTGGATTCGCCGATGGCGGGACGCTAGGCCCGCAGCTTTCAACCATGAGCCCGGTCGATTTGAGGAAGCGGCCAACGTCGATCCCCATCGCCGCCGCGGGAACCATTCCGAAATTGGAAAGCACCGAGTAGCGCCCGCCAATGCTCGGTCGTCCCGCGAATACAGCCCGGAAGCGGTCCGCCTCTGCAACGCGCTCCACATGCGAGCCCGGATCGGTGATGGCGATAAAGCGCTGCCCCGCCTTGTCAGCGCCGATCGTCGACTTCACCCGTTCGAAGAAATATTGTTTCAGGATATTGGGTTCGATGGTTCCGCCCGACTTCGAGGAGACGATGAAGAGCGTCTTGGCGAGATCCACTTTGTCCTCGAAAGCCTTGATCTGCGTAGGATCGGTCGAATCCAATACATGCAGCGCCGGATGTCCGGCCTGCCGCCCGAACGTTCGGGCGATGACCTCCGGTCCGAGGCTGGAGCCTCCCATCCCAAGCAGCAGGACGTGTTCGACCTCGCGGGCGGCGGCAGTCAGCGCAAGTAGAGCCCCCTCGTTCTTGAGCACCGCGCCAGCGATGTCGAGCCACCCGAGCCAAAGGTCTTCGTCGTGTGCGGTCCACAACGTGGGATCACGGCGCCAAAGACGTCGGATGCGGCCTCCTTTTCGCCACTGTTCCAGCGATGCAGCGAATTCTGTGTCGATTTCGGCCGGCAATCGCCAAGTCATGGAATTCAATTTGGGACCGAGCAATTTCGCCCGCTTGCCCTCGACCGCGCCCAGAACCTTGTCCGCCGCGTCGGAGAACAATTGCAGGCCTTCTCGAACGAGGCGATCGGCCACTTCGGGCATCGAGACGCCGGCCGCCGCCATAGCGCGCATCGTCTCAGCGGCCTGATCGAGGCCCTCCTCCAGAGACGGGCGCACCATGCCATGGTCGCGAAACGCGTCCATCGTGGCGGGCGGCATCGTGTTGACGGTACGCGGCCCAATCAGCTCGGCGACGTAAAGAACGTCGCTGTAGTTCTTGTTCTTGGTTCCGGTGCTCGCCCACAACAGGCGCTGAGGCTGCGCGCCCCTGGCGGCCAGGCTTTCCCATCGACCGCCGGAGTAGATTTCCTTAAAGCGTCGATAGGTCAACTTGGCGTTAGCGATCGCGCCGGCGCCAAGCAATCGCTCGAACTGCTTCTTTTCAGCAGAATCGGATGTCGCCGCGGCCCGCTTCGCTAGCATCGCGTCAATCGTGGAATCGATCCGACTGATGAAGAAACTTGCGACGCTGGCGACCTTGGAGACCTCGCCGCCGTGGGCGCCAAAGGCTTCGAGGCCATCAATAAAAGCGGACGCGACCTTCTCATAGGGTTCCACCGCGAACAGCAGCGTCACGTTGACATTGACGCCCTCGGAAATGAGCTGTCGGATCGCGGGCACGCCTTCTGGGGTCGCCGGCACTTTGACCATGAGGTTCGGCCTGTCGACCCATTTCCAGAGGCGTCGCCCTTCGTCGATCGTTCCCGCTGTGTCGCGCGCCAGATACGGCGAAACTTCGAGACTGATATAGCCGTCCGTTCGATTGCTCCGGTCGTACACGGTGCGCAAAGCGTCGGCGGCGAGTCGAATATCTTCGACTGCGAGCGCCTCATAAATCGCATTCGCGCCGAGATCGGCGTCGTCCAGGAGTTGGCCGATTTGCGCGTCGTAGTCCGAACCTTCGTCAATCGCCTTTTCGAATATTGCTGGATTTGACGTCATTCCCTTCAGACCGTCCTGCTCGATCATTGACCTGATCCGACCCGATACGAGCAATTCTCGGCTGATAAAATCGAGCCAGACCGACTGGCCCTGCGTCTCGAGCGTCATCAGCGAATTCATGTGTATCTCTCCTTGAACTCAGCCTGCACTATCGAGACGGACATCGATGTCTTGAAAGACGCCTAGGAACCGAACGGGCAGGAGGCGTCCGGCGCGCCCGTCACTTCGCGTCGAGAAGCGCCCGGGCGGCGGAAAGGACGCCTTCCGGAGTGAATCCGAACTTGCGTTGGAGCTCCTTCATTGGGGCGGAGGCGCCAAAAGTGTGCATGCCGATCGAGGCGCCGCGTAGGCCGACATAGCGCTCCCAGCCGAATGTGGACGCCTGTTCGACGGACAAGCGGGCCGTCACTTCGGGCGGCAGGACGGACTTGCGGTAGGCGCTGGATTGTTGCTCGAACAGCTCCCAGGACGGCATGCTGACGACGCGCGCCTGGATGCCTTGCCCGATCAGAGCGAGATAGGCCTGCACGCAAAGCGAGACTTCGCTGCCCGTGCCGATCAAGATGATCTCCGGCTTGCCATTTGGCGCGTCCGCCAGCACATAGGCGCCTTTGGCCAGTCCCGCGGCCGACGCGAATCTCGATCGATCGAGCGTCGGCAAGGCTTGTCGACTGAGGACAATGGCGGCGGGTTGATGCTTGAGTTGCGCGATTACGCGCCAGGCTTCGACGGTCTCGTTAGCGTCTCCAGGACGCAATGTGACAAGGCCGGGGACAGAGCGCAGACTGGCCAGTTGCTCGACAGGTTGATGCGTCGGTCCGTCCTCGCCGACGCCAATCGAATCGTGAGTGAAGACGAAGACAACCGGCAATTCCATGATCGCGCTCAGGCGAATGGCTGGCTTCATGTAGTCCGAGAAAATAAGGAAGCCGGAGCAAAACGCCCGCAATTTCGATATCGCCATGCCGTTGACGATGGCCGCCATCGCGTGCTCGCGAACGCCAAAGTGGAAATTTCGGCCCCGACGGTCGACAGGACCGAAATCACCGGCCCCCTCAAACGTCAAACGGGTCTTAGTCGAGGGCGCCAGATCCGCGGAGCCGCCAACTATCCAAGGAATTTGGACGGCCAGCGCGTTCAGAACTGTGGCTGAGGAGTCGCGGCCGGCTACGCCCTTGGCGTCGACGGCGTACGTCGGCAACGATCCGTCCCAACCGTTCGGAAGTTCGCGACGCTGCATGAGACGCAGCTCTTCCGCCAAAGCCGGATGCGCCAGTTGATAGGCTTCGAGCATCTGCCGCCAGTCGAAATTCGATCTCAGGCCGCGCTGACCCACCCCAGCCCGAACATGGTCGTACACACGATCGGGAACCAAGAATTTCGCATCCTCGGCCCAGCCGTAGCTTCGCTTGGCCAGTCGCGCCTCGTCCTCGCCTAGAGGCTCGCCGTGAGCCGCGGACGTATCGTGCTTGTGCGGAGCGCCGTAGCCGATGTGGCTGTCCACGATGATCAAGGTCGGCCTGTCGGTGGTCGCCTTGAACACTTCGATGGCTCGCGCAATCTGTTCCAGATCGTTGGCGTCGCCGACGCGGACGACGTTCCAGCCATAGCTGACAAAGCGCGCCGCGACGTCGTCGCTGAATGCCAAGGCCGTATTGCCCTCGATCGTGATCTTGTTGTTGTCGTAGATCCAACAGAGGCCGGAGAGGCGAAGATGTCCGGCGAGCGATGCGGCTTCGCTCGATACGCCCTCCATCATGCAACCATCGCCGCAAAGCGCATAGACGGAATAGGTGAAGAGTTCGAAGCCCGGTCGATTGTAGCGTTGGGCGAGCCATTGTCCGGCAATGGCCATTCCGACACTGGTCGCGACGCCCTGCCCTAACGGGCCCGTCGTCGTCTCGACGCCAGAGGTCCAGTGATATTCCGGATGCCCGGGGCACCTGCTCTCGAGTTGCCGAAAACGTTTGATGTCGTCGAGCCTGACGCTGACCTCGCCAAGCCGCTCGTAGCGGTCGTTCACCGCTTTGACCTGCGCAAGGTGAAGCATCGCATAGAGGAGCATCGAGGCATGTCCTATCGAGAGAACGAACCGGTCCCGGTTGGGCCAGATCGGATCGTCAGGATCAAAGCGCAGCGCGTTCTGCCAGAGTTCGTAGACGACCGGCGCCAGCGCCATCGCCGTTCCGGGGTGTCCCGAATTCGCTTGCTGAACAGCGTCGATGCTAAGGGTGCGAATGGTGTTGATCGTCAGCGTCTCAATCGCCGGAAGGGTCGATATGTTGTCCATCGTGTAGGACTCCTGCAAACCGTGGTTTGGCGGAAAGGCGACTATTTCGAATAGATGTCCATGATTGAAGCCTCGCCAGGCGCCCTCCATTGCGACAAAGGATTTCTTGGGTCTAACCGACGACGGCTCCGTTCCAGGTCACGACCGCCGGCGAGCCTTGATAGTCGCCCAGCACGCTCAACCTGCCGGTATCCAAAAGGAAGTGTTGACCCGCCCCGGCGGAGAAGCCGATCCACCGCGCCGCCAGCACGCGCAGGACATGCCCATGGGCGAACAGCGCGACATTTCCTTCAGCCGCGCGCGCCCGGGCGATGACTCGATCCGCCCGGGTCCTCACCTCCTCGGGCGTCTCGCCGTCCGGGCATCCGTCGCGGAAGATCATCCAGGCGGGCGATCTCTCCTTGATCTCATTGGAGGTCAGTCCCTCGTAGGCGCCGTAGTTCCATTCCATCAGATCGTGTTCGACGACGGCGTCCGCGCCTAAGCCCGCGAGGTCGCAGGTTTCCCTCGCCCGCCGCATAGGACTGACGAGGACGAGCGCAAAGCTCGTCTTCATCAACGCCGGCCGCATTCGCTCCGCGAGCCTTCGACCGTTGTCGGTCAGAGGCAGGTCGGTCGTCCCGGTGTGCCGGCCGCTGAGACTCCACGCGGTCTCCCCGTGCCGGATGGCGAGCACTTTCACGCTGTCGTTGAGCGTCATTGCGCCTCGTCATCAAGAGCGCGGAGGCGGAGTCGCCCGCCGGCGGTCCGCGCCTTCACCTAAAGCTGCTTTAGGAACTCGATCAGCGCCTGCTGGTCCTCGGGGCTCAGCTTGCGAAAGCGGAGGATGACCTCGCGCGAGTCGCTTCGATTGGTTTGTGACGTGGCGCTGGCATAAGGCGGACAGATGACATTCTGCGGCGACGGCCCGTAGTCCACATTGGTAGCCGCGGGCGGCACAGGACATCCGGCGCCAGGCAACCCCCGTGGGGTCTTGTTATTGTCATCGGGCGCCGGCAGGTCGTGGAGCTCGATTGCTGCAAGGAGCGCATCGTCGATCGTGCGCACGACAAGAGGCGCGTTCGTCAGCATGTCGTTCGTCGTTACGGTACCGGCCGGTTTGTTGTCCACGGTGAGGCTGCTCAAGTATACCCGTGCGTCATGCAGAAACGGCGGGCCGGTCCGGCCCAATCCCATCAATGGCGTCGTGCGGAATTCGCGGCCGTCGGCTGAGGCCTTCTGGTTGGTAAATGAGTCCTGGGCGAGATTGCGCGTCAGATCGAAAGTGGTGAACCCTCGCTGGCGCTGCGTGGGGTAGTCGGAGCGACGGAAAATGACCACCGGATCCCGCGGCGTCGGTGCGAACCGCTCTGCATTGATAATCGGCATCTTGTGGAGCAGCAGATCGGAGAAGATTGGCGCCCACACGAAGCTTAAGTTCTCCGAGCCCACCTCTGCTGGCGATTGTCCGGTCCGCTGGACCGGCGTGTGACAACCGACGCAGTCGAGTTTGCGATCGGCTTGATTGATCGCATTGGGATCGAGGCCATCGTCGCCTATCGGCACGCGGCCTGGGATCATCCGGTTGGCGAATGCCTTCAGATCAATTCCGAAAAGTTGGGCACCGCGTTGAACCAATGCTTCCTCGTCCTGCACGGGCCGCTGCCGCGTCGGGTCGGATGACCGAAGCAAAGCCAGCAGCGCGTCACCAAACTCTGGCGGGGCCGTGTTGCGGAGCAGGTTTCGTATACTGAACGGGGTCGAGAGATGCACTTCGGCGGAGGTCGAACGCGCGTTCATGCAGGCTGCGGGCTCCATCGTCGGCCCGGTCTTTGGGAACAAAGTAGGAAAGTTGATCTCGCTGAGGTTTATCAAGCTGGTGAACGACAGTTCTCCTTGCAGGCCTCCAATGACGAATTGCAGGATCTCGGCACCGTTCGCGCGCAAACCAAAACGGCCCACGCCCCCGACAAAGCCGGTCACCGACGTCAAATTGCCATTGACATCTTTGTGCAGTGCTATTGTGCGCGGGATCATGTTGGGGCGCCCAGTAATGCAGTCTGTATTACAGCCAAGCTCGGCTGCGAAATTGCCGAGGGACGAATTGTGGCTCCGCGATCCGTTAGGATCGGCCATCGCTGTGATGTCGTCCGTCGGCACCGCCTCGATCAGCCCCCGGCCAATATAGGGCGGGCCGGCCAGCTCGCCCACCGCTCGTCGGAAGCCGCTGGGATAGAGTCCCGTCTTCGGATCGACCGGCCCCGAAAGCGCCAGGTTGGCATCGAAGTCGACAGGTGCGATAGGGTCCGGTACGCATTCCGGGCCCGCCGGCCGGGTACGCTGAACAAACCCGCCGAACGGCTGCGAGATGGCATTGGTGACGATATTTTCCGTGCTGCCGTCGAGTGGATCGAAGAAGCCGATGCCGGTTGGGTTTGTGGCCGCGTCCGAATGCGACGGGTCGAAATCCCCAAAGACCGTAAAGGCCGCGGTCCTCCCGGTGTTATTGATGGCGTCGAGGTTATTCGCCGGGCTGCCGCCTCCGGTCGCCGGATCGAGCGAGGTAAACGCGAAATTGGTTGGCGTCGAACGCGCGGCCCGCGCGACTTGGGACACGCAGGTGGACCCCTTAAAGCATGTGTTTGCACTCAATAGCCCGGGGCTGCGGACACCCTCTGCGGCATTCTCGTGGCAGCCCAGGCAGAACACCTGATTGTTGATCGGCCCCAGCCCTTCGGCGGCTGTGTGCGGGGTCGTGAAGAACGTCAGCCCCTCGAGCACCTGGTTTCGCTCAGCGAAGGAAGCGCTGGGGAATAGCAGGGCGCCCAGGTCCTGTATCGTCAGCGGAACTTGGCCGACGACCCCAAATTGAAGGCGCGGAATTCGTTCGACGGGCCGTAGCACCTTTCCGGCGGGCGGCGCCGCAATATCGAAGATCCCCGACCCCGACGAACCTCCCTCCTGCACGCGCTGAGTCAGCAATTGGCTGTCGGTTGGGACGTCTGAACCGAGTTCGGCGCAAGCTGCCCCCCCAATCGTAGCCATCACCGTAGCGGCCGCCAACAGAGTAACGCGATTGCGCATGGCCAACCTCCCTGGCACGTGTTTCCTCTTCCTCCCGTCGGGGTCCTTGTTTCGGCTAAAGAAGCGCGCGCCAGCCTGAACTGAACTATCACAAACGGTTGCCGTTTCCGGCTGAAGAACACGTTAGCGGCATCATTTGAACGAACATTCGCCAGAATGCCGCCTCCGGCTACGCCCAATATGGCCGATATTGGCGATGTGTTCAAGCGGAATTTCGACGCGCTTGAGGCGTCAGGAAGGCCGTAGCACTGTGAACCTGTCCAGTCCTGCGCGGATCGGGCCCTACAACGGCTGCCAGGAAAGGCTGAAAGTCCGCCCCTGCCGTCGGTGAATGGTCACTATCCGCCCATTTGCGACTTTTGGCTGCCGCGCTCGCCCTCGCGCTGGAATCCCGGGCATTGCCGCCGCCAAGCGCGCCTCCACGCTGAAGCCGCGGGCGCTACCGCGGTGGTGGCACGCCGGCACCGGCGCGCGGTTTCGGCCGCAACAGCAGCGCGATCAACCCAGTCCAGCCAGTCTGGTGGGAGGCTCCGAGACCGCGGCCGGTATCGCCGTGAAAATATTCGTAGAAGAGCGGATGGTCGCGGAAGTTCGGATCGTTGCGGAACAATGGTGCGGAGCCGAGCGCCGGACGGTGGCCCTTCTCGTCGGAAAGGAACAGCCGGGCGAGCCGGCGCGACAGCTCGGCCGCAACCTCCGCCAGGTTCATATAGACACCGGACCCGGTCGGACACTCGACCTTGAAATCGGGGCCGTAATAGCGGTGAAAGCGGCCCAGCGACTCGATCAGCAGGAAATTGATCGACATCCAGATTGGACCGCGCCAGTTCGAGTTGCCGCCGAACAAGCCCGAAGTCGACTCGCCCGCCACGTAGGTGACGCTATGCTGCTGTCCGCCGTGCTCGAAGAGGACCGGGTGCTTGCCATGGTATTTCGACAGTGAGCGCACCCCGTAATCCGACAGAAACTCGTCTTCAGCTAGCATACGACGCAGCAGGGCTTTGAGGCGATGGCCACGCAATAGCGACATCAAGTGTTGCTCGCCACCGCTGGCCTCGTACCAGCGCGAGACCAAGCTCGCCAAGTCCTTGCGATGTTCGAAGAACCAGCGTGAATGGCGAGCGAACTCCCTCAGTCGCTCAAACACCCGGCCTTCCAGCACTTCGACGGCGAAGATCGGAATCAGCCCGACGATCGAGCGCACTTTGAGCGGCACCCGCTCGCCGCCGGGCAGGTTCAGCACGTCGTAATAAAATTCATCCTCTTCGTCCCACAGCCCGATCCCCTCCCCGCCGATATTCGTCATTGCCTGGGCGATGTAGAGAAAATGCTCGAAGAATTTGACCGCGATGTCCTCGTAGACTGGATCTTCGAGCGCAAGTTCGAGCGAGATGCGCAACAGGTTCAAGGTGTACATCGCCACCCATGCTGTGCCGTCCGACTGGTTGATGAAGCCGCCGGTCGGCAGCGGAGCGCTTCGGTCGAAGATCCCGATATTATCGAGCCCAAGAAATCCGCCCTGGAATATATTGCGGCCTTCGGGGTCCTTGCGGTTGACCCACCAGGTGAAGTTCAGCATCAGCTTGTGGAAGACGCGTTCCAGAAAGTAGCGGTCGCCCTTGCCGCCATTCGCGTCACGGTCCATCGAATAGACGCTCCATGCCGCCCAAGCATGCACCGGCGGGTTAACGTCGCCCCAAGCCCATTCATAAGCGGGCAGCTGACCGTTCGGATGCATGTACCATTCGCGGGTCAGCAGCACGAGCTGCTCCTTCGCGTAGGCCGGATCGATGAGGGCAAACACGACGCAGTGAAAAGCAAGGTCCCATGCCGCGTACCACGGGTATTCCCACTTATCGGGCATCGACATGATCTGCTCGTTGTACAGGTGGGGCCACTCGTAGTTGCGCCCTGACAGCCGAGAGGACGGCGACGGCAGCGCCGGATCGCCCTTCAGCCAGACCCGCATGTCGATGTGGTAGAATTGTTTGGTCCACAGCATTCCGGCGAGCGCCCGGCGCTGGACCAGGCGGGCATCGCCCGCCGCCACGTCCTGGCCGATCGCATTGTAGTACTCGTCGGCCTCCCGACGGCGGCTTTTCATGACCGCATCGAAATCCTCGAAGCGGGTCTCCTCCTCGTCGCAGAGCAACCGTACCCGCACCGCCGCAGAGGCCTGCGCGGGCACCTGCAGCGGATAGTGTGCCGCGGCCTTGGTGCCGAATTTTCCTGGATTGACTGCACCGGGGTTGCCGGCAACGACAAAATCGTTGATGCCGTCCTTGAAATATCCGGTCGCGGCGGAGCCAAAGAGCCGACGCAAATTGGTTTCGTTCTCGCAGAACAGCAGCGTGGGCTCGCCGTCGCACAGCAGCTTCATCGACGGCAGATTAGGGTGCTCGATAGCGATGCGAGCCTCCCCGTCCTCTCTCAGCTGCGGCCTCTCGGCGGCGCCATCCCACGACCAGATGTTGCGGAACCAGAGTTGCGGGAGGACATTGATGCTCGCCGGCGCGGCGGCGCGGTTGTGCACGGTCACCAGCAACAGAATGTTGTCGACGCCGGACTTCGCATATTCGACTTCGACGTCGAAATAACGGAAAAAGTCGAATACGCCGGTATCGGTAATCTCGAACTCGGGGTCCTGCCGACCGCGCCGCCGGTTCTCCTCGACCAGCTGCGAATAGGGAAACGTTGCTTGCGGATACCGGTATAGCATCCGCTGATAAGAGTGAGTCGGGGTGCAGTCCAAGTAGTAGTAGATCTCCTTGACGTCCTCGCCGTGATTGCCTTCGGAATTGGTCAGGCCAAACAGGCGCTCCTTGAGGATCGGATCGCGGCCGTTCCACAGGCCGAGCCCGAGGCAGAGCCATTGGTGACGGTCGCAGAAGCCGGCGATGCCGTCCTCGCCCCAGCGATAGGCGCGGCTGCGCGCATGGTCATGCGGGAAATATTCCCAGGCGGTGCCCTGCTCGCTGTAGTCCTCGCGCACCGTGCCCCATTGGCGCTCGCTGACATAAGGCCCCCAGCGCTGCCAGGGCACGCCTCGGCGCATTTCTTCGAGGCGCGCTTCTTCCGCAGTCCGAGGAGCTGTCGCTCGCAATGCTGTTCTTGCCGCGGTCACCATCGGTTCAGTCCTTCGCCCGCCGTCCCCACCCAACACCTACTCTTCGTCCGCGCCGGTGGCGGGGGCAGTCTGTTGCAACTCCGTGCTTGGCGTGTAATCGGTTGGGATCGGCTCAACCTCGATCGTTGATCGTTCTCCGTAGAGGCGCTCAATATCCCACTCGGTGAACCAAGATTTAATGTATTGGCGCATCGACTTTCCCACGAGGCGCTCGCCGATCGCGAGGCCGGACGGACGCCACTGGTAGGCGTCATAGTAGAGATCGGCGATACGGCTCTGGGCGGCGCGCAGCGCGGACTCGTCGGGCGGCGCAAGGCGAACGCCGCGCATTCGTCGCAATTCCTCCATGCACCGCTTCGCCACGATGGCTTGAGGCGCGAGCCCCCTCTGTTCCAACGCCTGGGGGATCACCTCTTCGTCGCGCTTTTGATCGAACATCGCCGCCACGAAATCGTCGGTGAATGCCGCGACTGTTGTGATCCCCGGCAAGCCATCCGTTTCGTCCCGGCCGAGCCAACGCGCCAACTCGGCATAGCTCCTGCCGCGTTGCAGCGGCGAATAGCGGCCAATGAGCTCGACTTCGTCGAGAAGGATGCACCAGCCGGCAAGGCCGACCGAAGACAAGAGGCGCGGCGCGAATCGCAACCGCTGGCGAGTGCGCTCGGCTTCGCGCGTCGGCTTGATGTCGAACAGTTTGGCCGCGCCGTGCTCGCGCAGCCAGGACTTCACCACCGTCGCGTTGAGCTTGCCGCCGCCGAAGAATCGAGCGATGCGCCCGTGATCTTCGGGGCCGAGGTGCGGAATCAGCCAAAGCAAGGCGGCGAACTCGGTGGACAGCGACCCCGCGCGCGCCTCGTCTGTCGCCCATCTCTCGAGGCGATCGTACGGCTCCGTCTGGGGCTTCAGCCGCGAGAGCGCAACGGTCATCACGTCATCGTTGGCGCCGGGAACTTCCGCTGTGCGGATCGCTGCGGCGAACAGCCGGGCAGGATCGAACATCGGAGTTTCCTTGCTCACCGGCACAAGGCTGACGACGAAATTCCGTTCCAGGGCAAGCTCGCGCATGTAGCCGAGCAAGTGCGATTTCCCCGCTCCGAAACCGCCCCAGACGAGATTGCCCTCGGATGGCCGCCCCCGTGAGAGGCCCTCCGTGCAGCGCCCGAGCGATTCGAGAAAGGAATTGACCAAAGCGCCGTCCCGTTCGCCCAGAAGACGTATGGCCGCCCGGTTGGGAACTCCGGCCCGTAGAGCTTCAATCGCGCCGCGCGCCGCGATGGGCGGATGGTCGCTCGTCATGACGCCTGGACCGTTGGATGTCGGTCCGAATGCAACCGGACGAGGGCGGCGAGCGGATTGTCCCGTCTCGTCGCACGGACGTCATCCCATACCCGCGTCTTCAGCGCGGCATACGCGGTGAGCGATCGTTTGTCGTCGAGGCCGGTAAGCGCTTCGTCGCCCAGGACGACAACCAGGAGGCCCTGGAATGTCTCGGCATCGTCGATGAGCTGGCGCAACACTTCGAAGACGTCGATCACCGCCGCTGGGGTGTAGCGCAGCCCCTCGCCTAGAGCAGTCCCCGCGCGTAACACCTGACGAATATCGAGCGTAACGCAAATCCCCTTGCGCCCGCAGAGCCGCAGCCAACGGCACAGCGAGCGCAGCATCGCGCGACCATTGTGCCTGGTGATTTTGGCGGTGATGTAGGTCTGGCGGAGGGCGCCGATGGCCCGCAACTCGCCGCGCAGCCATTCGAGAATCGGCGTCGTGACGCCTTTGTCGGTCTCGTCCGGCTCGAGCCGCGTCCGACAGAGAGTGGCCATCGCTATCCGAAAGTCCTGGCTCATCGAACTATCCCGCATAATTTCATGGGTGAGCCAAAGGTAGAGATCGCGACGGAAGAACCGAACATCGATCTCATTGGTGGCCGCCACATCCTGGAACGTGACGCCGCCGCCGGGGCGGGGCCACCTGTAGCCGTGCTCGGTCACCAGGGCCTCGACGAAGGCTTGAGCCATGGCCGACCAGTCAAGACTACGCGATATGGCGAAGAAGATGTCCTGGATCATGTGGAGCTTGGTCTCAGACGCATTAATCTGGCAGGATGCCAGCCCGTGTTGTTTCGCAAGCGCGACCAGGCGCGCTTGAACCTCGTCGAGTTGTTCGGCGTCGCCTTCGACGAATTTCACTGCGCTCCCCCCGCCGCTGATGAATTGGCGGAGATATTCCCGGTCTATCAGGTCAAGCCATGCTTCCGCGGTGACCCCCATTTCGCGCTCGAGGGACGAAATGGATGCGCGAGTTGGCGCATTGAGCGATATCGCCTTGTCCGCCATCTCACCCTCCCTGGACGAACCGGATGCCGTAATAGACCCGTTCGCTTCCCTGTTCGTCATAGACGATCAGCGGCTTGATGCCCTTCGTGGTGGTCCCGTGTGGGAACTCGAAACGGTCTCCGCCACGCGTGCGCAGGTCCGGACGGCGGTCCAACAGCAGCAGGTCGCGGGCAAACTCCTCTTGCGGATAGTCGGAGCCCGGCAGCAGCGTGAGGGTGTCGTGGATGTCGATCAGCGCAACCACGCGGCCCGGATCGGTTCCGTTCCACTCGGGCCCAACGAGCCGCCGATAGGCGCGCCAGATGAGTTCGAGAAACGCCGTCTCGCGAAATCGCTGAGGCCTTTTCTGCGCCTTCGCCAAGAGCCGGACGAGTTCGCTGGGCCGAATCTTTCGCTCGATCTTCCGGCCGATACGGACGGCTGATTGATTGGCCTCGATACGCACAAGTAGGGGAAAGCAATAGATGCGCCCATTCCGCTCGAACATCTCCAGCTTCTGTTCCGCGGCGCTCGACTGGATGTCCGCGAGGAAGCGGCCGTCAGCCATGTAGGCCGACGCGTCGAAACGCCACACGCCGGAAAGATCGCGGGCCGCGGATTGAGCATCCGCGAGCCGAGCGTTGAGCCCGTCCAAACCCCTCACGATCTCGGATACATTTCCGGTCCGGGCGGCCCGTCGCACTTGCTTTAGGGCGTTGATCAGACCTTCGGCCGCCCTTTGCGCCCTTTCCAACCGCGCATCGAGCGAGATCAGCTCGTCTTCGAACTCTGAAGTCATCCCCCCGATCCTCGGTTTACAGCTAATCTGTCCGGCGGTTTCAAGTAACTCTAACACCCATTTTGCACATGATGACGCTTCGCGAGGGCTTTGTCACATTGGCGCGGCGAGCGCGAACTGTCGCCGCCTCAGGAATTTTCAGGCCGATGAGGCTTACGTCGCCATGCCAACGGTCGCCGAGGATATAGGTCCGCACCATGGTCAGGTTCAGGCGCGAATAGGCCGAGCCGTCCTCATCTAAGGCGCCCGCGGAGGCGGCGTCGAGAATGTGGAGATAGTAGAACGTCCCGCTTCCGCCGCCGCTCCAGGCGGCCACGAAGAC
>Ga0209040_10001699_pt1 | contig 17467 bp, 15 predicted proteins | sample BogFormECP12_OM3_FD_188240 | JGI IMG/M metagenome (GOLD analysis project Ga0209040, IMG submission 188240) | Bog forest soil microbial communities from Calvert Island, British Columbia, Canada - ECP12_OM3 (SPAdes) (version 2) | ecosystem: Environmental > Aquatic > Freshwater > Wetlands > Bog ...
TTCAGAAATCCCCCTCGCCGACCGTCGCTGAAAGCTGGCTTTCCACCGTGGTTTCCAGCGTCGTGCTGACCGTACCCACAACCATCTGTTTTCGTTGACGCTGGTCGGCGCCATCTCCGATGGTGGGTTGGCACGGCGGACGCCGGAATTGCGAACGGACACAGTTCCCTCTTGCCCTCGCCTTCCGACCTCTGCGATATCGAACTATGCCCCCACGCCCGCCGTCCCCAGTGGACCTCCTCCTGGTCCACTCCTCCGACCTGCACGTCGATGACGAAGCCTCCGCCACCAAGCACGGCGACGGCACCGATGGCCTCGCCGCCGTGCTGGCCGCCGCCCGCGCAGCGTGCGCCGACATTGTCCTGCTCGCGGGCGACACGTTCGACAACAACCGCGTCCCCGCCCCCGTGCTCGACCGCACCGGCCGGCTGTTGGCCGATGCTGGTCTCCCGGTGGTGATCCTGCCCGGCAACCACGACCCCGCGCTGCCCAACAGCGTGTTCGTCCGCGGCGGCCTCGCCGCCATCCCCAACGTCAGCATCATCGGCATCACCCACGACGAGGCAGTCGGCTTCCCGCACCACGACCTGGAGATCTGGGGCCACGCGCATCGCGACTACGAGAACATGGCCCCGCTGCGCGGCCCGCGCCCGCGCAGCACGCGCTGGCAGATCGCGATGGCGCACGGGCACTACGAGCCGCCGCACAACCTCGCCACGCCGCTGCGCCCGTCCTGGCTGTTCAGCGACGATGCGATCGCCGCCACCGCGGCGGACTACCTGGCGCTCGGCCACTGGGACCGGCCGGAGCGCGTCGGCGACGGCACGGTGCCGGCCTACTATTCCGGCTCGCCCGATCTCGCGCGGTCGGTCAATCTGATCCGGCTGACCGCGTCCGGCGAGGTGGTTGTCAAGCGCGAACCCCTGCGGTGGGATAATGCACAGTAGGAGGAACCGCCCATGGCTCTGCTCTGCGAACGCCGTGGTGCCGTCGCCGTCCTGACCCTCAGCCGGCCCGAGGCGCGCAACGCCTGGTGCGAGGAATTCCAGACCGGCCTGCGCCAGCGCCTGCCGGAGCTGGAGGCCGACGCCGACATCCGTTGCGTCATCCTGACCGGCGACGACAAAGGCGGCGCGTTCAGTGCCGGCGCCGACCTGAAGAACCCGCGCACCCACACCATGGACTCGGTTGCCGCGTTCATCCAGGACCTGCCGAACCGCAGGCGCGCGCATCCGCTGCCGATGCTGACCGACTTCGCCAAGCCGATCGTCGCCGCGGTGAACGGCTACGCCGTCGGCATCGGCTGCATCGTCACCTATTGCTGCGACCTGATCGTCGCGTCAGAGCGCGCCGAGTGGCGGCTGCCGCAGAGCGGTCTCGGCATCATCCCCGCGCAGGGCGGTGCGACGCGGCTGGCGCGCTGGGTCGGCAAGGGTCTGGCGATGCGGGTGGCGCTCGGATTTCCGCTGCAGGCGGAGGAGGCGTATCGCATCGGCCTCGCGCAATGGCTGGTGCCGCACGATGCGCTGATGGCGCGCGCGATGGAGGTGGCCGAGCACATCGCCTCGCTGCCGCCGCTCGCGGCCCGGCTGACCAAGGAGTCGCTGAACCGCGGTATCGACGTGCCGCTGGCGGATGCGGTACTGGGCGATCTGTACCGCTTCGCCATGCTGGAAATGACCGAGGACAAGCAGGAAGCGCACCAGGCGTGGCGAGAGAAGCGCAAGCCACGGTTCAAGGGACGCTGAAGGAGGACGCCATGCCGCAATCCGTCCGCGCCGTCGTCGTCGATCCGTCGCATAGCGACAAGCTGACGCTGCAATCGGTCGAGCTGCCGCCTGCCGCGAGCGGCGACGTCACCGTCCGGGTCACCGCGGTCTCGCTCAATCGCGGCGAGGTCAATCGCGCGCTGTCGCAGTCCGAAGCCGGCGCGCGTCCCGGCTGGGATTTTTCCGGCGTCATCGAGGAAGTCGCCGCCGATGGCAGCGGCCCGCCGGTCGGGACGCGCGTGGTCGGCATGCTGCCCACCGGCGCCTGGGCGGAACGTCTGCGCGCGCCGAGCCACGCGGTCGCTGCGCTGCCGAAGGGTGTGTCCGATGCGCAGGCCGCGACCCTGCCGGTGGCCGCCCTGACCGCGCTGCACGCGCTGCGTCAGGGCGGGTTGTTGCTCGGCCGCAAGGTGCTGGTCGATGGTGCGACCGGTGGCGTCGGGCATCTCGCGATCCAGCTTGCCGCTACTGCTGGCGCCGAGGTGTACGGACACGTGCGGCGCGCGGACCAGAAGCCGATGATTGCCGAATGGTGCGGCGACCGCGTCATCGTCGCACCCGATCTGCGCGCCGCCGCATCGCGCGGCCCCTATCACCTCATCGTGGATTCAGTCGGCGGCTCGGCGTTGTCGGCCGCGCTGACGATGCTGCAGCCCAGCGGCACCTGCGTGACCTTCGGCATCTCGGAGGCGCCGACAACCACCTTCGAGAGCGGTGCGTTCTTCCGCCAGGGTGGTGTGAAGCTGTATGGCCTGATCCTGTTTCACGAACTGCGCACGGTGGAGCCGGCCGGCGAGGGCCTGGCCGTGCTGGCGCGCGAGGTCGCGCGCGGCCGGCTGCGTCCGCACATCGAGATCGAGGCTCCGTGGACCGACATCGCCGCCATCGCCCGCCGTCTGATCGCCCGCGAGTTCGCCGGCAAGGCGGTGCTGCACGTCGGATAGGATGCGGCTAGGATAGCGCCATGAACACCGCCATTCGCCGCAAGGCGCCGCACCACATGACGGTTGACGAGTTCATTGCCTGGGTCGGTGACGGACGCTGGCAACTGATTGACGGTGAACCGCGCGCGATGGCACCTGCGAGCGCAACGCACGGCATCGTCCAGACCAATGTCGGTTTCACGCTGACGCGCCATCTGCGAGAAGCTGCCAGTCCGTGCCGTGCAGCGACCGAACCGGCCATCGTTCCGCGCGTTCGCTCCCGCAGTAACATGCGGGTGCCTGATGTCGCGGTCACTTGTACGCCGGTTGATGCCGGACAGATCGCGCTGCCGGACCCGTTGCTGGTCGTAGAAATCCTGTCACCGAGCAACGAAGCCGACACCTGGGAGAACGTTTGGACTTATGTATCGATCCCAAGCGTCCAGGAGATCCTGGTGCTCCGTTCGGCTTCGATCGCTGCCGACCTGCTGCGCCGACGCGCCGATGGCACTTGGCCCGAGGAGCCGATCCAGATCGGCCGCGACGAGGATCTGCATCTGGCATGCATTGGCCTGACCTGCCCGCTTGCCGAGCTTTACATCGGCACGTATCTCGCACGCAGCGCATGACGATGTGGACAGACACCGCACTGCCTTGGCCGTGACGGCAGCTATGCAGCCCTTGCACGCCCTTCGCTGAACCGACCAAACCGGAATGGGGCGGGATCAACGATCGGTGGGTCGCCGGCAAGCAGGTCCGCCGCCAGCCGCCCCGCGCCAGGGCCGATGCCGAATCCGTGACCGGAGAAGCCGGTCGCTAGGAAGAGCCCCGGAAGGGCCGCCACTTCGCCGATTACCGGCACCGCGTCCGGCGTCACGTCGATCAGCCCGCCCCAGCTTTCCGCCACCTGCATCCGTGCGAACACCGGAAACGCGCGCGACAGTACCGCGCGCGCCTCCTCCAGCGTGGCCTGCTTCGGCGCGGGATCCAACACGCGGATTGCCTCAAACGGCGTCCCCTCATCCATGGACCAACGGCGCTTCGTGCTCCACTCTTCGAAGAAGCGCCGCCCAAACCGCAGGCGGATTTCGCCGTAGTTCTGCTTCAGCGTCAGCAGATATCGCAGCAGCAGCCGGAACGAGTCGGGCGTGATGTCGGCGACGTTGGCGTTGCGCCGGGCGATCGTGTAGCCGCCGTCGAGCCGCTTGCGGAACGCGAATACCGAGCCGCCCGCGGTAACCTCCGGCCCGCCGCTCAGCGGCGCGGTGCGGAACACCGAGCCCAGCACCCGCAACTGCGGCAGATCGATGCCGGCATTGCCGCAGAACAGCCGCGACCATGCGCCGCCGGCGAGCACCACGGCATCGCAGGCGATCCGACCTTTCTCGGTCACCACGCCGGAGATGCGCCCGCTCTGTGTCTCGACGCCGCGTACCGCGCATTCGGTCAGCACCGTGGCGCCCGCCGCGCGCGCCGCCTCGGCGATCGCCGGTGTGGCTTGCGACGGTTCGGCGCGGCCGTCGGTCGGCGTGTGCATCGCGGCGACGAACAGGCTCGACGCGCCCGGCACCAGCGTGTCGATCGCAGCGCCGCGCAGCAGCCGCGCATCCACCTGATACTGCCGCGCTTCGTTGAGCCATGCTTCCTGTGCCGCGACCTCCTTCTCGGTCTCGCACAGATAGGCGATGCCTGGCTGGCGGAAGCCGGTCTCCAGGTTGATCCGGGCATTCATGCCGCGCCACAGCCGCAGGCTCTCGATCGCCAGCGGTATTTCGCGTGCGTCGCGTCCCATGGTGCGGCACCAGCCCCAGTTGCGGCTGGACTGCTCGCCGCCGATGCGACCCTTCTCGCACAGCACGACGGCATGGCCCTTCTCCGCCAGGAACAGCGCGGTGCAGGTACCGATGATGCCGCCGCCGATCACCACCACGCCGGCGCGGTCGGGAAGCGTTGGATCGGAATGAACTGGATCGACGGGGGGCGACATGGAATTCTCGCTCAGCATATGCTGGCCAACGATCACTGACCACCGGACCACTGGCACATGAACCCCACCCGCCGCTCGCTGCTCGCTACTGGCGCGGCCCTACCGTTTCTGCGGGCACCTGCCCGCGCCACTACGCGTGGGCGGTTGGTGTTCGGCATTTCCTCCTATCTGCCGACCATGGCGCCATGGGCGAACGCCGGCACCGCAGCGGCAACGGCGAAGCTGATGTTCCATCGCGGCCTGCTCGGTTACGCGCCCGATGGCACGCTGCGCGGCGAACTCGCCGAGACATGGGAGCACGCCGAGGACGGCGCCTGGGTGCTGCATCTGCGCGACGCGGTGTTCCAGAACGGTGCGCCCGTCACCTCGGCCGACGTCGCCTGGACGATCGAGCAGGTGGCCGGCGAGAAATCCACCGCCTATCTGCGCGCCGAAATGCAGCATATCGCCCGCATCGAGACGCCCGACGCGAAGACAGTGCGCCTGATCACCAAGGAGCCGACCGCCACCCTGCCCTATCTGCTGGCGACCCCGTTTCTGCCGATCGTCGCGAAGGATTCCACCAAGGACAATCCGCTCGGCGTCGGCGCGGGCCCGTTCGTGATGACCAGCGAGGAACGCGGCGTCGCGTTAGAATTCAAGGCGTTCGACAGGTTCTATCGCCCCGGCCTGCCAAAGGTGCGGGCAGTACGCATGGTCGCCTATGCGGACGAAAACCTGCGCGTTGCCGCGTTGCAGGCCGGCGATGTCGACCTGATCGAATATGTGCCATGGCAGTCGATGGCGAGTATCGAGGCCGATGCGAACCTCGCGTTGCAGTCCACGCCGGGACCATTCATGTATCTGACGTTTAACGCCCGCGTGAAGCCGTTCGACGATGCGCGGGTGCGCCAGGCGATCGCGCATGCGATCCGACGCGACGAGATCATCAAGGCGGCATTCTTCGGGCGCGGTTCGCCGATCGAAGGCCTGCCGCTCAACGAGGGGACGGAATTCTACGACGCACAGCTCGCGCACGGCTGGCCATACGATCCGGCACGAGCGAAATCGCTGTTGGCCGCCGCCGGCGTCGGCAGCGGTTTTGCCTGCAAGCTGTTGGCCACCGCGCAGTACGGCATGTACAAGGACACCGCCGCCGTGGTGCAGCAGCATCTGGCGGAGATCGGCATCCAGGCGGAACTGGTACTGCCGGATTGGCCGACACGCGTGACGCTGGGCAATCGCGGGCAGTACGAGATGGCGGTGATGGGCAGCGCCTCGGAATACAACGACCCTGACGGGCTGACCCCATTCCTGGCCGGCAATCTGGCGGTGTCCTACGTGCGCAGCTTCGGCCTCGACATCCCGAAGATCGACCAACTGCTGGCGGCGGGACGGGCCGAGTTCGACGCTGCGAAGCGGCGCGCAATCTATGCGGAACTGCAACAGGAATGCCTCGATCAGGCGCCCATCGTCGGCCTGTGCTTCCGCTCGCAGGGCTACGCAATGACGCGGCAGGTGTCCGGGTTCCACAACCTGCCAGGTGCACTGACCTTCTATTCCGGCACGACTCTGGAGCAGACAGCGACCGGCTGACGTCCCTACTCATTGCACCAATCCGGCGTCATTCCCAGCCGTCGCGACGCCTCTGGCCCAGATAGGTCTCCAGAATGCGCGGGGCGCGCGCCAGGTCCGCACTCGGCCCTTCAGTCACGACCACGCCCATTTCCAGCACATACCCATAGTCGGCAATCTGCAGCGCCGCGCGCACGTTCTGCTCTACCAGCAGGATGGAGAGACCACGCCGCCGCATGTCGACCAGAACCCGGAAGATCTCACGCACCAGCGAAGGCGCCAGCCCGAGGCTCGGTTCGTCCAGCAGCAGCAGCCGCGGCCGACTCATCAGTGCGCGTCCAAGCGCGAGCATCTGGCGCTCGCCACCCGAAAGTGTCGCGGCGAACTGGCGCCGCCGCTCTTGCAGACGCGGAAAGATCGCGAATACCTCGCGCATCGTCGAATCCATGTCGCGTCCACCCGCGCGTCGGCGCGGATAGAAACCCAGCTGCAGATTGTCCTCTACACTCATGTCGGTGAACAACGCACGCCGCTCGGGCACCAGCGTCGCGCCTGCTGCGACCAGCGCCTCGGTCGTGCCGGCAGCTCGGTCCAAATAGCGCACCGCGCCGCCGCGCCGCGGCAACAGACCCATCACCGCGCCCATCAGCGTGGTCTTGCCTGCACCATTCGGGCCGACGATGGCGACCATCTGGCCTTGCGACACCGACAAACTGACTCCGTGCAGCACCTCCACATGTCCGTAGCCGGTGCGCAGCCCGTCCAGTTGCAGCAATGGCGCGGTCATGCCACGCCGCCCAGATAGGCTTCCTGCACCGCCGGATCGGACTGCACGCGCTCCGGCGGACCTTCGGCGATCTTCTGACCGAAATCCATCACCACGACGCGATCGGCAAGCTGCATGACGAAGTCCATGTCGTGTTCGACCAACAGCACGCCCATGCCTTCGGCGCGCAACTGCCGCAGCAACGCTGCGAGGCGCTGCTTTTCCGCCAGCCGAAGTCCAGCGGCTGGTTCATCCAACAGCAGCAGCCGAGGCCGCAGGCACAGGGCGCGTGCAACCTCGACCACGCGTTGCTGACCCAGTGGCAGGTCTCCTGCCGGCACATCCAGCGTCTCGCCGAAGCCCACACGCACCGCCTGCGCGCGCGCCTCGGCCAGCAGCCCCGCTTCCTCGGCGCGATCCAACCGCAGCATCGCGCGCAACAGGCCGGCACGGCCCGACAGGTGCGTCCCGAGCGCGATGTTCTCGAGTACGCTGCGGTCCGGCAGCAGTTTCACGTGCTGGAAGGTGCGCGCGATGCCCAGCGCGGCGACACGCCTGCTTGGCAGATGATCGGCGGGCGCGCCGAACAGGCGGATGTGCCCCGCACTCGGCGAAAGCACACCGCTGACGATGTTGAACAGCGTCGTCTTGCCCGCGCCGTTCGGTCCGATCAGGGCGACGATCTCGTTCGCGTGAACAGCGAAACTGACGTCCCGGTTCGCCGCCAACCCTCCAAAGTTGCGCGAGATCGACTCGAGCGCAAGCAACTCAACACCTGGCGCGGTCGCGTTGGCTGGCTCGGCCAAGGGCGGTGCTGCGTCAACCACGTCCGGGGTCAATTCGCCCTGCGGCGAATGTCGTCGTGGCAGACGGGCCAGCAATGGCAGCAGCCCCTCCGGCGCCCGTTGCAGCAACAGAATCACCACGACGCTGAACACCAGCGCCTCGAAGTCGCCGGCGCGCCCGGTGATGCGCGGAATCCAGTCATTGAACTGATCGCGCAGCACCACGACCAGCGCCGCCCCCACCGGCGCGCCCCACAGCGATCCGACGCCGCCGATGATGACCATGAACAGATAATCGATGCTTGCACCCAGGCTGAAAGGGGTCGGGCTGATGAAGCGCTGGAAATGGGCAAACAGAAATCCCGCGATGCCAGCATATAGCGCCGCGATGACAAACACCGCACGGCTCAGCCGCGCGGTGTCGATTCCGACGCTGTCAGCGATCAGCCGCGCACCGTTCAACGTGCGGATGGCGCGGCCCATGCGGCTGTCGAGCAGACTGGCGGACATCGCCATCACGATGGCGACCGCCCCCCAGATCACGCCAAGATTGACCCGCCTGCTCTCGGCGAACAGCGGACCGATGCGCAGCGGCGGGATGTCGCCGATCCCGTTGAACCCGTGCAGCAGCGGCAGCGTACCGAACAGCGCGTAGAAGCTGATGCCCCATGCCACCGAAACCAGCGCCAGGAAGTGGCCGGACAGCCGTGCCGTGACGAGGCCGAGCAGCCAGGCGGTCGTGCCGGTGACGGCAAGCCCGACGGCCAGACCCACTATCGGTGGCGAGTGCGCGAGCTTGGTCAGCAACGTGGTGGCATAGGCAGCGAGGCCGACGAAGCTCGCCTGCCCGAACGACGTCTGCCCGCTGACCCCGGTGAGCAGCACCAGACCGAGTGCAACCAACGTGGCCAGACCGACGTAGCCGAACAGCGTGACATAGAACTCAGGCAGCCAGGCGGGGATCAGCACGATGCCGCCAATCGCTACGGCCACGACGAGCCAGCGTTTCCGCTCCGCCGTCATGCCCGGTCCTCAGGCGAACCGCTGCGCAACGAGAGCCAGACCAGGATGGGGATCAGCAAGGTGAACACGATCACCTCGCGATAGGCGCTGGCCCAGAAGCTGCCGAGCGATTCGAGTACGCCCACCAACAACGCGCCGCCGGCGGCCATCGGGTAGGAGATCAGTCCGCCCATGATCGCCGCAACGAAGCCCTTGAGGCCGATGTCGAAACCGGCGTCGTAGGACAACGGAGTCACCGCGCCGATCAGCACGCCTGCCAGTGCCGCGATGAAGGATGCGAGCCCGAATGCCAGTGCCCCGCTGGCTGCCGCATCGATGCCCACCAGTCGCGCCCCCAATCGGTCCGAGGCAGCGGCACGCAGCACCTTGCCGTGGATGGTTGCACCAAAGAACCAACGCAGGCCCAGCACCAGCGTGGCACAGCACAGCAGCACGGCCAGCGATTGCCCGGAAACATTCACGACGCCGAGGTCGAAGCTGCCATCGGTCAGCGCCGGCGCGGTGGCTTCCTCCGGCCCGAAGAACACCAGGCCGAGACCGATCAGCACGAAATGCAGTGCCATCGCCACGATCAGCAGCGCAAGCACCGAGGCATCGGCAACCGGGCGAAAGGCAAAGCGCCAGATCAGCGGGCCCATCGGTGTCACGATGGCCAGGGCAAGCAGGATCGAGACAGCAGGCATCTGGCGCGGTGCGAGGATCAGTGCCGCGGCCGTTACGGCCAGCGGATAGACGCCCCAGATCAGCACGCCCCGCAACGCCACACGCCGTCCGCCGGACAGCGAAGCGACCAGTGCCATCGCCGAAACCGCATCGAGCAGCCAGAGTGTGCCGGGAAGCTGGCCCGATTGCAGCGCACCGGCGGTCAGCGTGCCGAACGCCAGCAGGTCACCCTGCGGGACGAAGATCACCCGCGTCACCGAGAACACAATCAACAGTCCGATCGCCAGCAGCAGATAGATCGCGCCGGTGGTGATGCCGTCCTGCAGCAATGCGAGGAAGACGAACAGGTCCACCCGGCGCTCCCGCGGGTTGGGCGCCTAGTGGATGGCCCTCCAGGCGCCGTCGCTGACCTGCACCAGCACGGCAGCGCGCGCGTCCTGGCCGTTATGATTGGTCGGCGACATGCTGTAGACGCCGCTCACACCCACCAGTTCGTGCGTCTTCTCCAGTGCATCGCGCAGCGCCATGCGGAATTGCTCGGTGCCAGGCTTGGCGGTTTGCAAGGCGACGGGAATCGCGTTGTTTAGCAGCAGGATCGCGTCGTAGCTGTAGCCGGCGAACGGATTGACACTCTGTGGCCCGAATTGCTTGGTGTACTGCTGCATGAACGCGGCCGCGACTGGCTTGACCGCGTTGTCATCCGCCAACTGGTCGTACACCACCACCGGCGAGGTGACCGCGATCACGCCCTCGGCCGCCGCTCCGCCGACCTTGATGAAGGCCGGGCTGACGATGCCATGGTTGCCATAGATGCCGCCCTTGAAGCCGCGATGACGCAGCGCGACAACCGGCAGCGCCGCCGGCGTTGCCGAGTTGCCCATCATGATCGCCTGCGGATGCACGCTCATCAGCTTCAGCGCCTGCGCCTCCACCGAGGTATCGGTGCGGGCGTAGCGCTCGTCGGCGAGGATGCTCATCCCGTCGGCTTGCGCGGACGTCTTGGTGGCAGCCAGCACCTGATCGCCCCAACCGTCAGAGAAGCCGATATAGCCGATGTCCTTCACGTCGTGCTGCCGCATGTACTTGAACACGGCTGTCACCATCAATGACAGCGGCTGCGCGTCATTGAACGTGTAGGGCTGCTTGGCCGGATCGTACTCGTACGGCGCCATCGCGATCATCGGGACGTGTGCCTGGTTGGCGAGCGGTGCCACAGCCGCGTCCGAGGCGGCGAGCGATGGACCGATGAAGGCGTCCACGTGGTCCTCGGAGATCATCTTCTGCGCGATGGTGAACGCGGTGTTGGCGTCGGTCGCGTCATCGCGGATGATGTATTCCACCTTTTGCCCGGCGATCTCGCTGGGGAAGAAGTCGAACGCGCCCTTGTAGCCCACGCCCATCGCTGCGGCAGGGCCGCTAATCGACAGGATGGCGCCAATTTTGATCTGTGCCTGGGTCGTCGCCGACAGGCCAAGAACTCCCGCGGCCATGGCGGCCACGAACAGACGCGTTTTCATTCGGCACTCCCTGCCAAAGGAATCATTTCAGTCGAGGACTGCCTATGCGTCAAGTTACCGGCGCGTGCCATGGCGGCAGAACAGCAGTTGCTTCGATCTCCACCAACGCCTGCGGCTCCACCAATTGCGACACGCCGATCACCGACATGGTGGGAAAGTGCTTGCCGATAACCTGACTGTAGGCGGCGCCGATCGGCGTGAGGCTGTCGCGATACGCCTGCAGGTCGGTGATGAACCAAGTGAGCCGCACCAGATGCCGCGGCTCAGCGCCGGCCTCCGCGAGCAGGGTGACGACGTTGGCCAGTGCCTGGCCCACCTGATCGGCCAGGCCCTCCGCGAAACGCCCCTGCGCGTCCCAGCCGATCTGACCGGCAAGGAAGATGGTCTCGCCGGCGGCGACGATCCCGTTCGCATAGCCGCGCGGGCGCCCCCACGATGACGGTTGCAGCACGCGTTGGCCGGTGTCGCTTCGCTCGCTCATCACACCTCTCCGCACGCGACGGCGATCGCCTGGCCGGTCATCGCGCTGGCGTCTGGACGGCACAGGAACGCGACCGCCGCGGCGACCTCCTCCGGCCGAACCAGCCTGCCGGCCGGATTGCCCGATGCCAACAGCCCGCGCGCTTCGTCCGGCGAACGCCCGCCAGCGGCAGCGATGGTCGCCGCCGCGCGGGCCACCATGTCGGTGTCGGTGAAGCCGGGGCACACCGCATTCACGGTGATGCCGTCCCTCACCGTCTCCAGCGCGAGCGCCCGGGTGAATCCGACCAGTGCGTGCTTGGCCGCGACATAGGCGGTGGCATAAGCGTAGCCCTTCAGACCAGCAGTGCTGGCGATGCTGACGATGCGTCCAAAGCCGCGCGCGCGCATGCCCGGCAGCACCGCCTGACACGCGACCACCGCGGACAGCAGGTTCACCGCCAGCATGGCATCAAAGTCGGCTGCCGTGTGTTTCGCGAACGGCTTCGAGATCGCCGCGCCGGCGTTGTTCACCAGGATGTCCACCTGACCAATCGAGGCGATGGCATCGCGCAGCGCCGCATGATCGGTGACATCGGCCACGGCGTGGCGCGCATCGAGCGCGCCGGCTGCCTGCTCCAGCGCGACGGCATCGCGGCCGATCAGTGCAATGGCAGCGCCATCGGCGGCAAGCCGGCGCGCGATGGCCAGCCCGATGCCCTTGGCCCCGCCGGTGACAAGCGCCGTGCAACCACGCAAGGGAACGCTCATATCACCGCCGAATAGTCCGTATCGGCCCGCCGCACCAGACGCTCGATCTGCGCCTTGCCCGCCAGATATTGCCGCGGCCACCACTGCTCGGTGTAGCCGAGCCCGGCGGCGGCGCGCAGGGCGAAGTGCGGGTCCGACAGATGCGGACGGCCAAGTGCGCACAGATCGGCGCGGCCGGCGGCGATGATGGCATTTAGATGATCCGGCTCCGTGATGTTTCCCACAGCCATTGTCGCGATGCCGGTCTCGTTGCGGATACGGTCGGCAAACGGGGTCTGGAACATCCGCCCATACACCGGCTGGGCCCGGATCGAGGTCTGACCCGCGGAAACATCCATCAGATCGACGCCTTCCCGCTTGAAGGCGCGGGCAATCTCGACCGCATCGTCGCCGGTGATGCCGCCCTCCACCCAGTCGGTCGCCGAGATGCGCACCGACATCGGCTTGTGCGCCGGCCACGCATCGCGCATGGCGCGGAACACCTCCAGCGGGAAACGCAGCCGGTGCTCCAGCGATCCGCCATACCCGTCCGTGCGCTGGTTGGTCAGCGGCGATATGAACGCGGAGAGCAGATAGCCGTGGGCGGCGTGCAGTTCGAGCATGTCGAACCCCGCCTTGGCACCCAGTCGCGTGGCGGACACGAAAGCGTCGCGCACGGCTTCCATGTCGTCTCGCGTCATCGGGCGGGGAATCTGATTGCGTGGGCTCCAGGGAACCGGTGACGGCGCGATCACCTCCCAGTTCCCTTCGGACAGCGGCGCGTCCATCTCCTCCCAGCCGAGTTGGGTCGAACCCTTCGGACCGGAATGACCAAGCTGCAGGCAGAACTTCGCGTCCGATTGCGTATGCACGAAATCGACGATGCGCGCCCAGGCCACCATCTGCTCGGCCGACCACAGCCCCGCGCAGCCGGGCGTGATGCGGCCCTGTGGCGTGACGCAGACCATCTCGGTGAACACCAACCCCGCACCGCCCAGTGCTCGGGCCCCGAGATGCACCAGGTGGAAGTCGTTGGGCATGCCGTCCCGCGCGCTGTAGGTCGCCATCGGCGAGACCACGATGCGGTTGGCCAGCCGCATCTCGCGCAGTCGGAACGGCAGGAACATCGGCGGGATCGAGCGGTTTGCCGGATGGCCGGCGCGATCGGCCAGCCAACGCTCCATCCCTTCGAGCCACGGGCGGTCACGCAGGCGCAGATTCTCGTGGCTGATGCGCTGGCTGCGCGTCAGCAGGGAATAGGCGAATTGTTCCGGCTCGAGGTACGCGTAGCGCGCCACGTTCTCGAACCACTCGGTGGAATTGCGTGCCGCGGACTGGACACGCAGCACTTCGACCTTGCGTTCGGCCTCATAGGCGGCAAGCGCGGCGGGGACGTCCGTGCCATGCGTGTCGATTGCACGTGCCAGCGCGATCGCATCCTCCAGCGCCAACTTGGTGCCGGAGCCGATGGAGAAATGCGCGGAATGCGCCGCGTCTCCCATCAACACGACGTTGCCCATCACCCAGGTCTCGTTGGTCACACGCGGGAAGCTGAGCCATTGCGAACCGCGCAGATGGCTCATGTTCGCCAGCAGCCGGTGTCCCTCCAGCCAGGGCGCGAACAACCGCTCGCAGAAGGCGATCGTATCGGCGGCATCGAGCTGATCGAGCCCCGCCGCGCGCCAGTTCGGCTCGGTGGTCTCGACGATGAACGTGGACGTGTCCTGATTGAAACGATAGGCGTGCGCCTGGAACCAGCCGAACTCGGTTTCCACGAAGATGAAGGTGAACGCATGGAACATCCGATGCGTGCCGAGCCAGACGAACTTGTTCTTTCTGACGTCGATGCTCGGTCTGAAATGCGTCACATGGCGGCTGCGGATCCTGCTGTTGATGCCGTCCGCGGCCACGATCAGGTCGGCGTCAGGGAATGCGTCGACGCCGTCCACCTCGCGCTGGAAGACCAGTTCCACTCCCAGTGTCGCGGCGCGGCGTTGCAGGATGTTCAGCAAATGCCTGCGTTCGATGCCGCAGAAGCCGTGGCCGCCGGAGGTGATCACCCGTCGTTTGAAGTGGATGTCGATGTCGTCCCAATGCGCGAAGCTGTCGAGGATCTCCTGTTTCGACGGCGGATCCGCACCCTCCAGGTTCCGCAACGTCTCGTCCGAGAACACCACGCCCCAGCCGAAGGTGTCATCGGCGCGATTACGCTCGAACACGGTGACGCGATGCGACGGATCGCGCTGCTTCATCTGGATCGCAAAGTACAGGCCCGCCGGCCCACCACCCGCGCAAACGATCCGCATCGTTGATATCGCCCTCTGGTCAGCATCTTATATCTGACCTAATTTGCGCCGAACAAGCCCGGAGCATCGCCGGTGAGCGTGCGCCTGCGGAGGGATGTGATGCTGGGACCATCGGCGCATCTGGACACGTTCACGCGGGACCGGCTGCCGCCGCAGGACGAGTGGCCGGAGCTGCTGCTCGACGGCTTCGAGTATCCGGAATACCTGAACGCCGGTGTGGAACTCACCGACGCGATGGTGCGCAAGGGCTTCGGCGACCATACGGCGCTGATCGGCAACGGGCGTCGCCGCACCTACAAGGAGTTGACAGACTGGAGCAATCGCATCGCGCATGTTCTGGTCGAGGACTACGGCGTACAGCCCGGCAACTGCATCCTGATTCGCTCCGCCAACAATCCCGCCATGGTCGCCTGCTGGCTGGCGGCCACCAAGGCCGGCGCCGTCGTGGTCAACACGATGCCGATGCTGCGCTCAGTCGAATTGACCAAGATCGTGGACAAGTCGGAGGTCTCGCTGGCGCTCTGCGACACCCGGCTGATGGACGAACTGGTCATCTGTGCGAAGGACAGTGCCTACCTGAAGACGGTCGTCGGCTTCGATGGGACCGCCAACCACGACGCCGAACTCGACCGCCTGGCGCTTGGCAAGTCGGTCCGGTTCGAGGCGGTGATCACCGGCCGAGACGATGTGGCGCTGCTTGGGTTCACCTCGGGCACGACAGGCGAGCCGAAGGCGGCGATGCACTTCCATCGTGACCTTCTGATGATCGCGGACGGCTACGCACAAGAGGTCCTCCGTGTGACGCCGGACGACGTGTTCGTCGGCTCGCCGCCGCTCGCCTTCACCTTCGGACTGGGCGGCCTGGCCATCTTCCCGCTCCGCTTCGGTGCGGCCGCGACACTGCTGGAGAACGCGTCGCCGGCGAACATGATCGAGATCATCCAGAACTACCGGGCGACGATCTGCATCACTGCTCCGACCGCCTATCGCGTCATGCTACAGGCGATGGACCAGGGCGCCGACCTGTCATCGCTCCGCATCGCGGTTTCCGCCGGCGAGACGCTGCCTGCACCGGTGTTCGACGAGTGGCTGCGCAAGACCGGCAAGCCAATTCTCGACGGCATCGGTGCGACGGAAATGCTGCACATCTTCATCACCAATCGCGTTGACGACATGGCTCCGGGCACGACGGGCAAGCCGGTGGCCGGCTACCAGGCGCGGGTCGTCGATGACGACATGAAAGAGCTGCCGCGCGGCGCGGTCGGTCATCTGGCTGTGCGCGGGCCGACGGGTTGCCGCTATCTCTCCGACAGGCGCCAGCAGGTCTATGTTCGCAACGGTTGGAACCTGACAGGCGATTCCTTCACGCAGGATGACGCCGGCTACTTCCATTTCGTGGCGCGCGCGGACGACATGATCATTTCGGCCGGCCACAACATCGCCGGACCGGAGGTCGAAGCCGCCTTGCTCACTTGCGCCGAGGTCAAGGAATGCGCGGTCATCGCCGTGGCCGATGCCGAACGCGGCCAGATCGTCCAGGCGCATGTCGTGCTGGCGGATGGCGTCGCGCCGGACGACGCGACCCGGCAACGTCTGCAGGATCACGTCAAGGCAACGATCGCGCCATACAAGTATCCGCGCTCGGTGAAGTTCCTGGACGCGCTGCCGAAGACGGAGACCGGAAAGGTCCAGCGATTCCGGCTGCGGACCTAGGCTATCCAGCGAGGACGCCTACCCTTGGGCAGCGCGTATCCATTCCGATGGGATCGGCTGCGCCCGCTGGTCCGCGACCAGTTTCTGGCGGCGAGCCTGCTCCTCGGCACTGATCGAGGCCGGGTCCTCGCGGAACTCCGGGCCCAGAGCCATCGCCTTCTTGACTGCCGGCCGTTCGCCGATCTCCTCCAGCCAGCGCTTCACGTTGGGGAATTCGTCGATGTCGATGTCCCGCGTGGCCCAGCTAGAGGCCCAGGGATAGCAGATCATGTCGGCGATGGTGTACTGGCCGGCGGCGAGATAGCGCTTGTTGAACAGGCCGAGGTTCATCACGCCGAAGATGCGATGCGCCTCGTTGTCGAAACGGCGAAGCGCGTAGGTGAGGTCGCCGTTCTTGCCGCTGGCGAGCGCACGCCGGAAATGGCCTTGCTCGCCCAGCTTCGGGCCCTGATTGGCCATCTGCCAACTCACCCATTGCGCCACGTCGTATTTGCCGCGCGGGTCGGTGGGCAGGAATTTGCCAGTCTTCTCCGCCAGGTAGGTCATGATGGCACCGGACTCGAAGATCGAGATCGGCGCGCCGCCGCCCATCGGTTCGTGGTCGACGATCGCCGGCATGCGGCCGTTGGGCGAGACTTTCAGGAACGCGGGGGTGAGCTGGTCGCCGCGGCCGATGTTGATCGGCTTGAAGGTGTAGGGGAGCCCCAGTTCCTCGAGCAGAATGACGACTTTCTTGCCGTTTCCGGTTGGCCAAAAATAGAGATCGATCATTGGTTTTCTCCTGTTCGACGCGATGGCCACTATACCAGAGATCGTGGAACGCTGTAGTCCCACTCGCGAGAGCAAACCTGCACCTCTCCCTCGTAGGCACGTATCGCTGCCCGCAGCAGGAATGCGTCATGGCGACAAGACATTTGCATCTGTGTCTCGATCCGGGTACGCCACGCACCCCGTGAAATGCTCTGCGACTGGCTCATCTCGACGACCGCACTCAGCGGATCATCCTCGTCGATGTGGGACTTGAAAGTGCTCTCCGTGCCCAATTCGAGCCCCAACCGGTCAATCCGTACCACGCCCGGACCGACGTCCGTGGTCGGCTCGGGTGGAGCGGTCTCGGGCGCGGGCAGCGACCGCAGCAGGGCGTCCGCCGCGGATGCGGCCCGTGCCGGCAGTTCGACCGTCCCGCCGAACACCGTCACCGTTGCGTTCTCGGCAGGCGGCCAGATCATCGGCCAGTAGGTGGTGGAAAGCG
>Ga0209040_10001701_pt1 | contig 17461 bp, 18 predicted proteins | sample BogFormECP12_OM3_FD_188240 | JGI IMG/M metagenome (GOLD analysis project Ga0209040, IMG submission 188240) | Bog forest soil microbial communities from Calvert Island, British Columbia, Canada - ECP12_OM3 (SPAdes) (version 2) | ecosystem: Environmental > Aquatic > Freshwater > Wetlands > Bog ...
ACCGATGTTGTCGCCTGCTGCCCGGTAAACCCGGTCGCCCGGCCGAGAAATGTCTGGCTGGATCCCGAAAAGATATCGACACTGGCATTGGACCGGTCGGCGATAAAGATGTTTCCGGTTACCGGGTCGGCAAAGCTGATGTCGAATGAGGAGAACGCCCCGCCCGGCTGCACATTCGCCCCGTCCGCCGGAACCGGAATAAAGTTCACGAGTGTCAGTGGACCCGCGACGGCTGGGCCGGCTGTTGCCGCCAGCGCGATCACGCCCGCCAACGCAACCGAATGATGGTGTCTCATTTCTTTTCCTCCGTTGAGCTTATTCTTGACAGATCGCAACCGGCGGCGATGGCAGAACGGTCCGCCTCGCAAGAGCGGTAAGCCAACACTTGTCGCATCGTTGTCCTCCCTTACAGTTCAGGGGACTGCGACTGCGACTTACAAAGCACCCGACCGATCCCCCAGTCTCACTAGCCCGATGCAAGGAAGGTGCCAGGGAGAAAAATGTTAACGGCATTAATAATTTAACGATTGGCGATCAGCCCATCCCGGTCCCGTTTGTAAAAAATTCCGACATCGCTCCGTCCCCCAGCATCGCCCGAACGCTGAAGATTTTACGGTTTAGGCCAGAATCCGGCCGTCAGGCCTGTAAAAAATCCCGACATCGTCGCTCGAGGTGAGGTCCCGAAAATCTTGGCTCATTTTAACTGCGACCCGCGATTTACGTAAAGATTTCCGACAGAAAGCGGCCGAGCGGTCCTTGCATGTGTGGGGAGGCTATCTCAACAGCGGTTGGGCATCCCGGACATTCCCGCCCATCAGGTAGATGAGATACTGGATCGCATTGCGTTGCTCTCTGAAGGGCCGGATCTGTGCGGTGATGCTGTTCCCGATCCAGTCGCTGTCATCCAGAAAATTGGGAAACCCGATCCGGCGGGCACATTGCGGCGCTTCCAGCACGCACCATAAGCGAACCGTATTCACATAACTGATGTTGTTCTCGAGTGACTCCACATTGTTCACCGCAGTCGGATACATGCACCAATAATTTTGGTAATTTTCAAATAATGCTGACTGACGGTTGACCAATCCGCGAAAACACATTTGGCCATCGAAAGAGATAAAGAACTCGGCGAATGGGTCTATATATTTAACCCCATTATCGATATACCTGATCGTGTCGAGATAGCCGGGCTGGCCGGGTAGCGGCGGCCGGATGGCAAAGGCCGGAGAGTTGATCGCCTGCGGCTCGACCTCGCCGTGGACCGACGCCAGCTGCGGTCCGAAATATAGCGGCGGTGTTTGCGAGCACGCCGCCAACAGCATCGCGGCGCCGAGTGCCCCGATCATCGATTTCACGCTCATTCGTCTCAACCTCAGGATGCTGATCTAACGTAGCAATAAACGAGATCGGCCGCCATGGTCTCTCCAATCAATCGAACCGTCGCTCGAAATTGTCGCCCCGCCGCCACCGAGCTATTGTGCGGCAGCGTCAGGGCGGCGCGCGAACAGGGAGCTCCTAATGCCGATCATTCCCGAGGTGCTCACGTATCACGACGAGCTGACCGCGATCCGCCGGGACATTCATGCCCATCCCGAACTCGCCTTTGCCGAGCAGCGCACCTCCGATCTCGTCGCCGCAAAGCTCGCCGAGTTCGGCTGCCAAGTGCATCGAGGCCTGGCCGGGACCGGAGTGATCGGCACCATCCGGCGGGGCGATTCGCCCGCCGCGATCGGGCTGCGCGCCGACATGGACGCGCTGCCGATCGAGGAAATGAACGACTTCGCCCACCGCTCGATTCATCAGGGCAAGATGCATGCCTGCGGCCATGACGGGCATACAGCGATGCTGCTCGGCGCCGCCAGATATCTCGCCGCGACGCGGAATTTCGAAGGGGTCGTCAATCTGATCTTTCAGCCGGCCGAGGAGGGCGGGGGCGGCGGCCGGGTCATGGTCGAGCAAGGGCTGTTCAAAAAATTCCCGTGCGACGCGGTTTTCGCCTTGCACAACAAGCCTGGCATCCCGGTGGGCCACATCGCGGCACGGCCGGGGCCGCTGCTCGCCGCCTCGGACCGCTGGGACATCCGGATCAAGGCGCGTGGCACACATGCGGCGCATCCGCATCTCGGCATCGACCCTTTTGTGATCGGCGCAGAGGTCGTGCTCGCGCTGCAGACGATCGCGAGCCGCAACCTCGACCCGCTCGATTCGGCGGTCGTCAGCGTCGGTTTTGTGAAGGGCGGCTCGGCCTACAATGTGATCCCCGATGGCATGCACATCGGCGGCACGTCGCGCAGCTTTCGCCCCGCTGTGCGCGATTTGATCGAGCGAAGGATCCGGGAGATCGCCCGCGGCGTCGCAGTGTTGCACGGTGCGACGGCCGAGATCGACTATCGCCGCAATTACCCGCCGACGATCAATCACGCGGCCGAGACCGAGTTCGCGGCCGACGTCGCCATCGAGATCTGCGGCCCGGACAACGTGATCCGCGACGTGGCGCCGTCGATGGGCGGCGAAGATTTTTCCTTCATGCTGAACGAGCGGCCGGGGGCAATGCTGTGGCTCGGCAACGGCCCCGGCGAGGACGGTTGTCTGCTGCACAACGCGCGCTACGACTTCAACGACGACGACCTCCCCATCGGAGCCAGCTTTCTTGCCCGACTGGCCGAGCGGTTTCTCGATGGAAAGCGGTCCGCGTAGTCGGACGCCGCTGCCACCCTCAGCCGCCTCGCTGGGCTCGGAGGGACCCGGCCCGCAGGGCTGGGACGGTGGGCGGTCTCACTCCGGACCATGGCCCAGGAGACGCCGTGCCAGCGTCAGATGCGGCTTGTCGACCATCTTGCCGTCGAGGGCGATGGTCCCGGCATCGGGGTTTGCGGCAAACGCCTGGACGACCTGGCGCGCCCAGGCGAGTTCTTCCTCGCTGATGGAGAAAGCTCGGTTGATGACCGGGATCTGCGCCGGATGGATCGCCATCTTGGCGGTGAAGCCGGATCGCCGTGCGGCCGCGCACTCGGCGGCAAGCCCGGCCTCGTCCTTGAAATCGGTATAGATCGTGTCGATCGGGGTGACGCCGGCGGCTGCCGCGCCCAGCAGGCAGAGCGAGCGGGCCAGCCGGTACACATCGTCATAGATGCCGTCCAAGCGGCGGTTGTTGCCGCCGAGACACGCCGCCAGATCTTCAGCGCCCCAGGTGATGGCTTCGAGCCGCGGCGACACGCCGCGATAACCGCCTAGGGCAAACATCGCAGCCGGGGTTTCGGTCGCGATGGCGATGACCCTTATGCTTCCTTGCGGAAGCGCCGAGGCGGCCTCCAGAGCCGAAAGGTAGTGATCGAGCGTTAGCAGATCCTGGGGCTCGCATTTCGGCAAGAGTATTGCGTCCGGTTTTCCCGGCACTACCGCGGCCAGATCATCGAGAGCGACACCGCTGGAGAGCGGATTGATGCGGACATAGCGGCGGAAATTGGCGGAACCGTCACCGGCGAGGAAATCGCATGCCTGACGGCGCGCCAGGGGCCGGTTCGCCGGCACGACCGAATCTTCGAGATCCAGGATCAACCCATCGGCGCCGGATTGCGGGGCGCGCGCGAGCTTGCGCTCGCTGTCGGCCGGAACAAACAGCAGGGAGCGCATTCACCGCTCCATCGGTCGGCATTTCATCAAACCGGTGCGGCGGCAGATCGCAACGGTTTCGCCGCGCTGGTTGATTCCTTGATGCTCGAACTCGACGATACCGGCGTCCTTGCGCGACTGGCTGCGCCGTTTCGACTTCACGATCGTGCGTGCCCGCAATGTGTCGCCGTGGAAGACCGGCTTTGGAAAGCGAACATCGCTCATCCCCAGATTCGCGATCGTCGTCCCGAGCGTCGTCTCGCCGACGCTGATGCCGATGACCAGACCGAGGGTGAACAGGCTGTTGACCAGCCGCTGTCCAAACTCGGTCTGCTTGGCGAATTCTTCGTCGAGGTGCAGCGGCTGCGGGTTCATCGTCAACGTGCTGAACAGCACATTGTCCATTTCGGTGACGGTCCGGCTGATCGCGTGCTCGAAGACCTGACCCTCTTCAAATTCCTCGAAATACAACCCGGCCATCGGCCTTCTCCTTCCTTGCTGTGCCGCGCCTCGTGCCGCAGGGTCGTGTATGGGATGGGAATCCGGGTTCGCGCGGGAATCCGCTCGACCGGGAACCCAGAAAAACATAGCATGCGCCGCGCCGGAAGTGCATCGAGGGGGCGCGCTCCATCCACGGCCCGGGGCGGCTGGACAGGGCAGGAACGGGTCGGGAATGGACATCAGCCGGCTGATTGCTGAACACGGCGCCTTCTTTTATCTGACCGCTTTCATCTGGACCTATCTCGAAGGCGAAACCTTCGTGCTGTTCGCCGCCTTTGCCGCGGCACAGGGTCTGCTCAACCCGGCGCTGCTGCTTCTTGCCACTTGGCTCGGCAGCTTTGCCGGAGATCAGACCTATTTCTGGATCGGCCGCTATTTCGGGCTGCGGCTGCTCAATCGATTCCCGAAATGGCGGTACGGCGTCGAATCGGCGTTGTATTGGCTCGAGCGGTACAATACCGGCTTCATCCTGTCTTTCCGCTTCATCTATGGTATCCGCAATTTCTCCTCCTTTGCGATGGGGTTGAGCGCGGTTCATTGGAAGCGGTTTTTGGTATTGAATGGCCTCGCCGCCGGTCTGTGGGCCGGGAGCTTTGTCGCCCTCGGTTATTTCCTTGGACATGCATTCCGCGCCGTGCTCGGCCACCTGGTGCGCTCGTTCAGCCTCGTCATGCTGATCGTGTTTATCGTTTTCACGGTCGCCGTGTGGCTATTTCACAGACTGCAGAGGCGTCGTCAGCTCAGGATCCCGCCGGGCGCCAAGATCGTGATCCCGCCGCCCTGAGAGCGGCTCCAGCCGATCACGGCAGGATGGTTACCGGGGTCCCGATGACGAGGTCGAGCGCGACCTCCGCCCGGCCGGCATTGACGGCAATCTCGGCGAGTCCGTTCGAGTTCTCGTACCAAAACGCCTCGCCCGCCGCAGCATCCGAGAATGTCCGCCGACGCGCGAGAACCTGCCCGGCCACGGCCAGTCGGGCGTGATCGGGGAGCAGCGCCGCACGCAGCCCGGTCATCGCGTTGCCAAACCGGTCGATGTAAGCGATTTCCGGAAGGTCGTCAGGCCAATCGGGACGGCGCAGGACGTCCTCGGGACGCAGCCGGCCGGCCGGCGAATCGCCACGAGCGAGCTGCCCCGCAACCGGAGCGAACAGATCGCGGCCGTGGAAGGTTGCCGATATCGCCTCCTTCGGCCGGGGAATCTGCCAGCTCCCAGCGCGCCCGGCACGCCGCGCGACGAGCTCGAACAAGCCGTTATCCGGGCCGACATGCCAGCGGCCGTCGGCTTCGACGACGACCGCCGCGCGCGGGCCGCCCACGCCGGGGTCGACGACCGCCAGAATGACCGTGCCCGGCGGAAACCATGGGCCATATGCGGCCAGCAGATAGGCCGCCGGCTGGGGCTTTCCCGCGGGAAGATCGGAAAACAGATCGATCACCGGTACACCCGGCGCCGTCCCGTGCAACACGGTCTTGACCTGGCCGATATAAGGCCCTTCGAGACCAAAATCGGTAAACAGGACGATCAGTGGAGCCATGTTCCCCTCTTCGACAGGTGTGGATTCCGAGGCTTTGTCGCCGCTAGCGCCAGGATGTGACAAATTCCTGATCTGCTCTTTCTAAGTTGTCGCTTGGGACTCACCATTTGGATAGAGGCGCACCACTCCTAAGCAATCATCGGTTGGGGTAGTGCCGCGTCTTGCCACGTGAGAAGAACGCGCCTTTGTACTTTAGATTTGTCGAAAGCCAAGTTTGTTGCTCTTGAAATTGATGAAGCTCCCTGAGTATGCTGTGGCTGTCGCACACGTCGTTCTGGGGGAATTGCGATGAAAAAAGTTGCTCTGGCTGCCGTGCTCATGGCCACCGCCGCGGCTGCCACCGCGTCTGCCGCCGACCGGGATTGCTACTCGCCGGCGGATATCGAAGCGGAGCAGGCGTTGCTGTTCCAAACCAATCTGATGGTCATCAGTTCAGCTTGCCGAGATACGGTCTATGGCGAGTTCCGGGCGCGCAACACGGCCGCGATCTTGCGCTATCAGAACGCGATGATCGAGCATTTCCGGCGCACCGGGGCGCGCAACGCGAAGAGCGCCTTCGATGCCTGGCAAACCAGCCTCGCCAACGAAGCTGCGCGCAAGCAGGCTGTCATTCCGACCGGGCAATTTTGCCAGCAGTCGGCCGAGATGCTGAAGCTGGCCAGCACCCTCGACCTCAAAGGATTCCACGACTACGTAGTCGCCCATGCGGTGGACGGCGTGCACCCGAGATGCTCGAGATAACTGGAACACGGCCGCCCCCTCGGCGGCAATCAACGGCCGACATGAAAGCGCCATGCCGGTTGGGGGGAGAACCGGCATGGCGCTATGCACGATCCGTGATCGGGCGGCGTGGCGGTTGAGGAGACCATGCCGCGGCGGATCGGGCCAAGGTCCCTCATACCAACCAACGCGGAAGAGCGCTACCGGTTCCATTGATCGGTAACCGGCCAGTGTAATCCCACAGCTCCCACCAATCCGGCCGCGGAGAGCGCCGCCATGAAGAGATAGGCGCCTCCGCCATAGGCCGAATAGAGCGCGCCCGCGATCACCATCACGAGCCCGCCGCCGAGACCCGAGGACACCGCAGCATAGAGGCTCTGCGCGCTTGCCGCTGCCGAGAGCGGCACGGCGCGCGACAGGAAGTGCATGGCTCCGAGGTGGCTCGCTCCGAACGTGAAGGCGTGCAGAAGCGACGATCGGCTGGCTTTGGGCGGAAGGGGTGCTCGCCGAGATCTTTCTCTTCTGGCAGGGTCGGCGTTTGCTCGCCCGGATTGGGCCGGTTGGACTGATGGTGCTTGGGGGCGCTTGCGGGATCCTCCGTTGGAGCCTCGCCGGCGCGCTGACCCGGCTGCCGCTGATCGCGGTCTTGCAGCGGCCGATTGCGCCGTCATCGCGACGAGATTTAACGAGACCACCAGCCAAAAGCTGGTGGTGGACAAGAGACCCGCATAGGCGGCAAGCGCGGTTGCAGCCAGCGCGCCCATCAGCACCCGACGTCCGGCCGTTCTGTCGGCAATGGCGCCGATCGCCGGGGCCGCCGGGACTTTCGCCCAAATCACCGCGGCCAGAAGGAGGCCGATCTCCCGCGCGGTGAGGCCGCGTGAGGCGAGCCAAACCGGCCAGAATGGGAGCTGGATGCCCGTCACCAGAAAGGTCGCGGCGTAGAAAGCCGAAAGGCGCATCGCCGGGTGCAAAACAACTGCTCTCGACATCCTGACGGTCTCGACGCTGCGCAGATCAGTGACTATGTGGCGAAGGTGCTGATCGGTGTTAATCAACTGGGCACACTTCTGTCGGTGGTCATCATCGACGTGGTGCTCGCCGGAGACAACGCGATCGTCGTCGGAATGGCGGCGGCGGGCCTTCCGGCCGAACGGCGGCGGCGCGTCATCGTGCTCGGTATCGCCGCCGCGACGGTCCTCCGGATCCTCTTTGCTTATTTTGCTGTGCAGATGCTCACGGTGATCGGCTTGACATTGGCCGGCGGCGTTCTGCTGCTCTGGGTCTGCTGGAAAATGTATCGCGAGATCCGTGAAACCCAGGCCAACGACCAGGCGGGGTTGGGCAAGGTGGAGTGCTGCGGCAACCGTATTCGGCGGACGAGTTCTACCGCAGCGCTGACCCGCATTGTTTTGGCCGATGTGTCGATGTCGCTCGACAACGTGCTTGCCGTGGCCGGAATTGCGCGCGATCATTTTTGGCTGCTGGCTTTCGGGCTCGTACTCTCGGTCGCGCTGATGGGGGTCGCCTCGACCTGTATCGCCCGCCTTCTCGATCGCTTTTTCTGGATTTCCTGGGTCGGCCTTGGGATTATTACTTTTGTTGCACTGCGGATGATCTGGGACGGCTCGACCGAGATCCTCAAACAGACCGCGGCATTGGCTCTGTCCTGACGATTCGCGGATGACGCGGCGTCACCCGCGGCTGCAGGCGCCGCCGCCGAGAACGCAGAACTTGGCGCAGTGCGGGTGGTTGAGCGGCACGGCGCCGCTCGCCGCGGCGAGGGTTCGGCCGAGCTCGAAGCGCGAATCATAAGGGAGCAAGGTGCAGGCAAGAACGACCGGATGCGCTGCGCCTTTGCGCTTCACAACCATGCGCGAGCTCGCGCACATGACGCTCTCCGGCGATTTCCCGAGAATACCCCAGCACGCTTCAGTGATCTCCGGTACATCGGCGGCGGCATCCATTTCCGGAAAGACCGTGAGGGCGACCGGGTCGGCGGCGTCGATTGCCACGCCGAGTTCGGCGAACAGCCCGGCAAAGCCGTTGCGGATCGCCGCTTCCGGCTCTCCCGAAAGCCGGCGGCTGGCGACATGCAGCGAGAAGCCGTTGCGCGCCAGCCACAGGAGCCCGTCGATTGTCGGTCGCCAGCTGCGTTCGCCTCGTTCAAGCTCGTGCACCCGCGGCCCGTAATGGTCGATCGAGACCCGGATCGTGAGCCGGTCGCCAAAGCGGTCCCTGAGCTTCAACAGCGCAGGCTTGCATTTCGCCATCGGCTTCATCGCGTTCGTCAGGATTAGCGCGCGGAAACCGCGCGACAGGGCATCCTCGAGCATTGCCGGCAGCTCGGGGTTCATGAAAGGCTCGCCGCCGGTGAAGCCGATCAGCGACGTCGGAAGGCCGCCCCGTTCGATCTCGTCGAGATATTCGGCTACCTCGGCAGCCGTCAGGTAGACCAGCCGATCATTTTTGGGCGAGGACTCGATATAACAATGTTGGCAGGTCAGATTGCACAGAGTACCAGTGTTAAACCAAAGCGTGTCGAGCGATTTGAGACTGACCCGCGCCCGCCGCTCGCCCTTGACGGTAATGAAGGGGTCCTGAAACTTGCGCGGATCCAGTTGCGAAAGTGGCGGCTCAGTCATCGCGGACCTGTGCCAGAAAGCGAATGGAAACGACTTTAATCTAGTGTCCCGGAACGATCTCCGAGGCTGTCTTTTCCGCCATCACACCATCGTGAGCCAAGCCATCGAGTTGCAGGCTGTTGATAACCTGGATAGGCTATCCATCTCTGGTCTTTTCCGCGCAAGAGGGGCATGGACCATTCGATACCGCGTCACATCCGGCTGACTTCTCACCCCGGAATGGCCGGACAGGGTGCAATTCCGCTGCGTTGGGGAGCGCCCAGCCCGTCCGAGCGCGGACCTGTGGTGGCGAGCCCCGCCGAGCCGCGATACCGTAACACGGTCGGATCCTATTCCGGCGCTTACGCAATTTATCGCGCGCTCGCCGTCGCCACGCAGGCCTTGGCGCGCGACCACCGGCCCGACTTCACCGACACGTCACCCGCGGCGCTGATCCCGCCCCATCCGCAATGGGGCGACCCGACGAAGATCGTGTCGCTCGACCCCTGGGGCCACCTCGTCGGCGAGGTCTTTGCGGAACATGTCCGTGCCGGGGTCGATATACGCCCGACGATCGCGGTCACGCGGGCCCGCATCGTCACGCCGGAGCTCCGCCCGCTTGTCGCCGATGGGACGTTGCGGCCCGACGGCGAGGTCCTGCTCGACAATGGCGAGATCCGCGTCACCAAGGCGGCGATCGATCCGGCGTGGCATTTGCCCGGACTGGCCGCCCGCTTTGGGATTGCCGAAGCCGATCTGCGGCGCACCCTGTTCGAGGAGACCGGGGGCATGTTCCCCGAACTCGTGACCCGGCCCGACATCGAGGTCCTGCTGCCGCCGATTGGCGGCATGACGGTCTATTTCTTTGGCGAGGTGGAGAAAATCGCCGAACCCGGCACGGTGATCGCCTGCCGCGTCCATGACGAATGCAACGGCTCGGACGTGTTCGGCTCCGACATCTGCACCTGCCGCCCTTATCTCGTGCACGGCATCGAGGTATGCGTCGAGACCGCCCAGCAGGGCGGGGTCGGGATGGTCCAACCAGGCATCCAGCGGCCCGAGGTCGTCGAGGGTGAACCAGCGGAACCCGAAGGCGGCCAGCTCGGCGGCCACCGGGTACGGCCCGATGGCCAGCGGACGGCGGTGCACGGCGGACTCGACCGCCGGGTTGCCGAACCCCTCCCAGGTAGACGGCAGCGCCACCACGTCGCAGGCCGCGTAGGCGTCGAGCACGTCGGCACCAACGCCCCCCTCGCCCGGGCCGTGGCGGACCGGCACCAGGGCCGAGGCGAACAGGCGGCCGAGCTCTGGGCCGTAGCCGTCCTCGGCCGGCCCGAGGAGCCAGTAGGTCGCCCCCAGCGCCTCGGCCACGGCGAGCCCTCCACCCACGTTCTTGCGGGGGAGGGCCCGGGTCGGCTGGAGCACCAGCCGCTCGCCCTCGGCGATCCCGAGGGCCCGACGCGTGCCGTCCCGGTCGCCGTCGGGCACGTCGGGGTCGAAGCTGTTGTACACGGTGACGGCGCGGATGCCGCGCTCGGCCAGCTCGCGCCGGCTCAGCTCGTTGATCGTCACGTGGCGCCAGGCCGGGTCGTCGGGCGGGGGCGGATGGTGGGCCAGGTGCGGTCGCTGCCAGGGCAGGTCGTGGTGGTGGAGCACCGTCGGCCGTCCCCCGCAGCACCGGGCGACCAGGGCACCGGCGGCGGGGTTGAGGGGCAGCGAGCACAGGTTCTCGGCCACGACCAGGTCGGCGCCGGCCAAGGCCATCGAGAGCTCGGTGGCGGTGGCCGGTCGGTGGGCCTCGATGGCGAGACCGGGCACCAGGTGGTCGACCGGGCCCTCGCCTGCCACGGTGTAGACGCTGAATCCGAGCGACTCGAGGGCGCGCTGCCACTTCGCCGACTCGACGGAGACCCCGTCCGCCCCGCCGAGCCGGAACGACACGATCGCCGCGCTCAGCATCGCAACCAGCCGGACACAGGGAAGCCTGACACTCGTGCGCACCCTACGGCGCCCGACGGGCACCGTCCGCAGACCGGGCGGGCCGCCGGTCGACCGCACGGGCCCCGGGGGAGGCCGCCGTTGGGCGGTGAGGTACCGTTGATGGCGCCGCCGGGCCCGGATCAAGCGCCCGGCGAGGGCCCACCGGGAGCACCCTCAGCAACCACAACGCAGGGAGATCAACGCGATGGCGAAGCGAGCGCTCATCACCGGGGTCACCGGCCAGGACGGCTCGTATCTGGCCGAGTTCCTCTTGGAGCAGGGCTACGAGGTCATCGGCATGGTGCGCCGCTCGAGCACCGTCAACTTCGAGCGGATCTCGCACATCCAGGACCGCCTGGACCTGGTGGCCGGCGACCTGCTCGACGAGGTGTCCCTCATCAGCGTGCTGCGCGACCACCGGCCCCAAGAGGTCTACAACCTGGCCGCCCAGTCCTTCGTGCAGACGAGCTGGAGCCAGCCGGTGCTCACCGGGGAGACCACGGCGCTCGGGGTGACCAGGCTGCTCGACGCCATCCGCACCGTCGACCCCGGCATCCGTTACTACCAGGCCAGCTCCTCGGAGATGTTCGGCAAGGTCCAAGAGGTCCCCCAGACCGAGTCCACGCCCTTCTACCCGCGCAGTCCCTACGGGGTGGCCAAGGTCTACGGCCACTGGATCACCGTCAACTACCGGGAGAGCTACGGGCTCCACGCGTCGTCGGGGATGCTCTTCAACCACGAGTCCCCCCGGCGCGGGCTCGAGTTCGTGACCCGCAAGGTGACCCACGGCGTGGCGCGCATCGCAGCGGGCCTCGACGAGAAACTGCCCCTGGGCAACCTCGAGTCCCAGCGCGACTGGGGTTACGCGGCGGACTACGTGCGGGCCATGTGGCTGATGCTCCAGCAGGACGCACCGGATGACTTCGTGGTGGCCACCGGCGAGACCCATTCGGTCCGCGAGCTCTGCGAGCTCGCCTTCGCCGCGGCCGGCCTGGACTGGGAGCAGCATGTCATCGTCGACGAGCGGTTCCTCCGCCCGGCCGAGGTGGACCTCTTGGTGGGGGACGCCACCAAGGCCCGAGAGACGCTGGGCTGGGAGCGTGACGTCGACTTCCCCGGGCTGGTGGCGATGATGGTCGAGGCCGACCTCGCCCTGGTCCGCAGCCAGCTCCGCTGAGCTTCACCAGGGGCGGCCGTGCTCGCTCCGGCGCCTAGGCCGTCGCCGTGAACACGGCCGCCATCACCGCCAACTTCTTCGGGGTGCTCGCCGCGTTCGGCGCCGGCATACTCTCGTTCCTCTCGCCGTGCGTCCTCCCACTCGTGCCGGGCTACGTGTCGATGGTGAGCGGGCTCTCGGCGGCCGAGCTCGAGGAGCGTCCGGCCCGCGACCCGGTGGCCGTCGCCGCCCCGGCCGCCGGGGTTGCCGCGTCCGCCACGGCCAGCGCCGCCACATCAAGCGCCGCCACCATCGATACCGCGACCATCGACACCCCAACTCCCAGCACCCCAACTCCCAGCACCCCAACTCCCGGCATCGCCACTCCAAACACCGCCACCCTCGACAGCGGTCCCGCCGTCATGGCGCCCGGGCCGCCGCTGCGGCCCCTGCTGCGCGGCATCGGCCTGTTCATCGCCGGCTTCACCGTCGTCTTCGTCGCCCTAGGCGCCGCCGCGTCGGGGCTCGGCCACCTACTCGGCACCCACAAGCAGGCCCTCACCATGGTGGCCGGCGCCGTGGTGCTGCTCCTCGGGCTGGTGCTCCTGCTCGGGGCCCTGCCGGCCTCGTTCTGGAGCCGCCTCGGGGCCGGCCGGGCCGGCGCGCTCGGTCGGGTCGTCGGCGAGCGGCGTTTCCAGGTCCGGCCCTCGGCCCTCGGGGCCTGGGCCGCCCCGGTGATGGGCATGGCCTTCGCCTTCGCCTGGACCCCGTGCATCGGCCCGGTGCTCGCCGCGGTCCTCGGCCTGGCCGCCACCCGCTCGACCCTGGGGGGCGGGGTGCTCCTGCTGTTCGCCTACTCGCTCGGGCTCGGGGTTCCCTTCCTGGTCACGGGCCTGGCCTTCGGTCGCCTGACCGCCGTCTACGCCCGGGCCCGGCGCGGCCTGTGGGTCGTCCACCTGGTGGCCGGGGGCATCCTGGTGGCCTTCGGGGCCCTCTTGCTGGCCGGCCAGCTGGGCTGGATGTCAGCCGAGTTCTCCGACCTGTTGAACCACCTGGGCCTGCACCGCCTCACCAGCAGCTAGGGGCGCCCGCCCGCTTGGATTCAAGGCGCCGGGCCCCCGTAGCATGGCCCCGAAGGCCATGGCCCCCGCAGTCCGCTTCCACGCCGCCGTCGCGCTCGCCGGTCGGTTCCCCGCCCTCTCCGGCGTCGACCTCACCGTCGCACCCGGCGAGGTTGTCGTGGTCGTGGGCCCGAACGGGGCCGGCAAGACCAGCCTGCTGCGGGCCTGCGCCGGCCTGCTGGCGGTCACCTCGGGCGAGGCGATGGTCCTCGGCCACGACCTGCGTGGGGAACGGGCCGACGTCCGTCGGCGGGTGGGCCTGCTCGGCCACGCCGCCCCGCTCTACGACGAGCTGACGGCGTCGGAGAACGTCCGCTTCGCCGTCCGGGCGGCCGGCCTGCCCGCCGCCGCCGCCGCCCCCGCCCTCACCCGGCTGGGGCTGGTGGGCCGCCTCGGGCGCACCACCGTCGGCCGCCTGTCGGCCGGGCAGGTCCGCCGGGTCGCCCTGGCGGCGCTGGTGGCCCGGGCCCCCGAGCTCTGGCTGCTCGACGAGCCCCACGCAGGGCTGGACGCGGCGGCCCGCCGGCTGCTGGGCGAGCTGGTCGCCGAGGCGGCCGCCGCCGGTGCCGCGGTGCTGCTGTCCTCCCACGAGCCGGACCTGGCGGTCCCCATGGCCGACCGGGTGGTGACCATGGCGGGCGGCCAGGTGAGCGGCGAGCGGCGCGGCGGCCGGCGCCCGTTGCTGAGCTCGCTCGGGTCGGAGGACACCAATGTTGCGTGACGCGCTGCTGGTGGCCGGCAAGGACCTGCGCATCGAGGCCCGCTCGCGCGTCGCCCTCTGGCAGGTGCTGCCGTTCGCTTTGCTCTGCCTGGTCCTGTTCGCCTTCGCGCTCGGGCCGGGCCCGGCCGCCCTGCGGGTGGCGGCGCCCGGGTTGTTCTGGCTGGCCGTGCTGTTCTCGACCGTGCTGGCCACCCAGCGCAGTTTCGCCATCGAGTCGGGGGAGGGCACCCGGGACGGCCTGCGCCTGTCGGGGATCGACCCGGCCGGTATCTTCTTGGGCAAGGCGGCCGCCCTGGCCGTTCAGCTGGCCCTGCTGCAGGTGGTACTGCTCGCCGGCATCACGCTGTTGTTCGGCGTGCGGCTGCACACGGTCTGGCTGGCGGTGGCCGCGTCGGTGCTCGCGACCGTCGGGCTGTCGTGCGCCGGCGTCATCTACGGGTCGCTGTCGGCCGGCCTCCGGGTGCGCGAGACCCTGCTCCCGCTCCTCGTGCTCCCGATCGTCGCCCCGGTCCTGCTGGCCGGTTCGCGGGCCTGGTCGGCGGCGCTGAGCGGCTCGGTGTCGGCGGGGTCGGAGTGGCTCAAGATCCTGGGGGTGTTCGCCGCGGTCTACCTCGTGGTGGGCATCGCCCTCTACGGGCCCCTTCAGGAGGCGTCGTGAGGATGACCTGGGTCCGGGCCGTGGGCATCGCCGCCCTCGTCGCCACGGCGGCCACCGTGTGGCTCGGACTGTGGGTCACCCCGCCCGACCGGGTGCAGGGCGACCTGGTCCGCCTGCTTTACATCCACCCGCCGGTGGCCTTCGTGGCCCTCTACTGCGCCGGCGGCCTGGCCGCCCTCTCGAGCCTGCTCTACCTGTGGCACCGGACCCGGTCGCTGTTCTGGGACCGCCTGACCGCCGCCGCGGTGGAGGTCGGGGTGGTCTTCTGCGCCCTGACTCTGGCGACGGGGTCGATCTGGGGCCGGCCGAGCTGGGGCGTGTGGTGGACCTGGGACGCCCGGCTCACCAGCACCGCCCTCCTGTTGGTCCTGCTGCTCGGTTACCTCGCCTTGCGCCGGGTGCCGGCCCCCCCCGAGGTCCGGGCCCGCCGCTGCTCGGTGGCCGCCCTGATCGCGCTCATCGACGTGCCGATCGTGCACTTCTCGGTGGACTGGTGGCAGACCCTCCACCAGTCCGGCACGGTGCTCAACCCCGAGCTCAAGCTCTACGTGCACGGGTCGATCGCCTGGACGTTCCTGCTCGGCTTCATCGCCATGGCCCTGGTGTTCACCTGGATGGTCGCCGTGCGCTACCGCATCGAGGTCCTGCGCGACGAGGTGGGCGACGAGGAGCTGGAGATCTCGCTGGCCGAGCGGCGGGCCGAGGGGACCATCCCCGAGGAGCCCGCCGGGGTGCCGGTGCCCGAGCCGACCGGGGGGACGCGGTGAGCTACGTCGACGCCGGGTACGTCGTCACCTTCGTCGTCCTCTTCTTGTACTCGCTCAGCCTGGTCCTGCGCCGGCGACGCCTCGAGCACGCGGTGGCGGTGATCGAGCGCGACCCGGGGCCGCCCGCCCGCCTCGACGGGCCCGATGGGAAGCCCCGGTGACGACGACCGGCGAGGCCGCGAGCCACCGCGGCGTGTCCGGGGCACTCGGCGACACGGCGGCCGGCCCGGCGACCGGCGAGCCAAGGGCCCGGCGGCAGCGGCCAGCGCGCCACCGGCTGCGGCTCACCGTCGTGTTCGTGGTGCTCGGGGCGGCGGTGGTCTTCCTGCTGGTCGAGGGGCTCGGGAGCTCGCTCAACTACTTCGACACGGTCGACCAGGCCGTGGCCCACAGGGCGAGCCTCGGCACCGCCACCTTCCGGCTGGAGGGGGTGGTCGTGCCCGGGACCATCGCGCGGACCTCGAGCGGAGCGGACTTCGCCATCTCCGAGGGCGACCAGCGCCTGGCCGTCGAGAGCTCGGGCTCGCCGCCCCAGCTGTTCCAGCCCGACATCCCGGTGGTGGTCGTGGGCCACTTCGCCTCGACCGGCTCGGACGTCTTCGTCTCGAACCAGATCATGGTGAAGCACTCGGCGCAGTACATCGCGGCCCACCCCGGCCGGGTGACGTCGCCGAACGGCTCGGTCCGCTGAGGGTGGGCCCGCTGCAGGTGGGCGCACCGCGCGCAACGGAGGTCGGGCCGCGTCCGGGGGCGCCGACGTGAACGCCGTTCTCGGCCAGCTCGGGGTGTGGCTCGGCTTGGCCGGCGCGCTGGTGGGGATGGTGGTCGTCGCCGTCAGCCTGCGCCGCCAGGCAAGAGGTGCCCCGCCCGACCGCCGCCTCGACGGCCGGCTCTTCGCCCCGGTGGTCCTGTTCGGCGCGCTGGTGGCCGTCGCCGCGATGGAGCACGCGCTGATCACCCACGACTTCTCGCTCGTCTACGTGGCCGACAACAACGCCCGGGCCACACCGCTCCTCTACTCGATCACCGGCCTGTGGTCGGCCCTGGCCGGCTCGATCCTGCTGTGGGGCCTGGCCCTGGCCCTCTTCGCCACCGTCTTGGTGTGGCGCTACCGCCGGCAGGCCGCCGACCCGGTGGTCGGCTGGGCCACCCTCACCATGTACGCCGTCTCGGCGTTCTTCTTCGGGCTGATGGTCGGTCCGGCCAACCCGTTCACCACGGTGCCCGGGACGGCGCCGCTGCAGGGGGCGGGTCCCAACGCCCTCCTGCAGGACAACCCGCTGGTCGCCATCCACCCGCCGCTCCTCTATCTCGGCTTCGTCGGTTTCACCGTGCCCTTCGCCTTCGCCATCGGCATGCTGGCCACCGGCAGGGTGGGGGACCGCTGGCTGGTCGAGACCCGTCGCTGGACGCTCCTGTCTTGGACCTTCCTGTCGGTGGGCCTGGTGCTCGGCGCGTGGTGGTCGTACCAGGTGCTCGGGTGGGGCGGGTTCTGGGGCTGGGACCCGGTGGAGAACGCGGCGCTGATGCCGTGGCTCTGCGGCACCGCCTACCTGCACTCGGTGCTGGTGCAGGAGCGGCGCGGCCTGCTCCGGGTGTGGAACCTCTCGTTGTGCGTGGCCACCTTCTCGCTGACCATCCTGGGCACCTTCCTGACCCGGTCGGGGGTGATCGAGTCGGTGCACGCGTTTTCGACCTCCACCCTCGGGCCGCTGCTGATCGGCTTCTTCCTCCTCGTCATCGCCGTCGGCTTCGGCCTCATCGCCTGGCGGGGCGACCGGCTGCGATCGCCCGGGGGCATCGACGCGCCGCTCGGCCGGGAGGGCGCGTTCCTGGTCAACAACCTGCTCTTCGTCGGCTTCGCCGCGGTGGTGCTGCTGGGCACGCTCTTCCCGCTCCTCTACGAGGCGGTCGAGAACCAGCAGGTGACCGTCGGCGCCCCGTACTTCAACACCGTCGCCGTCCCGGTCGGGCTAGCGCTCCTGTTCTTGATGGCCATCGCCCCGGCCCTCAGCTGGCGCAAGATCGACGGGGCGGTGCTGTGGGGCCGGGTCGCCGTCCCG
>Ga0209040_10001702_pt1 | contig 17455 bp, 18 predicted proteins | sample BogFormECP12_OM3_FD_188240 | JGI IMG/M metagenome (GOLD analysis project Ga0209040, IMG submission 188240) | Bog forest soil microbial communities from Calvert Island, British Columbia, Canada - ECP12_OM3 (SPAdes) (version 2) | ecosystem: Environmental > Aquatic > Freshwater > Wetlands > Bog ...
TTTCTCGCTCGTACCGACCTCGAAGTAGAACGGACGGCCGTTGCGAAGGTTGCCACCCCCGCCGTCGAGATTGATGGCGAGCTCGGCATCGATGAGATCGCGGTGCTGCTTGAGCAGGAACGCCGGACCGTTCGCATCGCCACCCGCCTCCTCATCGGCCGTGAACATCGCGATGAGGTCGCGCTCGGGCACGAAATGCTCGCGCCGCAGTCGCAGCAGCGATTCGACCATTGCGGCATCGCCGTCCTTCATGTCAATCGAGCCACGCCCGTAGAAGTAACCGTCCCGCTCGGTGAGCTTGAATGGGTCGACGGACCAATCTTCAGGTTTCGCCTCGACAACGTCGAGGTGCCCCATGAACAGGACCGGGCGGCCGCGGCCTCGCCCGCGATAGCGCACCACCACGCTGCCCTTGGTCGGGTGATCCGCCGGGTAAATCAGGACGACGTCTTCCTGCGGAAATCCGGCGCTCCGCAACCAGCCCTGAATAGCCTCGGCCGCTCGGGTGGAACCGTTCGCATGCGTGGTGTTGAGCTCGACCAGCGTCTTAAACATGTCGCGCGCGAGCTGGCGGTCGACGGGCGGTGGTAGCAGCGCGCCCTGGGTGGCGGTGGTCGCAGTCGCGGCCGTGGCCGCCGCGGTCAACGTCAGCAGAGCAGTCGCGGCGAGGGTGGGCAACATTGGATGGCGCATTGAGTGATATTAGCTCAACCGCGTGTGGGACGTCGTGGATCGAAGAGAAAAGACGCCGACCCAAAGGCCGGCGGCTGAAAGATCGCGCTAAGTTACAATGCGCCCGAGCTGGCGGGCTTCCTCCGCGTAGGCGGAGATGGTTTTGTCGGCGTCGAAGTGCAGATCGCGCTCGACGGGAAGGCCGAGCGGGCCGCGCAGTTCGCGAATCTCACGCATGCAGACGAAGCCGAGTTCCGGGAGACCTAAGCCAAGGTCGCAGAGGCCGAAGGCGATGTCGTCGTTGCCGAGCTCGGTCAGGAGCCAGGTGCATTGGGCGTCGGGCGTGAAGAGTTTGACGACGGGCTTGAAGTCGATGTCGGGGTCGCCGGCGTCCATGCGGACGATCTGCGCTTGGCAGTTGGCGATCAGTTGTTCGTGTTGGGTTTTGGTGAAGAGTGTCATGTGAAGCTCCTTGGTTTCGCGGACCTCGTTTGGTCCGGTCACAAAGGCCCCGGACCAGGAGGGTCCGCGGTGGAACTGACTGACACTCGGCACGAATCGAGGCCAATCGCAAAGACCGTGATGTCGAGCTGAAGCAAAGAGCACCGGCCGTGACAGCGGCTCATTAGAAGTTACCGGCCTAACGCGCCCGGCCTCACGTCGGCGTTCGCCACGCGCGTTACCCACTCGTCTTCCGGGCGCGGCCGGTGCTAGCGCAGACGCGGCTGAGGGTTCAAGGAAGAAGGACGCTGCTGGCGCAGCTCGGCGACTTCGTCGCCCAGAGGGGTCTACGAGGGTTGATGTGTTCGGCGGACTCGATGCCGCAGCGGTTGCAGCGGTAGAGGACGCGGGTGTCCACGGGCAATTGCGGAGTCAAACGGCAACTCGTTGTAAGGCATCGCGCTCTTCCGGTGTCGGAAATTCGTCGACTCGGAAGCGAGGCGGATCTTCGATAGTGGGCTTGAAATAGTGGCCGACCATTTGGCCGGCGTCGGTCCAGCGAACCATCAAGGTCTTACGCGAGTCTTCGAATTGCCATCCAAACGCGATGAGATCGGTTGCGGGCAAAAGCGATTCGACCCGTTCGGCCCACGAGCACCAGGAGTGGCTGTCATCGGGACTACTGGTTTTGCTGATGATCCCATAGGTCGCCACGTAGACAGGATCCCCGAGGGCCTCACAATGCTTTTGGAGTACGGTTTTTTGCGCCTCGTAGACGCTCGCGATATCGAGCCGTTGAATGGTCGCTAAATGGATTGCCTCGTCGCCTATCGGGACATATAACTCGGGTCCCGCCGGGGTTATTCGAAAGAGGTCGCCACATAGGGGCCAGGGTGCTTCCTCGATCGATTTTCTGGCAGCTGCGAGCAGGGCTGTGATCCCGGCGGGCTCATCGCTGCCGGTCGCGAGAAGCACTCCGCGATTCGGAATCATCGCGAGGGCGCTCCCCTTAGCGGGCAGATTCTCGAAGACCTTGGGCAATTGCAGGAAGGACTCGTTGTAGCCCTCGTCAGATTGCAGTTGCCACACGGCATCGCCGACTAACTGCCAAGTCGGTGCGGGTAGCGCGCGTAAATTGGCGCGCGCACGTTCGATGGCCAATTCAAGCGATAGTCCCCATTCGGGGGCAGCCGAGGCCTTCACTTGCGAAACCGTCTGTCCGCGGTCATAGCCGTTCACGACTTCGAGGTGGCTCAGGAAGGTCTTTGCAGCTCTTGGCGGAAAGGGATCTTTGGCATCGCGGTGCTGAATCTCGAGCGTCACTCGGTCATTGCGAGATCGCAAGATCGGAAAGATCCGGGTTTGCGCGAGCGTCCGCAGCCTTGGCACTTTGGATTGATCGGAGGGCGTCAACATGGCGTGGTACTTTTGAAGCAGTCCGGGTCTCGCCAAATATCGTGCCTGGGCGTACTCGCGGTGGATATTCGCGAGATTGATCACGCCATGGTCGGCGTTACGCAGAGATGTGTCCGCCGCGTCATAGGACCATCCGGTGACGCCGGAACGCTGAGCGGCGCGGAGTAGTTCGCGGGCGAGATCCGCGACGGTTGGGGTCAGGCCGAGCCATTGGCGCCAGTTCACGAGTGGTCTCTCCGGTTGAAAGGCGCAGAGTAGCGGAATGGCGGTGAGTTGGGAGAATTCTGCGCTGGTGAGCACTCTGCGCGGGAAAGTTGCGTGCTTCGGATTGAGTTCCCTGGATGGTCCAATGGGTCTCTTAAGATCCATCTTTCGGCCCAATGGACGGGCGACTCAAGGTTTCCGATCTTCCGGCTCCGGCGCCTGTCCGCCTTTGCGCTTCATGATCTTGTCGAACGCGGCAAAGTTCGCGCGATCGCGCCGCTCGGCGAAAAAGGCCGCGGTGTTCATGGCCGCGAGCTTCTCTGCCACCGCGGTGGCGACAAATTGGTTGACGCTCGTGCCATCAGCCTTCGCACGCCGAACGACTTCGGCCTTCACTGAGGTAGGCAGGCGCAGTGGGTAGGTGCTTTGTGATTTGCTCATTTCTTGATCCTCCGTAATGCATCCGCAGGACTTAAGACCTCGACACCAAATTGCAGTGGCACAGCGCCAAAATCCTGCTCATTAAAAGTCACGATCGCTGCAGCTCGTCCATTGACCGCGGCCTCCAGCACCAGTTCGTCAGCGGGGTCGCGTAACTGGGGGCGCCATAGGAAGTGCGATACCACGGGTTCCGCCATCGCGATAACCGCGTCGATGAAGACAGCGACTTGAGCCGGCTTCAGACCGGCAGCCACTCCGTGCTCGGCACGCAGACACGTTGCTTCATATTCGAGCGCCAGCGCCACGTTGGCCAACATCGTGATTTCGCCGCGCCGTGCTGCCATCAGCAGAGCCGCCGATGCGCCGCTGGGGCTGCGCATGCCGGCCACCACGACATTAGTGTCGAGCACTAATCTCATATCGCCAGTAATATCATATCACCGGAGATATATCCACATCGAGAACGAACAGATTTAGGAATGCGGTTCGCTCATGCGCAATTTAACATAAGGTGTATTTATGCGTATAACGCTTTGATTATTAATATTTTTTCGGCGGCATTATAGCGTGTTTTGTGAGATCCAGCTAGCAGCTGGCGGCTGGTTCTTAGGGTCGGCACCGCGCATTTGCGCGCGCTGATCGCTCGGTCGGCGTGTTTCCATGCAAACTGAGATTGGGACGGAACCCCTTTTCGGCATCTCGGCCGTTTAAGCATGAGACACAAGGAGCAAATCATGGATCTCGTACCTCAAGACCGGTTAATTACCGTTCAACCTCTGCGCCTCAACCGAGGGACGCGGGTTGCGATTGTCGTTGGCCTCGCGGCACTCGTCGGTGTCGGATGCGGGACGAAAAACGCTCCACGTGCTGCACAGATGTCTATGGCCGCTCAAGTGGCGGCGCCGGCACCAGCTGTAGCCGCGTTCGCGCGCCAGGGCAGCACATTGGCGAGGGAAAACAGTCTAGTGATAGACGTTTCTGAATCGCAGCTCGAAGGGCAATTCGGAAAGGTGTTGGATCGCTGCACGACGGATGTCAAACATCACTGCACGATCATGCAGTCGGATCTGTCGTCGGGCGCTACGCCGTCCGGTTCCATTCGACTGCGCATCGATCCGGAGGCGGTTGAGGGTTTGGTGGCGTTTGTCTCCGGTCTTGGCAAGCTCGAGCATCGATCGACCACGGCCCTGGATCTCGCGGATACGATGCAGGATACGCAAACGCGGATCGCGATGCTCACGAGCTACCGCAAGCAGCTACTGGATCTGCAGGCTAAGGTCGGCAATAACGTCGAGGCGGCCATCAAGTTGGCCTCGGAACTCTCGACCGTGCAGACTGATTTGGAGCGGGCTGCCGGGGAGGCGGCCTACCAGACGAAACGGACCTCGACGGAGATCGTGAGCATCGAGTTCGCCGTCAATGAACGCAAAGCGTTCTGGCGGCCGGTTCATGAGGCGCTCGAGAATTTTGTCGGGAATTTCTCGAATGGCATCTCGCAGGCGGTAACGGCCGTCGCTTATATCGTGCCCTGGTTGTTCGTCGTCGCGCCATAGTGCGATCGCCTGCCTCGAGGCGAGCCATTCACGGTGGGCGTGGATCGCGTCCCAATAGCTGACGTCGACCCACAACAGCGTGTGGTCATCGACTCGTGTGTAGAAGCTGTCGCTGTATGCTCCGCCGTTGTAATAAAACCATCTTCCGCCGCCGATTTGATCCATCACGGGGCGCTGCTCGCCTGTTTCATCGGCCCGCACCGGGCGACCATCGGCTTCGAGAATAGCCGCATCGACAGTTTCCGGATTCATCTTACCTTCGGGGAGGCTGTTTTGCAGTCGCACGAGAACGGCGAGGATTTGAAACTCAGAGGCATATTCTTGGCTGTTGTAATCCCAACCAGCGCTCATAAATTGACGTCGGTTAATTCGGCTAAAGGTTGTCTCCGGGAGATGTATTCCGGGCCCTGGCGATTGGAAATTGGGTGGAATCTTGAGCGCTACGGTACTTTCGCCTTCGGAAAACGCAAACGGTACCCAGTGAGTGGAGTCGGCGTCGATCTTTTGTGGGGTAGGCTCGAGCACTGCGCAGGCGGAGAGTGAGAGGAAGAGCATGCAGCAGAGAGAGAAGGTGAGGGCGGACGCCGCTGCGCTGCTCGGTTGCGCAGCGATCAAGCGGGGTCTGCGCGACGGAGGATCTGTGCGTGATACCGACGATGCGCGCCGATGGGGGACCGGGCACATCGATCCTGTCGACTCCTCAACGCCGCGCATCATAGGAACCACAGAATAGGCATCATGCAGCATTCAACGCCTCACCGCCCGCACGCGGGCGTAAATCAAATGAACGGATTGAATGCGCAGCGCACATTCCTGAGGTTCTTGCAGAGCCTGGGTTGCTCGATGTCCATATCAATTAACCACTGGTTATACGTCGCCTTGAAGGTCGCTAGATTCGTCGTCGGACCGGTCAGCACGCTAAAGCCGTGATGGTCGGATCTCAAGCCCGGAAGATTCATCTCCGACCGATAGACGTTTGAGATCGTGATCGCCGCGAATTCTTCGTAGTTATCCATGCCGGGATTGCCGACAATCGCTTCCTTGACGGATCTGCCCTGCATCTGCCGTAGTCCATGGATCATTTCATGTAGCAGAATTTCGTCAGGTGAATCGCCAGCCCCTGACGGCGCGCCAGACGCAGTGAACACAGATGATGAAAACCGTACCAGCACGTTGCTGCCCAATCCCGTTCCCAGCGTTCGGCTGATGGGGGTGCCGGTCATGGCTTTCGATGGAGCCGTGAGGGTTTGGTCGCTAATCAAGTAAGTACCTACACCTCCTGGCGGCGTGCCGGAGAGTTGCAGAACGATCCTCACTCCGTCTGGAATTCCACTGCCGGTCAAAGTCATATCGGACTGAAGCTTGCCGTCCTTCACGGCCGTCACCGTGAGGACAGCGCTCGCGATCGATGCAGTGAACGACGCGGGGCCAGCGGCTGGAAAGTCGCCTGTTGAGGTAAGCGTCGTTGTACCCGCTAATGTCGCTGCGGCTGGATCCATCGGCTGCGCAAACGCGTTGCGATCGGTTGGGCCACGGGGATAGTACGGCTTGATGACCATCGACTTGGCGCAGTAGAAGATTTCAGTGATGACGGACCATCCGGTCCAAGATCTCGTCAGTCGATCCAGCGTCGCGAGCGAATCTCCCTCATACCTGCTCTTTTGACCGGCCGTAGACGCGGAGGGAAACCAATCGAGGCCGAGGAATCCAGCCGTGTATTCGCCGCCGTCCACTTTGATATTGTGGCATTTGGTAAATGTTTGCATGTTTCCCACTCCTGTAGTGCAGCGAATCCGTTGTCCCTATGATTCTGGAAAGGATGACCGAGAGCCAAGGCAGACGCCGCTGCGCGGCTCGGCGGCGGTGCCGCCAAGAGTGGTCTCCGTAGTAAAGCGAATTGTGCGCTTGTCGAGACTCGAGGACAAAGCAGCTTCGAGCGGGCCAAGTTTCGGGAGGTCCCGGATCTCATACTCGTTTCGGGGCGTGCAAAACAGGGCTCGTCGCATGCAACGAGCGGGTTTGCCACGACGGCAAACCCTGGGCTTTCTGCGCGATGCAGGGTAGCAAGAGCGCGGAAAGGTTTGCTCGCAGCCGCCACGGAAAGGCATCGGATCCGATGTTCATTAGATGCCCGGCCTCCCGTCGGCGCCTTTGATTTCATCAACTGATCCTCTTCCGCACGGCGTCCCGAAACGAGTATGAGATCTGGGGCCGGTCTGTGCTTAGTTCACTCGTAACTGGACCCTCCGCCACTCTGGCGTTGAGCCGAATTTGAGATATCCCTGAAGATCAGGGAGCTGCTCGATTTCACTAGGTAAGACGGCCGACTCTGTCACGTATTGTTTACTCTCTGTCTTAGTCGCAAGCCACTTGTCAGGGTTGTGGGTCTTGGTCACAGTTTCGCGGATGATTTCGCGCTCGCCAATCAGCCGGCTTGCAAATCGCGCGGTGCCACCGTCCTCAGACGCCGAGCATCGGAGGATTACGCGCTTTTGGAAACTAAATGGCTCTTCAGAACACAGAAAAACGCCACTTTCACAGCGCACAGAATGGCCGCGGTATTCAATAGGTTATCGACGTGCACGGCATTTTTGCCCATGATTTCGCGAACAAAGTACCGGCACTTTTGGCAAGGAAATCAAGGGTACCCCTTTCAACGCGGCCGATCGTCAATATCCAATCAACGGCGGCCGCTTCTGTTGGACCCACTGCCGGACCGTTGGGCGACGCCATTGGAGATTCGCGTAGTCGATGAGCCGTTGAGGCACCGGATCGCCAAGAACGACCAGGCGCTGCAGCATCATCGCGAGATCGACATCGGCGATTGACCAGTCGCCAAATAGGTTGTCGGTGCGTCCGTCGAGGAGAGTCAGTGCGCCAGAGAATAGCTTCTCGGCGGCCTCACGGGCGTCCGCAGAGAGGGCTGGGCGCGTGGCGCCGTTAAACACGACAAACGTGGGTCGCTCATCGCGAATCGGCATGAGGTCGCTGCGCAACCAGGCTTGTACCTGGCGTGCCCGCGCGCGGTCGTGGCGATCGGTGGGGTAGAGGCGGGTGCCGGCAAAGGTCTCGTCGATGTATTCGCAAATTGCCGACGACTCTGACAATGCGAATCCGTCGTGAACGAGGGTGGGGATCCGTTGGGTGATCGAAGTCTTTGCGAACGCGGGGCCGTGCTGGGCACGTGCGACCAAATCAACGGCCTCCGTTTCAAATCTGACACCCTTTTCGAGCAGGCTCACGAACGCGGCGAGAGCATAGGGGCTTGCAAAATTGACGTCGACGTAGAGCAGCATGCGGCCACCTCTAGAAAGGATTGCATTCTAACATTGGAAGCGGACGGACGATTCATTCGCGGTGCATACGGCGAGTGCCGACGGGAGGCCGGGCAGATCGATCAGCTCGACTCTTTACGCCGGGTGTGCCGTACGTTACCGGAAAGGCAGGGTTTGGCGGGCTTTACTCATCGTCTGCGCACTTTGCAATTGTTCTGATTGGATTCCTCCACATCCATACTGGGCCATGCACCGCAACCTCCCCAGAGTCGGGAGTCGTCAAAGCCTCGGAACACGTCATCGAAGAGACGGTTCATCTCCCGATGCAGACTCACTATCGGGCTTATGGAATCCGATCGTGTCGCCGGGCTACGCTCACGATCGCCCCAAGCCCAGGGAACAAGATCTCGAACATTCATGGTCGTTACCTCCTCAACAACAGACCCTAGACGATGGCCATATAGAGCGTTGACGACGGCTTTCAAGGCTCCTCGAAACCAGATTTGTATCGGCACGCCGATTGACTTGTGCGGTGCAAAAAAAACGCATCGGGCGTTCGAAGCCGGTGGTGGGATTGGCATGTGTGCTGCGGTTCAAATCCCCTGGCACGGTGACCCCTTGAAAAAAAATATTGTTGCGCTAAATTCCTGTCCGGCTTCATCGGTCATAGGGGCGTCACTCTGGTCCATGAAGACCATTTTTACTTAAACAGGAGATAGCTCGTTTAGTTGGAGTTTTTAAAGAGGATTTCAGCATGTCAACACGTGACACGATGACTCCCTTACTGTCTACGCCCTGGGTTGATGCCAGCGGCAAAACACTGTCGGTCAGAACCCTGCCGGGCCTTCGTCCGGAGCTCACTAAGACCCTCAACTCACCATACCCCGGGATTATCAACCCAACGATGCAGGCGTTACTCGCGACCTGCTGCGGTCTCGCGGACACCGAACTAGGGCATATCGATTTTACCGGATGCTGTTTTCCCGAGGAGCCGTGCACCGTGTTCCAGCCCTGCCTGACGATAGCGATCGACGACGCCGGCCGGCGCTGGATTGCGGAAGTGGGTAACAAGGATTTGCCGGGTCCCGTGTGGTGTGTTTTTCCCGACCCGCAAGTGGCGGTGCACATTAGCGATGATCTGCACGCATTCCTCGCCACGCTTCACGAACACGCGCATCGAGGTCCAACCCTCGCCTGGCTCCAGGATTTGAGCGCCACCGCGCAGGCCGTGTGGACCCATCGCCGGGCGTTGGCGTTGCGCCCCTACCGTGCCTACCACTCGGATGACGAAATTCGGAGTTGGTTGTCGAGCCTCCCGTCCGACGCGTATGTCTACGATTTGAGGCGGCCAAGCACCGCACGTGGTTGGCCGTATGGTGTCGCGGGTCCGTCCGCTCGCCTGTATCGCTGCGGACGTCTGCCGGTGTTCGCCGTCGCGGGGTCGCCCACGGAGGGTTGGCGCGCCGGACAGCCGGAAACGACTTCACCCGTCCACCCGATTGCTGCGCAGAGTTTGAAAATGGAACTGCCCAATATGCTCACGGGTGGACGCCGTCCGCGCTTCCAGCCGATGAGCCCATTAAGATGGCGGTCGTTCGGAGCATCACCGGTTCGGTCCGGTCATCGTCGCGGTTGTCGAGATCAACGAGCCACTGTGGAGCTGCGGCCATGCGCATGAGTGACCAGCAAAGGAAACGTGGGGTCGCCGGGATCTCGCGTCGCATTGTCGCAGCCGTCGCGCTGTGTGGGGTGGCGATGCCGAGCATGGCGGTGGATCTCGTTCACCCACTGCCGCATCTCTGGGTCTCTGCCGCGGCGCTCAGCCTGACTTTGGTAACCGCCGCAAACAGACCCAAGCATTGAGGTTGGCCCCGCCGCGCTCGAAAGGCGCAGCGTGCGGACTCCCTCGATCGGTCGTGATCCTCGGGCGGATCGCGGCGTCGTCGGTGCATTTCGCGGGATCGAGCGTCAACCTATCGCGAGACTCTCGGCCTTGAATTATCGAGCGGCGTCCTTAGATTCACTTCCCGGAGGCGTCTGGACAGTGCCGGCGCCAGATTTCGTGACATTTAGCTAACCCTCAGGAGGATCCGCCATGAACAGTCTGGTGAAACAGGACCCGTGGAGCTTGGTGCCGCGGCTACAAGATGAGATCAACCGCCTCTTTGGCAATGTGAGTCAGAGCGACAGCAGCTCCGCGACCGCGACTTGGGTACCGGCCGTGGACATCCATGAGTACACCGATCGTTTTGAGCTGTATGTCGATGTTCCAGGCGTCGACCCCGGCAAGGTGGAGCTGACACTGGAAGGCGGCATTTTGACGCTGTCGGGTCTGCGAACCCCTCCGGAATCCGGAAGGCGAAGTGAACAACCGCAGTACACGCGTTCCGAGCGAGGGCTGGGACATTTTTATCGACGATTCGTACTGCCGGATACCGTAGACAGTGAGAAGGTCCATGCAACCGGAAAGGATGGCGTCCTCATGGTCACCATTCCTAAACAGGCTAAAGCGATGCCGCGACGCATTCAAATCGGTGCTTGATCCAAGGCTTGGCGCCGGAGACGCAGACGCGACTTCTGCGTCTCCGGCCTTCTTCTCCCTGATCCAAGCAATCGCATGGTTTCCTCAGTGCCTTCTACAACGGATCGAGGGGAAAGCATCGTGAATATGGACCGGTCCTAGGCTGCTGGCCGGCTTAGGTCGCCGAATAATGCGAAGGACCGCGGATATTTCCGCCGAGAAATTCAATAAACAATCCTTGTCCTTCGCATGACTCAGTCCTTCCGATTACGCGAATAATCAGCATCTCGTGACTACTCCCGGATAAGAGAAATCGGGCGCCTCCTCATGGGGCGCCCGAAGTTACCGTCGGGTGACGATGCGTCCGTGTGCGCGGGCTTCGTCGGCGTAGGCGATGAGCGATTAGTACACGCCCATTGAGCGGTTGACGACAACGTCTCCGGTGTTTAATGCGGGCGGTGACACCAAAACGCACGCGGGTGTACATTCGGTGGCCACTGGTCTGCGCCGTGCAGCCGACGAGCACCTTGCTTTGCGACTGGAGAAGCCAACATGTCGCCTTCGTCTACAAACCGCGTTGAGCTCCCGCACAGCGTGCACTCACCAGTCCCGAATGCCACCGCTATTGGGAAGGCCGCGGGCGATCGAGAAATACGCGTGTCCGTTGTTCTGAATCGAAAGACCAAGCTTGATATTCCATCGCTCAAGGGTCGCCGCCTCTCACGGGATGAGTACGCCGCGAGTTATGGCGCTTCGCAGAAGGAGTTCGACGCCGTCCAATCCTTCGCTTTGGCGAACGGTCTACGGGTGGATGCAAAGAAATCGGGTCTGCTGCGTCGGCGGGTTGAATTGCGTGGACCCATCAGCGCGTTCAACAAGGCCTTTGGCGTGGATCTCCATGATTATCAGTCGAGCGGCACGAGTCAAAAGGGCACTCGCTTCCACGCGATCGCGGGTTCTGCCACCGTACCCGAGAGGCTGTGCTGCGCGCTGCGTTTCCCGCGAGTGCCGCGCAGCGAAGATTGTGGCTCACTGGTACGATCTCCCCGCTGGCCCTCGAGCTTTGGCGCGCAACGGTTGGGAAGTCCATGAACACGCGGCGGAGGGTCTGGAGGCGGATCCGGCGACATGACGAGACCATTCCGAGGCGGATTTGGGCGCATTTCTAATTCGACAGGGAGACGGACGCGATGAAGCGAGACCGGCCGCTCGATACACCGGGATTCACCCGACGGGAACTGATGAAGATTGTGGCATCGGCGGGTGCTGTGGCGGTCGTCTCCTCCGACCGTTCGCAAGCGTCGGGACCTTCGGCCGCACCGCTCGAACTCGTCTACGATGACCACGTCATCTTCGACAACAGTCCCTCGGACGATGGCTACGATGCAAGCTCGAGCTATCTCGTAGCGCCAAGCACGCTGGAGACCGTCAACGGGACATTTCCGGTCGACCTAACGCACTTCGTGAGTCCACCGAACGGGCTGCGGCTCAAATGGAGGTCCGCGACCGGCGGGGACTGGCGCATGACCTTGAGAGTTCGCCGGCGGCGCTCGCGTCCGCGTGTTTTCGAAGGGAATGCGCTGACATTTTCGTGCTTTTCTGAATCGGAAATCACTGCCGCCGACGCGCCGCTGATCTACCTGCTCGATAGCGCCGAGAACCGCACGCCAACCGTGGGACTCGTCGAGGGCGATGAGCGGATTCCTGCCGGAAAATGGGTGCAGGTGACGCTGCCGTTCGCCTCGTTTGCGCGTGCGATCTTCAACGCAACCGACGATCGAAATTTCAAGTCGCGCGACTTGGCCCGGATCATATTCATGCAGGGTCTCGACGACAATCAGGAGCACACGCTGTTTCTCGACGACTTCCAAGTTCGGGATGCGGATGCCGGCGACACGACCGCGCCGCCCGCACCGCGAGCCGTGCGAGTGCAGGGTTGCGAACGCCACCTCGACGTTAGCTGGCAACCCAGCATTGCACCCGACCTGCTCGCATACCGGATCTACCGCTCTTGGGATGGCGTGACCTTCACGCCCGTCGGCACGCAGCAAGGCTCGCGCACGCGCTGGGTCGATTTCGTCAATGCAACCGACCGCGCTGCCTCCTATCGTGTCACTGCAATCGATCTGGCCGGCAATGAGTCGCCGCCGTCGCCGACGGCGCAGGCTCGCACGCATGCGCTCACCGACGACGAACTCCTCGGCATGGTGCAGCAAGCCTGCTTCCGCTTTTATTGGGATTGTGCGCACCCGGTTGCCGGTCTGGCGCCGGAGGTGTGGCCAGGTGATGCAAACTTGCTCGCTCTCGGTGGCAACGGCTTCGGCGTCATGGCGCTGCTCGTGGCCGCGGAACGGCAATTCGTGACGCGCAGCGAGGCGGTCGAGCGGCTGTTGAAGATCGTTCGCTTTCTTGCGAGGGCTGACCGGTTTCACGGCGTGTGGCCGCACTTTCTGAACGGCGACACCGGCAAAGTCATTCCGTTCTTCGGCAAGTACGACAACGGCGGCGATCTCGTCGAAACGGCGTTCATGATTCAGGGTCTACTCGCCGCGCGCCAGTTCTTCGACCGCGATACGACCGCTGAGCGCGAGATACGCGATACCATCACGCGGCTGTGGCGAGAGGTGGAATGGGACTGGTACCGCAGGACCCCCGACAGCGACCTGCTCTACTGGCATTGGTCGCCGGAGCACGAATTTTATATCGGCCATCCGCTCGTGGGCTGGAACGAGACGATGATCGTGTATTTGCTGGCGATCGCTTCGCCGACCCACCCGGTGCCTGCATCGATGTATGACCGCGGCTGGGCCGGCGCGGCGGATCTCCAAGTGCGTTACCGGCAAAACTGGAGCCGCACGACCGCGGGCGATCACTATGCCAATGGTGGCAGCTACTACGGAATCAAACTCGATGTCGGGGAAGGAAGCGGCGCGGAGCTGTTCTTCACGCATTTCTCGTTCATGGGCTTCGACCCGCGCGGCCTTCGCGATCGGTATACCAACTACTTTGGGAATAATCGGGCGATTGCATTGATCAACCGTGCCTACTGCATCGAGAATCCGCGCCATTTTGCCGGATACGGCGCCGATTGTTGGGGCCTTTCGGCCGGCATCAATGCCGGCGGCGGCCGACCTTTACCGCGCGATGACAACGGCACGATCAACATCATGGCCTCGCTTGCGTCGATGCCTTACACGCCACAGGAATCACTTGCGGCGCTGAAGCACTTTTACCGCAATCTCGGTGCCAAGGTCTGGGGCATTTATGGCTTTCACGATGGCTTCAATCAGACGCAAAATTGGTATGAGGAAGTCTATATGGCGCTCAATCAGGCACCGATCACGGTAATGGTCGAGAACCACCGCAGCGGTCTATTGTGGCGGCTATTCATGTCCAATCCCGAGATCCGCCCGGCGCTGAAGGCAATCGGATTTACGGCGGACCGCGGCCCGAGCCATGCGTAGACCTTGATGATTTTTTCGCGGCGAAGTCATCCACAGCGGGGCGCGAAGAATGCGCACTAGCGGTGCGCTAATGCGGCTGCATCGATCCCGCTGAGCAGCGATTGAGCGGAACCTTTGGCAAGGCGTGCGCCACCATCTTCTCGTAGTATCCGATTCCAAATGTTCCCCAGGTGTACACGACTCCGTGGACGATACCCGGGTCATCGAGCGCCACCCGAGACATCAAGCCCGAATCAAGATTGGCAAGATTGGGCAGCCGGGTCTTGTCGAGTGGCAGGCGCGCGCCGCTGCGAATTTCTCGCTGAAAGCATGGGGCCACCGGGGCGACAACGTCGAAGCCGCTGCTTCCTGTCAGCATCCGCACTTCGAGCGTCTCGTTGGTATCGCAGTGGGAGACGTTGGCCTTGACCCCGGTTCGCTTTTCGAATGATGCCAATGTTTCGAGAGATCGCGGTCACGAACGGCGCCGACCATGCGCGATGCAGTTATTCATAACAGATTTAAAAAGATATTCTAAGATATTGATTATTAAATAATTATATGATCAGGATCATAGCCTTTTCGACGCGACCAACAAGCGCTTCATGGCTGTCGGTTGCGGCCAAGAGGCTGCGCAGTCGAGCACCAGCGATGGTCCGGCGATACGATTCGACGCAAACAATCATCGATCACGGCGACACTTCTATGGTTCGATAGGCACGTCGGGCCCGTCGTGGCCGCTCGCTAGCGCAAGACAGGCAGAAGGGAACATGCCGAATGACGATCTCGATCCGCGGTTCCAACACATTGCGGATGTTCGTGATGGATTGACTCGCGAAGAGCGGGTCGTCCTCTATGTCCTGCGTCAAACGCAAAAGGAACGAGGCGATCGCAACGTGCCTACCGCGATGCTGTGGGGTCGGGTCTGCGAGTACTTTTATATCAGTCCGGAGGCGTTGTCGGAGATGCTGGCGCGGCTCGGGGCGCGAACGCATGATCGGCCGTCGGCATAGGGCAGGAGCGCGTGCATCGATCAGGAATTCCAAAACACCAAGCTGCTTGATACTCGATCAGCGCCGTGCGCAAGTCGAGCGTTGAAGCAAAGGTCGCATCGCGGACGATGAAGAGGATGCTCAAGGGCGCCGCATCGATACGATGCGGCGTCAGGAACGCAGGTACTGCCTGCCCCATCGCACGTGGTGCGATCTGCCGGAACTCGCTTTGCCGGTTAGACCGGAGTGGCACTTCCGGAATCGGCGGATCTGAGCGAAGTACCTTGAGCAGCCCGCGCGTCAGCTAGGCGCGTACCTTTGCGGCGAGCGCCTTGCGCTCGATGTCGTTGAGCTCCCAGTGCCAGTCGTGGCACTCGGCGTAGACGCGAATCGCCTTGTTGTTGTCGAGAGCGTCCAACAGTTCATGTTTGGTACGCTGCGATGTCCATTCCTGCTTGCATACCGGACAGTGTACGGGAAATCGGATGAACACTTCGGTCACGGCACTCTCCTTCGAAATTACGGTTCTACCGCATTCTCGGAGGATTGCCAGCCAGGGGCAAGGCGAGTCCGGTCGAGCCTTGCAAATGGCGTCGTGCGCTGGGAATATCCTGCAGTGGCTTCAGGATGGCAGGCCGAATTGAAACAATGCTTGGCGCGTTCGCGCGAATGTCGACAGGCATAGGATGGCGCGCAGTGCAGAGCCGAATCAAAGAGCTAGGGGGGCGATTTGCCATCATTGCCCCCGATTGAACTCGATTGCGGTGAGGAAATGATTCGACAGGTCCGCGATGCCGTACGGAGCGACAACACGAAATCCATTTCGGGCCAACTCGCCGCGTATTCAATCGTTGGTATCGGCTGTTGGTCGTTGGCGTCCGTGGGAATCGCCATCGATGATGAGGGCCCGAGTTATTCGTACTATGTCGTGACCGCCGTCCCGGATCGAGCGCTGCGATCCATTTTGAATGCGGCGTCACCGATTCATCACGACGGAAAGGTGTTCTTCGGCAATACCGATTGGCACGTGCAATGGAACATGTGGTGGTCGGAGCAGCCGCGCGGATCGTGCAAGATCACCAGGGTCGAGGCCAAGATTAGCGGGACGATCCTGTTGCCCAAGATCGTCAATGCAACAGAGGCGCAACGAAACCGCTTCGATACCCTGGCGGCGGCTCTGCGCGTACATGAACTGGGCCATTACGACATCGGCAAGAAAGCGGCTGCAGACATCGAGAGCGGAATCCTCGCAATGCCGCCGATGGATACGTGCGCAGCGCTCAAGGCCGCTGCCGATGAACTCGCGACCGAGACCTTGGATGAATACAGAGCGGTGGAACGAAAATACGATGCGGATACCGACCACGGCAGGACACAGGGCGCGTGGCTCGATTGAGTTCGCATCGCATTCGCACAGCGGCGAGGTGAGCGATGGTAAATGAATCCCTGCGCGGCGTTCTATTCGACGCCTACGGGACACTGTTTGACGTCTATTCGATCGGGGCGCTCGCGGACGAGTTCTTTCCGGAGGCGGGCGGCGCTCTCGCCGCGCTTTGGCGGGAAAGGCAGGTAGATTACACGCGATTACGCACGCTCAGCGATCGGTGCGTCGATTTCGAGTGCGTCACGGAGGACGCGCTGCGATATGCCTGCGCGCGGCTGCGGCTTGAACTTTCCGAGGATCGGTGTCGGTGCTTATTGAGGCAATATCGGCGGTTGACAGCCTATCCAGATGTGGTCCCCACGCTCCAGAAACTTCGAGCGCAGGGTTTTGCGCTCGCGATTCTATCGAACGGCAGTCCGCCGATGCTCGGTAGCAGCATTGCCGCCGCGGGCCTGGCCATGCGTGCGGAGTGAACGGCTCGTGTGTCTGATTCTGCTCGCCTGGCAGGTGCATCCAAAATTCCCGTGCGTGCTGGCGGCCAATCGCGATGAATTCCACGAACGCCCGACTAGGAGCGCCGAATGGTGGACCGACCGCGAGGGGATTCTCGCGGGGCGCGATCTGAAGGAGGGTGGCACGTGGCTCGGCGTGACGCGCAGCGGCAGCTTCGCCGCATTGACGAACTTCCGAGACCCTAGGCTGCAGCGAACAGACGTTCGCAGCCGCGGAACCCTCGTCACGGAAGTGTTGGACTCGGGTCGGTCTGTCGCGGAAAACTTGGCCTATCTTCGCAGCGTCGCTCACGATTTCAACGCGTTCAACATGATCTTTAGCGATGGCGAGCGGCTCGGGGTCTTCGAAAGCGTGCGCGGCGACGGTCGCGAGCTCGGTCCTGGGATCTTTGGCTTATCCAATGATCTGCTCGACACGCCTTGGCCCAAGGTCCGCAACGCCAAGTCTCGGCTCGCCTCGGCCCTGACCGACCCGCATGATCTGAGCGTGCTGATGAATTTGCTGCGCGATGACCGGCAAGCTCCCGACGCGGAGTTGCCGGAGACGGGCATCAGCATCGAATGGGAACGGCTCCTGTCGAGCGCATTTGTGCGCACGGAC
>Ga0209040_10001703_pt1 | contig 17455 bp, 14 predicted proteins | sample BogFormECP12_OM3_FD_188240 | JGI IMG/M metagenome (GOLD analysis project Ga0209040, IMG submission 188240) | Bog forest soil microbial communities from Calvert Island, British Columbia, Canada - ECP12_OM3 (SPAdes) (version 2) | ecosystem: Environmental > Aquatic > Freshwater > Wetlands > Bog ...
GAGCTCGCCGTCCTGTTTGACGGTCTCGAACCACGGCAGCGGATTCCAGATCTGCGGCACGCCGCGCGTCTGCGGCTGCGGCGCGCAATACATCTGATCGTCTTCGCAGTCGGGCTGCGTGCCCTGAGCGAGATAGTAGGCCCACGAGACGTGGTTCTTGTGCAGCAGATATGTGAGATCGGTCCACGCATAATCCGGCTGGTCGCCGTGCGCCAGACGCTGGGGGTTCTGCAGCTCGTTGACGCAGCTCATCGGATCGGGTGAGGCGCAGCGCGCCGACCATCCCGACACCATGAAAAGATGTTCCGGCAGACTCCAGGAGGCGTTGGGCTCGAACATGCGGTCCTGCAAGACGTAGGCCTGCGCGTAGCGCCAATAGTTCGGGATCTCGCGCGCGTCGTGGTAGCCCATCGCATCGGGGTGATCGCCCGCGCCGCAGCGCGGATCGAACGCACCGGCGCAGTGGCGCTTGCCGCCTTTGGCCTGCTCGGCGATGAACCCGTCCATCTTGCCGCCGTCGATGTCGGCGACGGCGCTGCTCGCGCCGTGCGGTCCGCCGGCATTGCGATCGCTCGCGTCGTGGAAGGGCTGCACGCAGCCGCCGCTCGGCGCCGGTACGCAGACGGCGAAGCCGCCGCCGCTCGTGCGCGGCAAACCATCAGCGCCCGGATAGGTGCCGAAGTAGGTGTCGTATGAGCGGTTCTCTTGCATGATGATGACGACGTGTTTGATCTTATGGATGTCGCCGGGCGCCGCGCCCGCGGTGTTGGCGCTCGTCGCCGTGCCGGCGGCCAACCCGACCGACAGGAGCAACGCGAAATAGATGGCCGTCAGGACGCCTTTCCAGCGGAACCACGAATAATTGAGTTGGGTGACCAACAGCAGCATCTCCCCTTTGTTGTACTCGCAAAGCCCCTGCAGCCGGGTTAAACGGCCATGAGAGGGCCCTGACGCAAGGGTGAGATTTGCCCTGGAGCGGTCGGATCTATTCGACCGTCTTCCCGAGGACGAAGCGCTCGATCTGCCCCATCGTCGCATCGCCGGGGCGTGCCAAGGCCTCGATCATATCCCAGTGGCCGCGGCCGGCCGGCTGCAGGTATTGCACCGCGTCGCCTGCCGCTTTGAGCTGCTCGTACAGCTGCCGCGAGATCGCTTCCGGCGCCATGTCGTCGTTCGCGCCATGGATGACCAGCGAGGGCGGCTCCGTGCCGCGCAATTTGGGCTTCACGTCAAAGCGCGCCCACTGCGAACGATCGGATCCAAAGGCAGGGTCGTAGATGCCTTGGTACTGCGGCGCCAAGGTCGTCACGTCGCTCGACGGGTTGATGCCCACCGCGCCGAGAGCGATCACGCCGGCGACACTGGAGCGCGACGCCAGGCCGTCGACGAGCGCGAACCAGGCGAGTTGCGCGCCTGCTGAATGCCCGATCAGGAACGTGCGCGCTGGATCGTACCGCGCCTGCGGCGCATGCGTGCGCAACCACGCGAGCGCATCGGCGAGCTTGCCGGCCTGTCCGGCCGCCGGCGTCTGCGGCGCGAGCGGATAGTTGAGAATCGCGGCCGCGATGCCGCAGCGCGCGAACGCCTCGCCGAGGTTGACATAGTCGCTCTTATCGCCGCCGACCCAGGCGCCGCCGTGGATGTACACGACGATCGGTGCGCGCGAAGCGCCGTGCGGGAGATAGAGATCCAGCGCTTCGGACTCGCTATCGGCGCCGTAGGAGTGGGTGGACGCATCGACCGCATACGGTGCGGACGGGCAGGGCGAGGGCTCGCCGCCCGCGCCCATCATCGCGGCCAGCGCCAGCCACGGCAGCATCACGGACCGCTGACGAAGTTCATCAGCGCGCCGAACACGGGATCCAGCGGGTCCTGCACCATGCTGACGAGCACGCCCCGGTAGTCTCTGCCGTCCGGCTGCAGGAAGATCACTCTGTCGTGCGCGTCCTTGAGCTCCTGCACGAACGCAGTGGAGTACGCGGGGCTCGCGATGCTATCGTCCACGCCGTGCACCACCAGAAAACGAGGTTCGCTGCCCTTCATGAACTGCGAGCAGTCGTAATCTTTCCAGCCCGCCGGATCGTCGCCGAACGCCGCGGCATACGCACGCATGCGGCCCGGATCGGCCTGCACGGCCGATGCGTCCTGCGACGGATCGTAGGCCTCGCCGTCGACCGCGATGACGCCGGCGATCGCGCCGGGCGGCATGCCGGCGCCGACCGCAAGCTTTGCGTCGAGCGCGGCCAATGCCGCAAGTTCCGCGCCGGACCCGTGGCCCATGAGAAACAGCTTCGCGCGCGCGTAGCGTTTCGCCGCCGCGTTGTCGAGCGCCCATTTGACCGCTTTGTCGAGGTCCGCCGCCTGCGCGTCTGCGTGTGCCGGCGGCGCGAGCGGGTAGTCGAGCGCGGCGAACGCGACGCCGCATCCCGCGAAGCGCTCGCCGAGCTCGCGGTATTGCGCCTTGTCGCCGCGCGTCCAATCGCCGCCGTGCGCGAAGAGGATGATCGGCTCTCCTGAGGTCGCGGCGGGCAGGTAGAGGTCGAGCGCTTCGAACGTCGCATCCGAGCCGTAGACCGCCGTCGATATCTGCACGGTCCTTGGAGGATCGGGGCAAGCGCTCGCAGGCGCGGGCACCGCCAGTACCAACGCCCAGACCGCGAGACACGCGCCGACGGCGATGTGCTTCATAGCCCTATTGTAGAGCGGTAGGCGCGGTACGGCAAGCGCGCGAAGTGCGCGAGAACCATGTTCTACTTCGATCCGGCCTATCTGATCTACGCGATCCCGCCGCTGCTCTTCGGCATGTGGGCGCAATGGCGCGTGTCGAGCACATTCAAGCGCTACGCGCGCGTGCCCACTTCGAGCGGCATCAACGGCGCGCAGACGGCCGAGCTGCTCATGGAGCGGACGGGCCACCGTTTCGGCGTGGTGCAGATCCCCGGCATGCTTACCGACTACTACGATCCGAGCCGCAAGGCCATGTGCCTGTCGCAAAGCTCGGCGCAGAACTCGGTGGCTTCGGTTGCGGTCGTGGCCCACGAGTTCGGCCACGCGATCCAAGACGTCGAAGGCTACGCGCCCATGAAGATGCGCAGCGCAATCGTGCCCGCCGTGAAAGTGGGCTCGTGGGTGGGGCCGCTGCTTTTCATGGCCGGCCTTATCCTGTCGGTCACGCAACTCGCCTGGGCCGGCATCATCTTGTTCAGCGCCACCGCGGTGTTCGCGATCGTGACACTGCCCGTCGAGCTCAACGCCAGCAGCCGGGCGCTGCAGATGCTGCAGACCAACGGCGTCCTCTCCGCCCAGGAGATGCCGGGCGCCCAGGCCGTGCTCAGCGCGGCCGCGCTGACCTACCTGGCCGCCATCGCGCAGTCGGTCATGCAGCTGCTCTACTACGTGAGCTTGATGGGACGGCGCCGCTAGCACGGAGGCGATTCTCCGTACAGCGCCCTCGCCAAGGTCCGTGAAACCACCGATTCGGGACAACCCCCCGCTACCGTACGATGGTGGCGAAGGAGGGCTATGCCCATGTTACGCTACCCATCGATCACCGTCACCCCGTTCGTCGAGCCGTTCGACGGGGGCGCGGCCTCGCTCGTGCGCCACGAGTTCCGCCATCACATCAAGTACGGCAGACGGCTGCACGTCATCGACTTGGACCAGCTCGATGCGGCCAGCTCGGCCGTGTTCCGCTCGCTGATCATTGCGCTGCGCACCGCGCGCGAAGCCGGCGGCGATGTCAAGGTCGTCACCAGCCGGCCGGGCATGCGCCGCGCGCTTGCGCTGACCGGACTCGCGCGGGTGTTCAGAGTGCACGCCTCGGTGCGCGATGCCGTGATCGCGTTTCGCGAGCAGCCGCGCCTGGCAAGTTAGGGGTGTCTGCGCGGCCAGCGCGCCTTGCGCTTTTGCAAGAACGCGGTGATGCCTTCGTGCGCGTCGGCCATGAGCGCGTTGAACGTCATGACCTCTTTGGTGTAGTTGTACGCCTTGCGCTCGGGCATGTCGATCTGCCGGTAGAACGCTTCCTTGCCCAAGGCGATGACGTTGGGGCTGACGGATGCGATCGCAAGGCCGAACTCACGTACCGCAGCTTCAAGCTGCGCCGCGGGCACGGCTTTGTTGATCAGGCCGGCGCGCACCGCTGCCGCCGCGGGGATCGGCTCGCCCGTCAACAGCATCTCCATCGCCTTCTTGCGGCCTATGGCGCGCGTGACCGGTACCATCGGCGTCGAGCAGAACAGTCCGATCTTCACGCCGGGCGTCGCGAACCATGCGCTGTCCGCGGCGACGGCGAGATCGCAGGCCGCCACGAGCTGGCAGCCGGCGGCGGTCGCCGGTCCCTGCACCTGTGCGATCACCGGCTGCGGGATCTCGTGCAACGTCTCCATGAGTTCGACGCACAGGTCGAAGATGCGCTTGTACTCGATCACCGTGCGATTGATCAGCTCGCGCAGATCGTGGCCGGAAGAGAAGATGGTCCCGGACGACTTGAGCACCACGACTGCGACGTCGGGATTCTTGCCGACCTCGCGCAGCGCCGTGATCATCGCGTTCATCACGCCCTCGGACAGGGCGTTGCGCTTGGCGGGCCGGTTGAGCGTGATGTAGGCGAACGGAACGTCCAGCTCGAGCAGGACCTCCGCCGTCGGTTTGGTGAGCATGGTGGCCATTAGTTGATCCGCTTCTCCCGTCCAGCCCACTCCTGGTCGCGCAGCTTGAACTTCTGCACTTTGCCGGTGGACGTCTTCGGCAGCGGGCCGAACTCCACCGTCTTGGGCGCTTTGAAGTGCGCGATCTTGTCGCGGCAAAACGCGATGATGTCCTGCGCGCTCGCGGTCGCGCCGGGTTTGAGGGTGACGAACGCCTTGGGCACCTCGCCCCATTTCTCGTCCGGCACGCCGATGACGGCCGCTTCCAACACGGCGGGGTGCGCATAGACGACGCGCTCGACCTCGATGGTCGAGATGTTCTCGCCGCCGCTGATGATGATGTCCTTGGCGCGATCGCGCAGTTCGATATATCCGTCGGGGTGCATCACGCCGAGGTCGCCGGAGTGGAACCAGCCGCCGCGAAAGGCTTTTTCGGTCGCGGCCGGATCGTTGAAGTACCCCTTCATGACGTTGTTGCCGCGCATCACGACCTCGCCCATGGTCGTGCCGTCGGCCGGCACGTCGTGCATCTCGTCATCCACGACGCGCAGCTCCGGCGCGTGGATGAAGCCGACTCCTTGGCGCGCTTTGAGGCGCGAGCGCTCCTCGGGCGTTTTGTCATTCCATTTGATCTGCCACTCGCTCACCGTGTGCGGTCCATATGTCTCCGTCAGTCCGTACGCATGCGTGAGGACGGCGCCCATCGATTCGATGCGCGCGATCACCGTCGGCGGCGGCGGCGCGCCGGCGGTCAGGATGCGCAGCGGCCGCGGGAACCGATAATCTTTCGTCGGCGCCTCGTTCGCGATCATGACCAAGACCGTCGGCGCGCCGCATAGATGCGTGACGCGCTCGCGCTCGATCAGGTCGAAGATCGCCTTGGGTTCGACTCGCGGCAGCGCGATGTGCGTGGCGCCCGCGGCGGTGACGCCCCACGTGTAGCACCAGCCGTTGCAATGGAACATCGGCAGCGTCCAGAGATACACGCTGTCGCCTGTCAAGCCCGAGTGATAGACCTCGCCCAACGCGTTCAGATACGCGCCGCGATGCGTGTACATCACGCCCTTGGGGCGCCCGGTCGTGCCGCTCGTATAGTTGATCGAGATCGGGTCTTCTTCATCGGCGATGGCGAGATTGAACGGCTCGGGGCTACCGCTCGCGATGAAATCCTCGTATGTAGCGGTCGAATTTGTTCGACCGTCCGTCCTCGGTCGAGCAAACTCGGCCGCTCCGTCGGGCTCGTGGCCGACCCAGATCGTGTGCTCGAGGTCGGATGCCGCCAGTCCAGGCGCGATGAGATGGGCGAAGTCCGGATGTGCGATGATCGCTTTGGCTCCGCAATGCGCCAGGATGTAGCCGATCTCGTCGGCGCTCAGACGGATGTTGATGGCGACGAGGACCGCGCCGATCTGCGGCACGCCGAAATGCGCTTCGAGCGCCTCGTCCGAATTATACGCGAGCAGCGCGACCCGGTCGCCCTTTTCGATGCCGGTCGCGCGCAGCGCGCTCGCGAGCCGGTACGTGCGCGCCCCGAGCTGCTCGTAGGTGAGGCGGCGCGAGCCGTCGACCATCGCGGTCTTGTCGCCATAGACGTGGACGCTGCGCTCGATGAACGACAACGGCGAAAGCAACGACTTGTTGACGGGCAGGCCCGCCCATTGGTCGCGCGACCACAGCTTTTGAAACGTCGGCCGGTCGAGTTCGATCATGACACCCTCTTCGCGCGCACGCGCCCTCCTAGATTTCGAGGCCGGCGATGTTGCGCACTGCCTCGTGGGAGGTGCGAACAGCGATCCAGCCGACGACCAGACCGCACCACACCAGACCGAGTAGCACGGCAGCCATGCCGTTCCACGCGCCGTGCAGGCCCACGCGCGTCGCCGCCAAGAACGAGCCGCACAGCGCCAGGACCAGCAAGCCGTTGAGGAAGGGCAGGATCATGCGCACACCGCGGTTGATGGCGTTGGGGTTCTCCCAATCAAATGACGGATAGCGCGTATCGAACTCGACGCCGTAGCAGATCGCCGCGGCGGACATGAGCAGCGCGAAGATGACCAGCGCGCCGGTCTGCAGGACGCCCAGCTGATAGCCCGCGCCCAGCAGGATGGCGGCGATCGTCGTGATGAGCCCGGTCTGCGCGTACGCGCTGATGATCTTAGCGGTGAAGAGCTGGCGCGGCGTGAGCGGCGAGCTGAGCAGAAGCCAGATAGACTTGTGCTCGAGGGACAGCGCGGTCATGCCGGGATTGAGGCTGTCAAGCACGGCCACGAAGCCGATCTGCAGCATGGCGAGCTGGATGGTGAGCGGCAGGATGGGGCTTTGCACTTGATGGCCGACGAGCAGGTAGCCGATGAAGCCCAGCGACGCGATATGGTTGAACCACAGCTGCGGCGAGCGCAGCACGATGCTGATGTCCTTCCAGACGATCGCGGCGATCGGGCTGAGCGTCGGCGGAACGCCGGATTTCATCGCGGTGACGCGCTTGCCCGCCGCGGCGCGGCTCCATCCCTCGACGAAGCCCGCTGACACGACCGCAAGTCCGATCGGGCAGGCGACGAACGTCACCATCGCGATCAGACCGAGCCACGCCATCGCATGGCCGGCATCGCCCGCGCCTGAGTACGCGAGCAGCTGGCCCATCCACGTGCTCGGCAGCCACGACGGTGCGCTCGGCAGATGCAGTGAGTTGATGTCGCCGTCCATGTGCGCGAAGCGCGCGAAGTTGAGCAGCCAGAACCCGGTCGGCACGGCGGCGCCGATCACCCACAGCATCTCCTTGGCGACGCGCGGCGGGATGACGCGCAGCGCCACGATGGTGATGGTCGCCAAGCCGGCGTACAAGATGGCGGGGAAGAACGCCAGGCCGGCGATCGCCGCTGCATAGGCCCACAAGGGCGCAGCCATGCCCAACAGATAGCCGAGCACGAACGGCAGCAGGAACACGGCGACATAGACTTCGTTCTGCGCGACGCCGAGGATGAACTTGGCGACGATCAGACTGCTCGCGCGCAGCGGCATGACGAGCAGGATCGGCATGTCGGATGACAGGTACATGTCGTTGAGCGCCTGTCCGAACGCGATGAAGAGATCGGTGAACAGATACACCAAGAACGCCCACGCCGCGATGCTCACGAGCAGGCCGGTCGCATGCGCGGCGACGAGCGCGCGCACGCCGAGATACGTGCCGCCGAAGATCATGAGCACCAACGCGGTCGAGGCGACGGTCGCCACCACGTAGAGCGTCCGGCTGGTCCAGTCGCGGCGCGACGCGAGAATGCGGAAGCGGATCAGGTCGCACGTGAGCACCCACGTCTGGGCGAGCGCGCCGCGGTTCATGCGCGCGCCGGTTCGCGGAAGATGTCGGCGATGCGGCGGTCCTCGAAACCGCCCGTGAGGTGCAAGAACACCTCTTCGAGCGTGTCGCGGCCGCGCAGTTCGCGCAGCTGCGCGACCGTGCCGAGCGCCGCGATCCGGCCGTGATCGATGATAGCCACTCGGTCGCACAGGCTTTCGGCGATCTCCATGATGTGCGTGGACATCATGACCGCGCCGCCCGCGCGGGTCAGTGCGCGCACGATGTCTTTGAGCAGCCGCGCGCTCTTGGGATCCAAGCCGACCGTGGGCTCGTCGAGGAAATAGATCTTCGGCTCGTGGAGCAGCGCGGCGCACAGCGCCACCTTTTGGCGCATGCCATGCGAGAAGCTCTCGAGCAGCCCGCCGGCGTCGGCGTCCAGCTCGAACAGCGCGAGCAGTTCGCGAATGCGCGCCTGCTTGTGCGCCGTCTTCATCTCGTAGATGTCGCCGATGAAGTTGAGGAATTCCACGGCTGTGAGCTTGGGGTAAAGCGCCGGCTCGTCGGGCACGTAGCCGAAGAGCCGCTTGGCCTCGACCGGGTGCGTGGTGATGTCGAAGCCGCCCACCGTGGCCCGTCCGGACGTCGGGCGCAGCAGCCCCGTCAGGATCTTGATCGTGGTGGTCTTGCCCGCGCCGTTGGGCCCCAAAAATCCGAAGATCTCGCCCGGCGCGACGGCAAAGGAGATGCCGTCAACGGCGGTGGCCTCGCCGAAGCGCTTGGTCAGGCGATCGACGACCACCAGCGGGGGAAGCATACTATTTGGTTATCGTCAGGTCTATTGCGGGGGTCCATGCGCGGCGGCCTGCGGAGCGCCTGGAGGGGGTCCGGGCCGCGAGACCAGGGTCCGCGGAGCGGGGCTGGCCGGCGGGGTGGCTTGGACCACCCCGGCCAGCAGCTGCTGGATCAGGGTCGCGTCGGCCCCAGCGGCCGGCACGGGCACGCCCCCTTTGAGCACGACGGGGATGGCGTGCCACGAAGCGACCGTCGGACCGCGCAGCGTGATCTGCAGGATCGCGCTATGCGTCTGGATGCCCGGCTGGGTGTCGAATACGAAGTTGCCCAGCGAATAGGCGATGAGCCCGCCATGATAGTCCTCTACGGGGCCGAGGACGTGCGGGTGGGCGCCGAGGACCAGCGTCGCCCCTGCGTCGATGGCCGCGTGGGCCAGGCGCACATGATCGGCGGACGGAGGTCCGAGCAGTTCGGTTCCCCAGTGCTCGTAGACGATCACGACGTCGGCGCGTCCGCGCGCATGGCGGATCACCTGGGCGAGAAGCTTGAGATACGAGGCATCGACTTCGCCGGTCAACGGATCGCGGCCGGGTGCGACCCCGGGCGTCGTACGGCCCGCGCCGTAGCCGCGCGGGATGACCTCCGAGATGCCCAGCAGCGCGACGCGCGTCCCCCGGCGTTCGAAATACGCAGGCTGCCAGGCGAGCGCAGCGTCGTCGCCTGCGCCCGCGGTCTCGATGCCGCTGGCGTGCAGCGCTGCGAGCGTGTCGTCGAGGGCGTCGGCGCCGTAATCGAGGATATGGTTATTGGCCAGGGTCATGGCGGCAAAACCCGCGTCGGCAAGCCCAGGGGCCGCGGCCGGGGTCCCGCGCAGTACGAACTCCTTGCGCGCCTTGAGATCCTTCTTCGACTTCGATTTCGTTGGCGTGCCGCGGTCGGAGAGCGGGCACTCGAGGTTGCCGACCGTCGCGTCCGCGCGCGCGAGAATCGTGCGCACGCCCGAGAAGGGCGCATCGGTGCCATCGGACTGCACGAGCGTGCTGACACGCCAGCCGAGCATGACGTCGCCGACCGCATCGATAGTGATCGGCTGCGGTGTGGCCGCCGGCCTCTGAGCCGACGCGGCCGCGCGACCGGTCTGCGCGGCGGACAGCGCCGGCCCGGCCGGCGGGATCGTCGTCAATGCGATCGCGAGCGCCGTCCAAAGCAATGGCATGCGGCGATAGGTTCTTCGAAATGGCTGAGCGGCTCCCGCAGGGCGAACGGGGAACCGCTCACCTAATACTACGTAGAGAGGGCCAAATCCGATGAATCGGACCGCAGCGAGGAACCGGAGGCGACGACGCGCCTTCGACGTTTACAGCAGAGCGCCGGTGTCCCCCGCGCCGAGCAAGAACTTGCGCAGGAAGTAGATCGGCGGATCGCCGTGCGAGAGCACCTCATCGTGGAACTGGTTCAGGTGATACGCGCTCCCTTGCTTGGTCTGGTAATCCGCGCGCAGTTTGAGCAGCATGAGCTTGCCCAGCGTGTAGTAGCCGTAGAGCGGATCGACCGTGCCGCGCACGGCCTCGCGGTATGATGGCTCTTTGCCCATGAACGCGTTGGCCTCGAAAAACGCCGTGGCCTGCGCGACGGTCATGCCCTGCGTGTGCTCTTCGATGCCGACGATGTAGCGGCAGTCGCGCTGCAAGGCCAACGAGAGCTGCATCAGACGGTACCGGGGATCTCCATTGCCTAGCCCTTCGTCCACCATCATCTGCTCGTCATAGTGCGCCCAGCCTTCGCCGAAGGCGTTGTTCCATTCGACCTTGCGCACCAGGCTCAGGTCATGTTCTTTATTGAAGAGATAATTCGTGTAGTGGCCCGGGTAGGTCTCGTGCGCAGAGATCACGAGCAGGCTGGGCTGGTTGTAGAACTCCAGATGCTGCTCGGCTTCCGCGTGCGTCCAGTTCGGATCGACGAGCGTCACGTTGTAGTAGGCCTCGGTCGCCTTGGTCTCGAGCGGACCGGGCGAGTTCATGGACGCGAATGATGTCTGAGCCTGGAACTGCGGTGTCGGCCGCGCTTTGGCGATCGGCGCGGGCGGCAGGTCGATGATGTCCTTGAGCTTGATGAACGAGACGAGGCCGTTGAGATCGCCTTGCGCGGCTGCGATCAATTGGCCGTTGCCGGGATGATCGAGCCGTATCTGCGCCAGCACTTGCTGCGGCGTCTTCGACGGGCTGATCGAATGCGCGGTCGCCAGAAACGCCGCCTTGTTCTTGGCCAGATCCGCCTGGCCGATCTGCAGCAGGTGCGCCAGCGGGATGTCGGCGACGTTCTGCCAGCGCTCGAGCTCGGCGTAGTCCGCGGCACCGATGGCGAACGTGCCGCCGGCGTGCGGCACGACGTCCGCTTTCAAGAACGCCGCGTAGCCGTTGAGCGCCTTGATGGCGGCGGCGTTCGCCGCGGCGAACTGCGCTCGCAGTGCGTTGTCTTGGACGCCGGCGAACGCGGCGGGGACGTCATGCGAGAAGAAATCAATGGCGCCTGCGGCGTCCAGCGTCTGCGTCGTCGCCACGATCGGGGCGACGCGCGCCGGCTCGAGATTCTTCTCGCCCTGCGCCAACATCGCAGGGATCTGCTTCTCGCGGGCGACGACGAGCGTGAGCCGCTGTGCGAGCGGCGCGAAGTTGCGCGACATGATGCCGTAGACGCCGTCCGCCGCGATGTCCGAGTAGTAGCTGGGCTGCTCGCGCCACGTCGGGCGCTGTTCGTCCCAGAAAAGCGTCTGCTGGATCGACTCCTCGAGCATCTGTTGATCCGTCTGTCCGTCCAGAGACAGTTTCGAGGAGTCGAGGCGCTGCAGCTTGTCAAGCGTCGCGTGCAGGCTCGCGTCATAGGCGCCGATGCTGGCCGGTGTGAAGGTCCCGAGCTGCGCGTCGTATTGATGCACGCCGGTGTCGGTCGCGGTGCCGGGGCTGAACTTCCATTCGCCCTTGTAGTAGGCGTCGGCGATCACCGCGATCGCGGCGTCGCCGGGCGCCGGGACCGGCGTTTCGAGCGGCGGCGACGGCGGCGGGCTCTGTGCGTCGTTGCCGAGCGCGTAAAGCGGCGCGCACAACGCGATCGCCGCCGTAAACGCGAAGATGAAGCGTCTAGACATGCACGGCTCCCTTCCGCCGTTCCTGCGCCGCGGCGGTCATGATCCTGGCAGCGCGCACGACCTGATCGCGCGAAACGTCGAGATGGGTCACGGCGCGAAAGCGTCCGCGCCCTAGGTGATTGGCCAGCACGCCGGCGTCGCGCCAGTCGCGGAGCAGCGCCGCCGGATCGATGGGAGATGCCGCGGGCAGGGCGAACATGATGATGTTCGTCGCGAACGCGTCGGGATCGGCGTCGAATTCTCCGCCGGTGGCGAGCGCCGCCGCGAACGCCTTCGCGTTGGCGTGGTCCTCGTGCAGGCGTTTCGGACCCTCGCGCAACGCGATGAGGGCCGGTGCCGCGATCACGCCCGCCTGGCGCCAGCCGCCGCCCGCCATTTTGCGTACTCGGCGCGCTCGTTCGACAAAGGCGCGGCTGCCGGCGACGGCCGAGCCGACCGGCGCGCCCAGCCCCTTCGAAAAACAGATGGTGACCGAGTCCACGCTTCTCGTGAGGGCGCTTGCGGGCACGCCCAGCGCCACCGCGGCGTTGAACAGGCGCGCGCCGTCGACATGGACGGGGAACCCATGGCGGTGCGCGACGGCGGCCAGCGCCTCGGTGCGCGCCACGCTGAGCGGCCGGCCGCCGCCGCGATTGTGGGTGTTCTCGAGGCACAGCAATGCGGTACGCGGGAAATGGATGTCGGTTCCGCGCACCGCGCGTTCGACCTCGTCGGGTTCCAGCTCGCCGCCGTGATTGGGGATCGGCCGCAGCTGGATGCCGCCGAACGCGGCAGCGCTGCCGGATTCGTACAAGTAATGATGCGCTTCGTCGCCGACGATCGCTTCCTCGCCACGCGCGCAGTGCGCCAGCACGCAGACCAGATTGCCCATCGTGCCGCTCGCCACGAACAGGGCGGCCTCTTTGCCCAACACGGCCGCGGTCTCGCGCTCGAGCTGCGCGACGGTCGGGTCATCACCGTACACGTCGTCGCCGACTTCCGCCGCGACCATCGCCGCGCGCATCGCCGCCGTTGGCTTGGTGACCGTATCGCTGCGCAGGTCGATCAGTTGGTCCATTCCCATGAATTCCAGAAGGTCGTGACCGCGGGCGCCGGCTCGTAGCCGTGCACGGATTTCGCCACCGCGTCGTTGCGCCGCGTCCACCATAAGAAGTCGACCGGCATATCCGTCGCCAGCAGGTCTTGGATCCGCTGGTAGGCTGCTTTGCGCGTCGCCGTGTCGTAATGCGTGAGCGCGTCGCGTTCGGCCGCGTCGATGCGCGGGTCGCAGATGAACGAGTGGTTGAATCCGCCGCGCTGATCGCACGCCCAGAGCGCGATGTCGTCGGGGTCGACGCCGCCGATCCAGCCCTCATAGGCGATGTCGAACTTGCCTTGCGACAAGATGCCGCCCGCGTTCTTGTCGGCGTAATAGATGCTGTGCGCGATGCCCTTGACCGACAGGTCCACGCCGGCCGCGCGCAGCTGTTGCTGAAGGATGGCGCCGAGGCGCTCGCCATCGTTTGCCTCGCGATCGAACACGTAGACCAGCTCAAGCGGTTTGCCGTTCTTGGTGCGCACGCCGTCGGCGCCCAGCGTCCAGCCCGCGGCGTCGAAAAGCGCGGCGGCGCCCTTGGGATCGTACACCGGCGCGGGCACGTGCGGATCGTAGGTGTACAGATAAGATGGCTGGTCGCCGACCGCCGGATCGGCCGCGCTGTGCATAACGTTGCGGATGATGTACTGCTTGTCGATCGCCATCGCGAGCGCGCGCCGCACGCGCACGTCGTCGAGCGGGGGATGCGTGGTGTTGAACGTCAGATAGTAGAACTCGTTGAACGGCGTCCGATGCAGCGTGGCGCGGGGAATCGCCGCCAGCTCGGGCAACTGGTTGACCTGCGCATCCGAGTAGACGTCCGCTTCGCCCGTGCGCATCATGATGGTGCGCGTGTTCGAGTCGGGGATGATCAGATAGTCGATCTCTTTGAGCTTCGGCGGGCCCCGCCAGTAGTGGGGATTCGCGACCAGCGTGATGCCGATCTGCGGCTGATACGAGGCGACCATGAACGGCCCGGTGCCGACCGGCTTGTTGTTGTACGCCGCGTGATTGATGTCGGGAAGATCTTTGAGCAGATGTTCTGGCAGCACGGGCATCGCCGCGAGGCTCGGCGCGAAGAACGTGGCGATCGCCGGCGCGTACGGCCGCTTGAGCACGACGACGAGCGTGTGGTCGTCGGGCGCGCTCATGGATTCGATCTGATCCCAGCCCGTGCGGCTGACGACATTGTTGGCCGGATTCATGATCGCGTGCCAGGTGAAGATCGCGTCGTCAGCGGTGAACGGCACGCCGTCGTGCCAGAGGACGCCCTTGCGCAGGTGATAGGTGATGGTCCGACCGTCCGCGCTGATGCCGCCGTTCGTGGTCGTGGGGATCTCGGTGGCGAGATCCGGCACCAGCCGGCCTTTGTCGTTCACGAGGAAGAACCAGCCGCCCCAGAACATCGCCGCGTCGCTCGAGGCGGCGGACGCGGACAGCTCCGGCACCAGCGAGTCCAGCGTGCCCGCGCCCACGATGCGCACGACCCCTGGGTGTGACGGCGCCTGTGCAGCAGGCTGCGTGCTCGTCTGTACCTTCGAGCAGCCGGCGAACGCAAGACACAGCGCGAGCGCGGCGAGCGCGCTGCAAGAGCGCGCTACGACATCCTTAGGCAAAGCGATCAGATCGAATACTCCCACGTGTTCCAGAATTGGGTGACGGCGTGCGCCGGCTTATAGCCTTTGAAGTCCACGCTCCCGATGTCCAGGCGGCGGTAGAACCAGTTGATGATCGCGGGCTGATCTTCGGCTAAGCGCTCGGCGATCGTGTAGTAAGCTTTCTTGCGCGTGGGAATGTCGTAGTGGGTCAGCGCGATCTGCTCCGCGGCGTCGATCTGCGGATCGCAGAGATGATACGTGTTCTGGCCTGCCGGCGGGATCTGATCGCACATCCACAGCGTCGAATTGTCCGGGTCGACGCCGTTGTTCCATGAGTAGATGCCGACGTCGAATTTGCCCGTTTGCAGGATGCCGCCGGCACCGTAGCTTGCGAAGAGCTGCGGCGAGAGATAGTTCTTGATCGCCACGTCGACGCCGACTTTGCGCCATTGCGCCTGGACGACTTCTTCAAGCTTCAGACTGTCAGCCCGTCCGGTCGCCCCGGTGAACTGGATGCTCAGCTTTTCGCCCTTCGCGTTGTAGCGATAGCCATCGGGTCCGAGTTTCCATCCCGCCTCATCCAGGAGCTTGCCCGCCATGGCGACGTCATACGGATACTTCTTGACGTTTGGATCGTAGGCCCACAGGAACGGCGGCTGATCGGTGGATGCCGGGATGTTCACGCCGAGCGTCACCTTTTGGATCAGCTCCTCGCTGTCGGTCGCGTACGTCAACGCCTGGCGGACCATCTTGTCTGACAGCGTCGCCACGCTCGTGTTGAAGCCGAGTTCGCCGTACTGCGTGAAGGGCGTCAAGTAGACGACCGTGCCCGGGATATTCTTGAGCTCGGGATACTGCGACGCAGAGGCGTTGTAGGTGAAGTCGATCTCGTGCGTCTGCAGCTGCGTCAGCAGCGTGTTCTCGTTGGGGATGATGTGGTATTCGACTTTTTGCAGCTTCGGCGGCCCGCGCCAGTAATTGGGGTTGGCGACCATCGTGATCAGGCTGCCCTTCTCCCAGTCGGTGACGATGAACGGCCCGGTGCCGACCGGCTTGTTGTTGTACGCCACCTTGTTGATGTCGGGATATTGGGAAAGCAGGTGCTTAGGCAGGATCGGATACGGGTTCGCCGACATGCTGAAGAACGTGGCGACGAACGGAGCGAAACGCTTCTTGAGATGGACGACGATCGTGTATGGATCTTTCTTGTCGATCGCCGCGATGATATCGTAACCGACGCGGCTGCCGACGTTGTTCTTGGGATTCATCACCTGCTGCCAGGTGTAGATGACGTCGTCGGCGGTGAATTCCGGGCCGTCCTGCCATTTGACGCCTTTGCGCAGATGGTACGTGATCGCCAGTCCGTCTTTGCTGATGCCGCCGTTGTCGAGTGTCGGCTCCTCCATCGCCAGCTCGCCGATGAACTTGTTCTGGTCGGTCCAGTTCAGCAGATAGCCGCCCCAGAACATCGAGAGGTCCACTTCGGTCTGCAGGTTGCCCACGACCGGGTTCATGGTGTCCGGCTCTGAATTGTTGCCGATGCGCAGCACGCCGGGAATGGTCTGGCTTTGGGGCCCGCCGGACGTCGACGTGCTGACCTTCGTGCAGCCGCTCAGCGCGCCGGCCAAGAGAACAGCGCAAAGCGCCAAGGCGAACAGATGACGATGCATGATCAAACTCCCCATGGAGCGGTCGAATGACCGGCGGTTGGAGCGGTCGAATTTATTCGACCGACGGTCTGGTGTCATAACGCCCGCCGTTTAGACGTCAATACGCCTGAGTTCATACCGCTGACGGTCAACCCGCCCGCAAAACGCGCGTGCTCGACCTTCATGCAGCGATCGACGACGACGTCCAGCCCAGCCTGGTCGGCGATCTTGATCGCCTCGTCGTTGATGACGCCGTACTGGAACCAGATCGCCTTGGCGCCGGCCGCCACCGCGTCGCGCGCGACCTGCGGCGCGTCGGCCGGCTTGCGGAAGACGTCGACGATATCCGGCGGCCCGTTCTCGGCGGCGTACGCCGCCAGCGTCGGGTAGCTCACGATGCCGTCGACGTCGCTGTACGCCGGGTTGACCGGTCGGACGTCGAAGCCGTGCGTGTTGAGATACCGGAAGACGAAATAGCTGGGGCGCAACTGATTGGCGCTCGCGCCGACCATCGCGACGTTGTGCGAGCGATCCAGCAACGCGCGCCGCTGTTCGGGCGACTCGAGGATCACAGCCCGGCTCCCGCTTCTGCCAGCGCGACGCTCTGCGCCGCCGCTAGACCATTTTCGAGATCCCAGATGAGATCGTCGACGTCCTCGAGCCCGACCGACAGGCGCACCATATCGGGCGTGATGCCCGCAGCGACGAGCTCCTCGTCGCTCAGCTGCTGATGCGTGGTCGATGCCGGATGGATGACCAAGCTCTTGGCGTCGCCGACGTTGGCGAGGTGGCTCCACAACCGCAGCGAGTCGATGAACTTCACGCCGGCTTCGCGCCCGCCGCGCACGCCGAAGGTGAAAATCGAGCCGGCGCCGTGCGGCAGATAGCGCCGCGCCATCGCGTGTTGCGGGCTTGACGGCAGGCCGGCATACTTCACCCAGGCCACGCCTTCGTGCCCTTCGAGGAACTCGGCGACGCGCACGGCATTCGCGACGTGCCGGGGCATGCGCACTGCAAGGGTCTCAAGACCGAGGATCAGCAGCCAGGCGTTCATCGGCGACATGCAAGCGCCGATGTCGCGCAGCACTTCGAGCCGCGAGCGGCACAGAAACGCGAACTCGCCGAACGTCTCGGCGAAGCTCATGCCGTGGTAGGCCGGGCTGGGCGCTGCGATAAGCGGATGCTTGCCGGCGTTCCAATCGAACTTGCCGGATTCGACGAGCACGCCGCCGATCAGCGTTCCGCTGCCGCT
>Ga0209040_10001704_pt1 | contig 17452 bp, 17 predicted proteins | sample BogFormECP12_OM3_FD_188240 | JGI IMG/M metagenome (GOLD analysis project Ga0209040, IMG submission 188240) | Bog forest soil microbial communities from Calvert Island, British Columbia, Canada - ECP12_OM3 (SPAdes) (version 2) | ecosystem: Environmental > Aquatic > Freshwater > Wetlands > Bog ...
TCCGGTGACTGGCGGACCATTTCGTCGATCTTGTGAGCGTCCGCCCCGACGAGAATGCGCCAGCGATCGGCCTTGACGCCGTCGAGGATGATCGTCGCGGCCTGTGCCGCTGTGGTCAGCGCCTCGTCGCGAAACCGTCCCTCGAGCTCGGCCACGAGGTTGCGCAACTGATCGTCCGACAGCTGCGAGACGTCACGGCCCAGCAAAGCAAAGCGCTCTCGCACCTGCGCGAGACCGGCAGCATCGATCGCCTCCGATTCGCGATCGCCGCTGTGCATCTTGCGGGTGTTGGCGCGGATCGAGGTCCCGATCTGGCCGGGCATGACGACCGAGCATTTGATGTGCGGCGCGTTGATCCGCAGATCGGTGATCAGCGCCTCGGTGAACCCCTTGACCGCGAATTTCGCGGCCGAATAGGCGGTATGCGGGATGCGTGGCCCGACCGACGCCCAAAAACCGTTGATGCTGCTGGTATTGACGATGTGGCCCTCCTCGGCGTTTTGCAACATTGGCAGAAACGCGCGGACGCAGTTATAGACACCGCCCCAGCAGATGTTGAACGTGCGCTCCCATTCGTCGCGGCTATTGGTAACCATGCTGCCGCCGCCGCTGATACCAGCGTTGTTGAACAACAAGTGGATCTTGTCGATCTGGTGACGGTCGGCAACCTCATCGCGAAACCGCTCGACCTGCGTCCTTTCGGCGACATCGGCGATGTGCGTCGTAACGCGCAGCCCTTGCGGCAATCCCGCCGCCTCGCAGAGCCTTTGCGTTTCCGCCAGGCCGCTCGGCGAGACATCGCACATTGCGACATTGCAGGCTTCCGCCACCAGCTGGCGGACCAGCTCGCGGCCCATTCCGCTACCGCCGCCGGTGACGACCGCGGTCCTCCCAGCGAATTCTGTCATAGTGTGCTCCTCCCTGGGGTTATCGGGCATGCGCTGTTCAGACGCGCGGCCTGCGCCGAAGGTTCCGGCTAGCTGCTGGGCGGCTCTTTGATGGACTACGCGGTGCCACGCACCGGTGACTGCCGCCGCTCGACGTGACGCTCGCCCGGCAACCAACGACGGTCAAGGCGCTAGGCGGCAAGGGCGCGGGCCAAGCCGGCTGCATCGCCGCGCCGCAGGGCCTCATCAACGCCATCCTCGATGTGCTCGCATCGCTCAGCATCGACCACATCGACATGTCAGCCACTATCTCGTGCGGCGGGCGGTCGCCGGCGCGAGGACGATTAAATCTGCTCGGGCGGGTCGCCGTAGGGTTCGGTAATAATCTCCATCAAGTGACCGTTGGGGTCGTCGAAATAGACGCCGCGACCACCGTGCAGATAATTGATCTCGCCGGGCTTGGCGCGCCGCGGATCGGCGTAATACCGGACGCCCAGAGCGCGGATGCGGGCCAACGCCGCGTCGAACTCGGCGTCGCTGACAAGGAAGGCGTAATGCCCCGGCCGGAACTCTTCGCGCGTATCGAAATCGAGGGTCACGCCGTTCGCTGTCTTGATCGGGACGAAATGGCCCCATTCCGGCCCCGCTTCAAGATTGAGGATGTCGGCGAGGAATTTGCCCGAGACCCATTTGTCCTTCGCCGGGATGATCGTGTGATTGAATTCTACACTCATCTCGTCCTCCCTTTACGATTTCTCTTTCTACCACGTCGTCGGCCTGGGCGCAGAAACCTAGTCTTGCTGTGTCATAAACGTCCATCGCCGGTCCGCGGCGATCTCCCGCTTGGCCCAGCTTACTCGCTGCAGGCAAAGCTCGACGCCGCGTTCACATCACCCTCTCCAGTGTATTTTGACCAGGTCGGGTACTCGCAAAGTGGCCGGGTGCGTCCAGCCGTTGCCGCGTTCGTGTCATTGACGGTTTGCGGGCCCGGCGCCGTCCCACGATCGGCCCATGCATCAAGCACTGGGAGGCGAATCCCACGCCGCGTTGAACACGCCTAGTCCGCCGGCGCCATGCCCATAGCCGGGCACGGTGTAGGAGCGCGCGAACTGCCGCACCGTGGGCGCGCCCATGCGAGCGATCAGGCGGTCCCACCACATGATCGTCGAGCGCGGGCTCACCGTGACGTCGGCGAGGCCCTGCACGACCAAGAGCCTCCCGCCACGAGCCTGGAACGCGGACAAGTCGGGCGTGGTGACGTCTATCAGCCCTTCAAGGAAGGCGAGGCGCCGCTGCAACACGCCGGGATCCTCGGGGTCGAACTGGAGGTAGTCCAGTGCCGGGTCCCGCGCGATGCCGTAGCGTAAAAGGTGTTCCCAGTACACCGGAGCGCGCGGCTTTGTCGACGTGACCGGGAAAGCCGGCGGCGTGCTGTTCATGTTCGGGGTGCCGCGCAAATCACCGCGGCGAGCACCGGTCAGCCCGGATACGTGGTCTCGCCGCCGCCGAGCGGGAAGGAAGTTGTAATTGACCAGTGCATCGATCGAACGGCTGCGCCCGGAACGGCGTCACCATCTCAGCCCAGCGGCGCCACTGGTGCGCTGCATCCCACGCCTCGCGCGTAATGCGACCGGTCTCCAGCAGCCCGTCCAGCCGCGTCTGCCACCAGCCAGCTGGGGCGCCGGACGGTGGCATCCACCTGCGGTGCAGTGACGTCGTGGTGGCGGTTGAATTGCCGCATGGGGCGGTTTGTAGCTGCAGCAGGCGGCAGGACCGGTGTCGCAGGCCGCGGCGCGGCGGCAAAGGAACGGCGGACGACCGGGCCGGGACGGCGCATCGCGATAGCCTCGCCGTTAGAGGGCGCCGCGAAGCTGCAACGCTCGGCCCGGAGTTGGAAGTGGTCAGCCGGCCGGCGCAAATCAGGCGCTGGTCGTATAGACACCTGTCCTGGTGCCGCACTCCGGTGTTGCGCCACTGGTTCCGCCAGTGTTCCTAGGGCCCCGAGTGTATATACAGGAAACGCCCGCTAAGTCATTGGTGCGCGAGGCCGGACTCGAACCGGCAAGGAGTCGCCTCCGGGGGTTTTTGAGACCCCTGCGGTTACCATTTCGCCACTCGCGCATGGCAGAGGTCGGCGGCGCCAACCCTAGGCCATCGGCACAACCGGCCGCAACCGGCTGGGAACGAAGCTGGAGGCCTCGGCGAACGGCGCGCCCTTCGGCACGGTGCAGCCGGCATAGAAGCCGTCCGCGTCGTGGTACAGTACGCGGTGCGCCTCCAGCGAGGTCCATTCAAGGCCGACCTGATGGTAGTGGAACTGCAGCGCCCGCCGCCGCTGGTCGGAGCGGTTGGCGGCGGTGTAGTGGTGGAGCAGGCTGTAGAAGATCAGCACGTCGCCCGGGTCCATCGGCAGGGCGACGCGGTCTTCCAGTCGGACCAGGTCGGGCCGGATGGTGCAGAGGTTGATGTCCTCGGCCGGCACGTGCGGGGCGGGCCCGCGCAGGTGCGAGCCGGGAATCACCTCCATGCAGCCGTTCTCGCGCGTCGCGGGGTCGAGTGCGATCCAGACGCCGAACATCAGATTGGGGTCGCTGCCGCGGAAATAGGCCGCGTCCTGGTGCCAGGGTTTTTCCCCGCTGACCTTGGGCGGCTTTACCAGCGCCATTTCCTGCAGCAGCACCCGCCCCTGCCCCATCAGCGCGTCGAGCACCGCGTGCAGCCGCTCCGACATCGCCGCGCGCAACAGCGCCGGCGCGGCGTCGGTGAAGTCGCCGAACTTGCGGATCAGGTCGGCGCGGTCCACGGCGTGCGGGTCCGCGCCGGGTTCCAGCGCGATGAAGGCGCCGCTGGCGTCACGCTGACTTGGTTGCAGCCCAGGGTCGGTGGCGAGCGCGGTCAGCGCGGCGAGGCATTCCTCGACATGGGAGCGGTCCAGCACGCCTGGCACCACCAGGTAGCCCTCGCGCCGGTAGTGAGCGATCGCGTCGCGGTCCATGTCGCGTCCTTGATTGCGGGCGCGCCAACCTGCCACGCGTGCGCCAAGCCGGCCAGACTCCGTTGACCCCGCAATGCCAGCCGACTAGATACGGCGCCCTTGGCGCTGTTCGGGCGTAGCTCAGCGGTAGAGCAATCGGCTGTTAACCGATTGGTCGTAGGTTCGAATCCTACCGCCCGAGCCAGCTAGCGGAGCTTATGAGCGAAGCGAATTAGCGAAGCTGCTGTCCCCGCGAATGCGGGGACCCACGTCTCCAAGGGCCCCCGCGTTCGCGGGGGTGGCAGGTTTTCTAAGCGAACTTCGTTCGCCAAGAAAACCTAGCCAGTTCGAATCCTACCGCCCGAGCCAGCTAGCGAAGCTTATGAGCGAAGCGAATTAGCGAAGCTGCTGTCCTCGCTGCTGTCCTCCGCGAAAGCGGACGACCCACGTCACCCCTCGTCCTGGACGCATTGACCGCCTTCGGCGCTGGCTCCGGCCGGCTGAGCCGAAGGCGGCGCCGGTTCGATGCACAGACATAGGTTGGTGCTGGACAGACCTCGCCTCAAAGTACATGTTTTCGTACATATCTGGGATGTCGATCGCCATGAGCCACGTTTCGATCAGCGAATTCCGCCAGCGCATGGCGAGCTACTTCGACCGAGTGGCCGAAGACCGCGAGCCGCTCGTTGTGACGCGTCAGGGTGGCAAGGGCAATCTCGTGGTCATGTCCGAGGACGAGTTCGCGGGCTGGCAGGAGACCGTGCACCTGCTCAGCAGCCCGCGGAACGCAAAGCGGCTTATGGCATCAATCCGGCAGGTCCAGGCTGGCGGAGCGCGCGAGCGTGAGCTGATCGCCCCGTCGAAGGGCAAGTCGCTGGTGATCGCCCGCAGGAAAGCCCGCGAGCCGACTTGAACGTCCTTTTCAGTGACAACGGCTGGGAGGACTACCTCCATTGGAGCCGTCACGACGGCAAGACGCACGCGAGACTCAACGAGCTGATCGAGAACGCGCGCCGGACCCCGTTCACGGGGATCGGCAAGCCGGAACCGCTCAAAGGCGGCTTCGCCGGCCACTGGTCGCGCCGCATCACGGGCGAACACCGGCTGATCTACGCGGTCGAAGGCGAGGGCAACGACCGGCGCATCATCATCATCCAATGCCGGTTTCACTACTGACACGACGCGGCGGATCGCGGTCACCATCGCCAAGCTGCCGGGAGGCAAGCAGCTCCGTGCATGATCAGGCTGCGCAATACCCAAGAGCAAATCGGCTCTGCGGCCAGTGAAGCGACTCACAGCGTCTCGCTCGCCTCGGAGCTATCTCCCTGTGTGTCCCACCCCGCGTGGGTGCTGGATCGACGGAGAGGAACATGACCACGCTGTTGATTGCCATGGGTGCGCTGATCGCGGCGATGATCGTCCGGGCGGTGCTCGATCCGTGGGCGCCGTCACCCGCCACGCGCGAGACCGAAGACCAGGCTGGCGCCGAAGCACGGGTGCGGATGATGCAAACCATCGCGCCGTCGTCGTTCTAATTGTCGCTGCGAACTGCAGCGACAGTTGCTGCGACGGCAGATCGTCGGGAAAGCGGCAAAATGATGCAAACAACTCTCTCGCCGTCCGAGGCCACCGCGCGGGAGCCCCGGCAACCTCGGGACGATGCCGCCGCGATCGGCATTGCCGCCGCGATTGCATTGTCAGCGCCGCTTTGGGGCGTGATTGCCCTGCTGGTGTGGCGGTTCCTGCTCTAGCCGGCTGCGGAAAGCCGATCCAGGCACACCCGTGCTCGATGGCCGGGACCGGCGCAGCCGCGCGACGCTGTCCATTTCGTCGTTCGCCAGCAGGTCCGACGCCCTGTTCAGGTCGATCCCCGGCATCAGGCCCCCTGTCGCCGCGCTCACCGGCGGGAGGATACGACGGGCTTTATCGGCTGGCGCACGCTGGTTCACGACGCGGCGCAATCCCCCTCGATCAGGGCGGCGAGCGAGCGCTCTGTAGCAGCAGCCTTGCGCTCGGCAGATTTACCAGATCGTCAGGAAGAGGGACCGCTGTGCGCTCCAGCATGCGCCACGACGTATCCGAACGGTGGCTATATGCCAACTCATCCCCGCCGGGACCGACGCCCTGCTCGCCGCGCTACCACTCCTGCACGTCAGCTTCGGTCTCAGGCAGCCCGTTCACCTCCCACGCCTCGCGACCGCCGCGATACCAATAGACCTGCGTGTAGCCGAGTGCCACCAGACGCAGCGCCAGGTTCCGCCCATCGAAGCGCTCCGAATTGAAACCGACCGCGACGATCGGCGTCGATAGATCGCCCTTCGTCAGCGCCTGCATCTTCTTGCGCAGGCGGTCCTGCAGCGCGTCGGACGTGCTGCCGCCCCAGCCCGCATCCCTGAACCCGACCGCCAAACCGACCGCACCGGGAAGCGAGCGTCCCCAGAAATACGTCAGTGGATCGATGACAATCGGTTTCCTCTCGGCGAGCAGCCGCTCGAGCTCGGGAGTTCGGATCGTCGTGGCACCCGGCAAAGTCGTCGGCGTCAGTCCAGCGAGGTCCTGATGCAGCTTATCATCGGACGCCGCGCCGAATTCGGCATCCTCGTCAGCATGGTCCCGAAGCCCGGCGAGGCGCAGCGCTGCCTGGAAGCGCTCGATCTGCGCCGCATACACGCGACTGCAGTGGCCCTCAGGGTAGAACCTTCGCACCGTGAAGTAAGACCAAATCCGGTCTGCATCGGCAACGGCGCGATGAGCCTCTTCGCGCCGCCCCAACCGCGCATACGCCCCAGCGAGGAGGACGTAATAGTGAGCGCGACCCTGAGCCACCACATCCGGCGTCGCGGCCAACGCCCGCCCTGTCCAGACAATTGATTCTTCGTCTCTTCCAAGCATCAACAGTGCGTAGCCCAGGTTTTCGTAGTTGAAGCGGCGGTTTGGGTCTTGCGGCTCACGCCGAATCGCCGCTTCGATCATCGGAATTGCTTCCTCCGACCGACCTGCATAGGTCAGCAGCATCCCGATCTGCCGATAGGCAGCAGGCGTGTTCGGATATTCGTCCAGGACACGTTGATAGGCGACGATCGCCTCGGTGAAGCGACCCTGGGCGCGCAACAGGAAAGCGGTGTCATCGAGTACACCGGAATCGTTCGGATTGATCGCCGCGGCGTCGGCGATCAGCCTGGCCGCCCGATCGAGTTCGGCCTGATTGCCGAGCCTGAAATTCACCAGTCCATAAATCAGCCAACGGGCAAGTTCCGTCATCGCGATAATCGAGGTGGGGTCGAGCCGCAGTGCCTGCTCCAACAAGGCAATGCGTTCGGCGTTTTCCCGGGGACCCATCGGATGGAGCGCCAGGGACCGCGCGCGGAGAATGAGATCGAACGCATCCGGATTGGTTGGCCGCTCCCGCTTGCTGCGGGCGCTCTCAACATCGGTCAGGGCCACATTCAAGCTATCTCTGACCCGCCGGACGATCTCCTCCTGACCGGCGCTGAGATCCTTCAGTTGCTGGTCGAAGCGATCCGCCCAAAGATGCGTCCCGGTCTCGGTGGAAATGAGCTGGGCGTTGACCCTTAGCGTGGAACCGAGCCGGCGCACGCTGCCCTTGAGCACGTAGCGCACGCGCAGTTCGTCGCCGATCTTCTGCACATCCTTAGGCTTGCCCTGATACGTGGCAGCGAAATCGCGGGCGATGACGACGGCGTCGGGGATCTGTGACAGATCGCTGGTCAGGTCATCGGCGATGGCATCAGCCAGGTAATCGTCTTTCGAGTCGCCACTCAGGTTCTCGAACGGCAGCACGACAATCGATAGGCGCGGCAATGCGGACGCGAGATCGGCATGCACCTCTTCTGGTGGCGCCACGGGTAGAACAAACCGGTAGCCCTTGCCGCTCACGGTCTGGATGCAGCTATCCCCGCTGCGGCCTTCGTCCAGCACGCGCCGCAGCGCAGAGATCTGCACCGTGAGGTTGCTCTCCTCGACCGCCGCTCCCGACCAGACGGCGTGCATAATCTCGTCCTTCGAGACCAGATCGCCGTGCCGTTCCAGCAGGACACAAAGCGCGTCGAGCGCGCGCGAGCCGATCACCACTGGTTCCCAGGTGCCGGTCGTGTCCTGACGCAGCAGCCGTCCGCCTCGCCGGTCGAGGCGGAATCGGTCGAACAGGAAGGCGCCGGACGAAGTCAGCGCCTCCATAGCTGTAGCTCCGGTGGAGGCGAGGACTGAACGAGAGCAAGTCTAGCGACCCTTCCGAGAGGAGGTCAGTGCCAGCTTCCAGCGCTTGGGGGACGATTGCAAGGCGCTGACAACGATCGATTTCGGAAAAATTCGCAGGATTTCGGAACCGGCTCATCGCGCTTTCCGCCGGCCGACGCCTCATTCGATCAGCAAATCGGCCAATCGGCCAATGGGGAGCGGGTTATGAGAACACGACAAGTGCGGCACAGAGCGGGTCGCGTGTACGGCGTCATGCTGGGGCTGCTGCTGGCGGGAAGCGCGCTGCCAGCTCACGCAGAGGTGTTCACGTGGGACCCGGCCGGGGCATCACCATCGCTCGGCGGGTCGGCGTTCACGGCCGACACGATCGACGGGACACATTACCTTTGGAGTTACGGTCCCTCCGGTCCGCCAACCACAGCACACCCCGGCCGGATCTTCACGGTCGATTTCTATGAACAGGTGCAGCAAGTCTCCCTGGGCGGCGGCGCAGCTTTTGTCCCAGCCGGCCTGAACGGCACGCCCGGAGCGCCAGGTTCCTATGGTCTGTACTTGAAGATGCAGGCACAGGTCGAGCAGGTGGGCGGAACTGCGATATACGATTATCACAGCTTGGCGATGCAACTGAAGGCGGATCCCGGTAACCACGACGGAATGCTGAGTTCGACGCTTGCCGGCGTCGGGTTCTCCAATACCGGCGCCACAGGCGAGTCCGATGACATCACGCTCGCCACTGGTTCGCTGGTGTCGAGCACCTTCACACTGAACCCGGCCTCCGGAATCCGAAGTGTCGCGAATTTCCTGGAGACGTTCCAACCTGCGGCGGGCCAGGGCGGTTTCTTCGTTTCCCCGGTCACGGCGCACACCTTGATCAACGAGATCCTGACGACGCCGACCGGGGCGCTCGTACCCACTGTCGACCCGAGCGACCCCAACTCCCAGTGGAACGTATTAAACGGCGGCTCGGCCGTCATCGGCCTCACCGTGCCCGAGCCGGCTTCGGTCCTGTTGTTCGGCAGCGGCCTCGTTGGCCTCGTCGCGCTGCGTCGCCGAGCAAGGACCTGACGACCGCGCATCCGCGTCCCATGCTCCGCGGTCGCGCTGCCTTCGGTCAAGCTGCCCCCACAGCTTGACCCAAGGTGATTCGCCCCTGTGCCACGGTTCGGGTAGCATCGCCCATTGCCGGACCGGTGTTCGCTTAACCGTCAGAGCAGGGAGGACCGCCAATGCCAGAGCATGTCTACAAGGTCGTCGAAATCGTCGGCTCGTCCGAGGTGAGCGTCAGCAAGGCGATCGATCGCGCGATCGAGAAGGCCGCCCTCACGCTGCGCAATCTCGGCTGGTTCGAGGTCGGGCAGGTCCGCGGCAGCATCGAGAACGGCAAGGTGTCGCGCTATCAGGTGACGCTGAAGCTGGGCTTCCGCCTGGAGGACTAGCGTCCGCTAGCGCCGCCCCGTTGGCACCTGACTGAACGGCCGGTTCTTGTCGACGCGAATGTCGGCGGGCAGCCCCAGCACGCGTTCGGCGATGATGTTGCGCAGGATCTCGTCCGACCCGCCGGCGATCCGCGCGCTCGGCGCGGACAGCAGCGCCTGCTGGAACATCGCGTACGCCTCCGCCAGGTCGTCGTCCATCACCAGCCCGGCCATGCCCATCAGGTCCATCCCGTAGGACGCGATGTCCTGCAGCTTGCTCGCGTTCACCAGCTTGTGGATCGAGTTCTCCGGCCCCGGCGTCTGGCCGCGCGACAGCGCCGTCATGGTACGGAAGCGGGTGAACTTCAGCCCCTGCGTGCGCGCATACCATTCGGCGATGCGCTCACGCACCGCGGCGTTGCCGTTCAGCATCAGCGAACGGGCAAGCTCCAGCAGGTCCTCGACGTCCGGGCGATGCACCTCGCCCACCGCCAGGCGCTCGTTCATCAGCGTGGTGAGCGAGACCTTCCACCCCTGCCCCACCGCACCGAGCCGCTGCGCATCCGGCACGCGCACATCGGTGAAGAACACCTCGTTGAAGTGCGACGCGCCCGACATCTGGTGGATCGGCCGGATCTCGATGCCCGGCGAGCGCATGTCGAGAAAGAAGAACGTCAGCCCCTCGTGCTTGGGCACGTTCGGATCGGTGCGCACCACGATGATGCCGAAGTCGGACAGATGCGCGCCCGACGTCCAGATCTTCTGGCCGTTGATGATCCAGTCATCGCCGTCGCGCTCCGCGCGCGTGCGCAGCGCCGCCAGATCCGACCCGCCCGCGGGTTCCGAGAACAACTGGCACCACACCTCTTCGCCGCGCAGCGCCGGCTGCACGTAGCGATCGAGCTGTTCCGGCTTGGCATACGCCATCATGGTCGGGATGTACATGCCGAGACCGATCTCGAACAGGCCGCGCGGCACCGCGTAGTTGTCTTCCTCCTGCTGGTAGATGACCGCCAGGATCGGCGACGCCTCGCGCCCACCGTATTGCTTCGGCCAGGTGATGGCGGCGAAGCCTGCATCGGCCTTCTTCGCCTGCCATTCCTTGCAGCGCTGCACCCCATCGCCACCGAGATCGCCCAGCCGCAGCACCGGCCGCGCCCGGCTCTTGGGTTCCGCATTGGTCGCCAGAAACGCGCGTGCTTCGTTGCGGAACGCGGCCTCGTCCGGTGTATCGTTGAAGTCCATGTCCGTCTCCTATGCCGCATTGCGCATTTCGATCAGCTCGACCAAGCGGTGCTTCCACCAGGGCGCCGATCCGAGCGCCAGCGCGAGCTGCTTGGAGCGCCGATAATACAGGTGGCAATCCACGTCCCAGGTGAAGCCGATGCCGCCGTGGGTCTGGATGTTCTCCTTCGACGCCAGATGGAATGCCTCGGTTGCCGACACCCGCGCGGTCGCCGCGGCGAGCGGCAGTTCGGCCGCATCCGCCGACAGCGCCCAGGCGCCGTAGTACGCATTCGACCGCGCCAGCTCGATCGCGACATACACATCGGCGAGCTTGTGCTTGATCGCCTGGAACGAGCCGATCGGCCGGCCGAACGCGTAGCGCTCCTGCGCATAATTGCGCGCCATCTCGAGCGCGGCATCGGCGCCGCCCACCTGCTCGAACGCCACCATGATCGCCGCGCGCTCGAGCAGACGCTGCACCAGCGGCCAACCGCCGTCCGCGCCAAGCCGCTCCACGTCTGCCCCGGCAAAGTCAATGCGCGCATGATCGCGGCTGGGATCGACGGTGGCGAGCGGGCGTCGGCTGATCCCGCCCGCGGTGAGGTCGGCCAGGAGCAGCCCTATCTCACCGGCATCGTCACGCGCCACGACGATGGCAAAATCTGCGACGTCGCCGTCCATCACCGGCCACTTGCTGCCGGCGAGCTTGCCGCCGATCGCGCGAACGCGGACATTGGCAGGATCGGGATTGCCTGTGCCCTCCGCCAGGCCGAAGCAGCCGATCGTCGAGCCCTCGGCCAGCTTGGGCAGCAGGCGCCGCTTCTGAGCATCGGTGCCGGCCAGCAATAAGGCCTCGGTGGCGAGATAGGCGGACGAAGCGAACGGCACCGGCGCCAGCGTGCGACCGAGTTCCTCGGCCAGCACGCAAAGGCCCTCGTAGCCCAGGCCGGCGCCGCCGTACTGTTCTGGGATGGCTGCGCCGAGCCAGCCCATCTCCGCCATCCCGTGCCACAGCACGGCCGTATAGGGTTCACCGCCTTCGAGGACGTGGCGCACGACCTTCGGCGGCGATTGCTCGGCCAGAAAGCGCCGCGCCTGGTCGCGCAACTGCTTCAGGTCATCGGAAAAGTCGAAGTTCATGGCGGAGCAGCCTTTCGCGGTCCGAGTGGCAGCCTACAGCCGAGCTCGGCGCCCGCGAAGCGGCACCCGCGGTGATCCCAATTCAAGCCCAACGGCGAGGATTGCCGTCTGTGGTATAAGCGGGTTTCAAGAAGATCGGATCAATGACCGCTAACTTCACACCCCGCCTGGACATCCTGCCGCCGCCACAGCGTCGCCTGTGGGACGAACTGGTGGCCGTGCCGGCGGAGTTCGTGCTGTATGGCGGCACGGCCCTCGCGCTTCACCTCGGGCACCGTCAATCGGTGGACTTTGACTTCTTCGGCAACCGACCGCTCGACCCGGTACTGTTGGCTCCCGCCGTTCCCTTTCTTGCCGGCGCGACGGTCACGCAGCGCGCACCGAATACGTTCAGTTGCACGGTTGACCGTGGCGGCGTGATCCAACTGTCCTTTTTCGGATTGCCCGGCCTTCCCCGCCTATCGCCGCCGCTGATCGCACTGGACAATGGCTTGCAAGTGGCTTCGTTGCTCGACCTGGCCGGCACCAAGGCGTCGGTGGTGCAGGTGCGCGCCGAGGCCAGGGACTACCTCGACATCGACGCCCTGCTAACCGACGGCCGCATCGACTTGCCGACAGCGCTGGCCGCGGCGCGGGCGATCTACGGGGCGCCGTTCAATCCTCAGAATACGTTGAAGGCCCTTTCGTACTTCGAGGACGGCAACCTTCGCCGCCTGCCCCAACCGGTCAGGGACCGGCTGGCGCGCGCCGCATGCGAGGTCGATCTCGATCTCCTCCCGGTGATCGCCGTCGCCGATCGTTGCGCGGATCACGATCCGGGTATCTCGCGATGAAGAGCATACCCCTGACGCCCGGTACCGAAGCGCTTGCGCGCCGCCTGGTGTGGTTCGAGGAACCGGCAGAGGCTTTGTCCGATCCGTTCCGCTTTGTCGCCTATGCGCTGACGCGGGCGACACACGAAGACATGAAGATCCTGCGCTCTTTCCTCACCGACGACGATTTGCGCGACGCCCTCGACCACGCGCCGCCGGGCATCATCGACCCGCGCTCATGGGCATACTGGAACTCCAAGCTGGGGCGCTATCCCGCTCCGCCGTTACCCACGCGACGACTGGGCTGAGGCGACCGCTGCTGACATAGGATGCGGCCGACCGGATCACGGGCGCCGCCATTCCGATGGGATGGCGGCAACATAGTGATGAACAGCGGCGGCGAGCTGCTGACCCCCCGATCATGGAGCCGTATGGGATGAAGCCGTGAATCGCTGTGGGGCAAAGAAAGTAGGAACGCAGATGCAGGCTGATAACGCAGATACGCGCAGATTGGTGAGTGCCGCCCGGTTCGCCCGCGCCAGCTTGTCATACAGTCATCTATTGGCGCTGACGCGCCGTCGTGTTCAAAACCCTATCTGCGTGCATTTGCGCCATCAGCAGCCTGCCCCGGACCTGATCCGGGGTGCATTTGCGTTTTCGCTTTCTTTCTTTCTCGTCTGAGGAACTTGCCATGCCCGAACCCGAACGCATCGATCGGCGCCGCGCGGCACTGATCGCTTACGACGTCTGCCGGCGCGCGCTGACGCCGTCGGATCCCGCCCGGCGGGCCGCGATGCGCCCCGTGCTCGACGCCTGGGTGCGGATGATCGCGGTCGCACGGGCGGCGGGCGTGCCGGTGATCTACACGACGCCGGTCAGCCGCGCCGATGGCGCCGATGTCGTCATGCTGCCGACCGACCTTTCGGCGGAGACCGGCGTGCCGCCGCTCACCAACGCTGTCGAGGGCTCGGCCGAGGCCGGCTTCCCCGACGAGATCGCGCCGCTTCCCGAGGATTACGTCTTCCTCAAGCGCCGGCCGAGTGCCTTCTACGGGACCGGCGTCGCCGAGTTGCTGCACATGCTGCGGCGCGACATCATCATCATCGGCGGCGGCGCCACCAATCGCGGTGTCGAGACGAGCGTCCGCGAGGCGTTCAACCTCGATCTCGCGTCGGTCGTCGTGCGCGAGTGCTGCTGGAGCAGCGATGCGGCTGCCCACGCCTATAGCCTCGACAAGGCGATGAAGATGTACGCGCGCATCCGGCGCCTCGAGCAGGTCGCGGCGATGCTGCGGGAATGAGTGGACGGGAGGCGGGTGAACTGCGTCCTGCCGGCGTACGCGCTGGGGGCCAATGGGTTGGGGCCGCACAATGGGTTGGGGCCGCACATGGAAGCCGGTCCGTGGCTGCGCGATATATTTCTGCGCTGCATCCGGGTGGGGCGAGCTGGGCGCGCCGATCATGGAGAGGCATGGGGTGAAGCGGTGAGACCGCCAGTGGAAGACCGATGGCGGGAATGGCGACGTGGCACGCTTGCGCTGTGAGCTACTCTGCGCAGGCTCGCGGCACCTTAACCCGAAAAGGGCCAATTCCGAAACAGCCTAGCTTGCCGTAATGGGGCCTTCTGCGACTATTTGCGGTGTCCGAGGGTTCTACCTCTGCTGGAAGGGTCGTTGTGGCACAGGACAGTCGGATTGCGGGTTTGGCTCACTCTTGGCGAAGACCTGCTTGAGCTGCGTGTTGGCCGTGTCGGTGCTGATCCAGGCCCGGTCTGCGTACCCCGTGGTCTCGGCCAGGGGTGCTCTTGCAGAGCATCGCTAACGGCACCAAGATCGGGTGTCGCGCTTCCGGATCATTGGCGAAGATGATAGCCGAGGCACCAAATGGCCCAGACATCCTTCCGGAGGCAACCCAGGCCTCCGGAATGCGCATCATGACGTGGAGCACACTCGACGGTTTGAAGTTCCCGGCACCCGAACATCGGTGCGGGGCCACGACAGCACCGGTACCACCTTCATCCGGACCGGGTTCGCTGGCAGCGTTCACGTCAGCGGGTGGCTTGCCAAAACCGCCTACATCATCGTACGGATCGCGTGTGGACCGTTGCCCGGCTAGCGGCGCGCAATTTCCTCTTCATCGCGGTGTGACCGACCACTTGTCCCATCGGTTCACTAAATGGCGCATGGAGTGGAAATAATGTCTGGTCAACGTATCTGGTTTCGGATGATAGCGACCTTCCTATTGTTCTACGTGATAGTAGCCCCAATGCACTATCATATGGAAGTCGCTAGTGGCGCTTTGATTGAGAGATTGCCATTCCTAGTCGCATCATTCCGTCCTCTAGCTACAGGGATACTATTTCTATTTTCGTTTAGCTTATTGGTCGAGTCTTCGATACGCCTAATCTGCTATCCTGCCCCAGCACGAGTGGCTCCATACGTGCCCGATATATTCTTGTTCATTTTGTTCATGATGGTCATTATTCTGCCCATGTTTGCGCTATCCTACGTATCGTACTATACAGCCCCACGCAATGGGCCGGCCAACTTCAGAGATATCCCACCGTTATATATTTCTGTCGTTCAGGTGCTACTTTTCGTCTTTTCGCTAGTGTTGGCGTTCATCGTCCACAGGGCAATCGTCGAATTTGAATTTAATCGGCATGATGCCCAGTCTAACGAGCGAGTATAGACTATGACGATCTGGGATCCAAGTCTATTTGCCTACATTTGGACAGCCTTCCTTTTTGTCTACCTCATGTGGATCGTCGTGAAGGCTCGCACGCACAGTCGTGACATCCTATCTAGGACACGAGCCACAGAGGTTGTCGCTACCACTTCGGACTCTGTGGCCGGCATCATCCAGAGTCTCCAGACATTGTCGTCTCGGTTCGAAGAAGAAAGTGCCAATCTGAGGACGATAGATGATCGCCTCAAAGCATTAGAAGGCGATAGAGATCGGGCGGCGCAAAACATCAAACGTCGCGACGTCTCGAATCGAATTCCAAGAGTTGGCGCGGGAGCCAATCATAGGCGACCTTCCCGTGTCTGACGATGGGGATATCCAAACACAGCGACCGAGTGCTGACTCTGGGGCCGGCCCTGAGGTTTTCGGTGTGGACTCAGCCGTGCACAAGGCCAGATTACGTGCAGCGTATGAAAGCTTGCAGATCAACTTCGAGTTTGTGCCGGGGCAGTTTGTAAAATGGAAACCGAACCAAAAAAATGCGACGCGTCCTCTGTATAATGAACCGGCTGTTGTCATCGAGGTGCTGGATTTGCCGATATACGACGACAACGTCGACGCCGGCTCGCCTTACTTCCGACAGCGGCTCGACATCGTTCTCGGGGTGCTTGACCATGAGGGAGACTTCGTATTCTACCACTTCGATCGACGCCGCTTTCAGCCATACGACTAGTTGACCGGATTCGAGCAAAGGCGTCTATTCCCGGCTGACGCGCGAAGACGCTCAGGTCAACAGCAATGATCAAGAGCAGCCATCATCAACATACTGCGTTGCCGCAGCCAAGTGCAGCTCTAGCACGGCAGGTACGGCATGAGAATTTGGCAGAATGTCGGATATGTCCGCACGGCCGTCGGTCCAACGGAGGCCAGATACCTGTTCGTAAGTGTGGAAGCCACGTTGCAGCCGATCGTCTGATGCGTCGACTGCTCTGGACCACATCGCCTCGCGTAGTACGATTCGCTTCAGCGCCACCCCGAGAGGCCGTGGATCTCGCGCCAGTCCGAGCTCCATCGGTATTGCAGCGCGAGAAATGACGGATACAGACGATAGGCGGTGCGGCAGATAAAATACATATACTAAACCATTCAAACTGGTAGGATTCATTCGGTGGCCATCTATTTGGAGATGTAAGTCAGGGTCTGTGGTGAGTGGGAACCCAGGGCGCGGCCCAGCGTGTCTCAGTAGTCGGAGCCAGACTGCATCCACTAAAGGGCCGTCGAACATGATAGGAGCGCAGGGAACCCGAGGGACCTCATGCTCGATTGTAGCGGCGTTTTCGAACAACCAAAGATTGCCGTCGTCACGATATGATTCTGCCGGTGCGCCGTTTGCTAGCAGTACGTCATGCTCACGCAGTGATACATGATATATATTTATCTCTTGCGCATGATCGTCCCACGCGATCGATCGGTGGTTAATCAGTTCCTCAACTGGGATCAACACGTTATCAAGGTAAAGTGCATGACCCTTGGTGATATGTAGATCCCGATGGGGCATGCGGTCGCCTAACGCCCATCGACGGACTATAATTGGGGTTGCGGCATCGCGCCTTCCGCGAGTCGCAAGGGCCCGTCCGCGACCCAACCAAACGATTGGTTTTGGTCCGCCGAACTTGGTCAGGACCATGTCACCTACAGCCAACTCTTGGACCGGAACCTCACCATGGTCGGTGAGGATGAGAGTTCCTTTCAAGAAGCACAAGCTGCTTGAATCGCCCATTACCAGATGCTCGACCGATGGCATCTTTGCAATTGACTTTGTCCGGGCCTGACTAATGGTGGGCCTGGAGCTAAAAATTGACTCGCCGACGGACGGAGTATAGTCTACCTTGACTCCAGAGGTAACTTTGAGAACGGCCGCCTTACTAAAGTTGTCTATATAGTCCTTCTTGGTTCCGGGCTTATTATTGTTCGGCATACCAGTTACCCTGTACGAGGATCCAGAATGATCGAACCAACGTCATTGCTTTGTTTAGTAGGGATGGTTAAGTGAGTGCCTTCCGACGACGTGGCCCAGTCTGCTTGATCGACTGTG
>Ga0209040_10001706_pt1 | contig 17438 bp, 16 predicted proteins | sample BogFormECP12_OM3_FD_188240 | JGI IMG/M metagenome (GOLD analysis project Ga0209040, IMG submission 188240) | Bog forest soil microbial communities from Calvert Island, British Columbia, Canada - ECP12_OM3 (SPAdes) (version 2) | ecosystem: Environmental > Aquatic > Freshwater > Wetlands > Bog ...
GGTGTGCGCCGCGGCACGGGGATGTGGGAGTGCTCGGCCACCCACAGCGCGTCGAGGCCCCGCTCCTCCAGCGCCAATGCGAGCTCGGTGGGTGATATCGAGTAATCCGTGAAAAAGATCGACGCGCCGAATTCCATGGGTTAGCCCCGCCTCTGATGTTCCGACGGCCATGTTACACCGACACCCGGGGGCCACAAGTGGCCGATCAACCGCCGACCCCTACGTCACCCCGTCTGTGCCGCTGCGAGACTACGCCGTCGACGCCCAATCCTAACCGAGCCGGGGCGGCGGAGCTTTCCCTGCCGGACAGGGAAACGCGGAAAAAATCGGTATCCGGGCGCAAATGGGACCAACCATTAATCGCCGACTAGGGGCTCATCCGGTATTTTGGCTAGCGGGCGAAATTCCGGGAGGCTCTGGTAAATGTGTGATCGCGAGGTCTGCGAAATTCGCGTGCCAATTAACGGCGGTGAATTTGTTACCATAAGGGTGCGCGAAAAAGGCCGACAGACCGAGGATGGAGTCAAGGGGATCGTTTATGCCTTACTTCATCCTAACACTCTGATCGAAATAGGAGAATATTGAGCGCCAATTGCTGATTAATCATCGGCCGAATAGATCGCCAATAGCTGATTTTGGCGGATAGAAAAGGCCCACGATGAGCCAGTTATCCGGATGCTTGTGAATGTTCCCAACGAAAAATGTGTGCCATTCTTTTCGATCATTTCCCGCTCATATCATACCGCTATCGGAACTTTGACTCCCATCCGTCGCCGTATCTCGGCCGCTAGTCGCGATAAGACTGGCCCATTTCCCAATCGGTGCACATTATCCGATGCCCGCTCCAGGTCGCTCGGGTGCACCGGAACTGATATCGAAACTTGACCGGGATTTTTTCGAGCGGCGTGCGCGGAGCCGTTTCAAACCCGAGCAATTGTTGCCTCAAGAGATTTTCTTCCTGCGGCGAGGCGAAGGCGAGCGCCCGGCGGGTGCTCGATTTGCAGCCTGGCTTCACGATCGGCTCGCTCGTTTCGGGCAATTTCACCAGCCGGGAACGTCTCAGCATGCTCGCGGATGCATTGCGCCAGGCGGGACTACCTGAGTAGCCAGCGCTGATTCAAAGGAAGCATGAGAGCGTCTGCGGGAGATCCTCCCAATGCCGCAATAGGATTGGCGCCGAAAGTCCGTGCGGCGGTAACAAAAGCGAGCTGGCTCACGGACTGTTAGAGTTGGATCTCGAATAACCAGAGGAGAACGAGCCATGAAGACATTGACCGGCGTCGCCTTAGCCGGCGCGATCGTCGCCGGCTTCTTGCTCCAGCCGGTGAAGGCTGGGGCCCAAACGGGCGATGAAGCGCAAATCAGAACGCTTGAGAACAACTTCGCGGCCGAATTCAACGCCAAGGATGTCGATGCGATTATGAAGGTCTACGTTCCCGATCAAACCTTGTTCGTCTTTGACGTTGTCCCGCCCCGCCAATACGTTGGCGCTGCCGCGTATCGCAAGGATTGGGACGACTTTATGAAGACTCTTAACGGCCCGGTGAAGTTTGAGATCAGCGATCTCGCCGTTACGGTCGATGGCAACCTTGGTTTTAGCCACAGCATCCAGCATATCACTGGTAAGGACCAAAATGGAAAGCCGGTCGATCTCACCGTGCGAGTGACCGATGCTTACCGGAAGATCAACGGCAATTGGTTGATTGTGGAAGAGCACGTCTCGGTTCCGGTGGATCTGGACACCGGAAAACCCGATCTGGCGTCCAAGCCGTAAGGGCAAGAAAACTACGGCGTAGGCGCGAACGCCGATTTAGGAGCAAAGCGAGACGTTCGAGGCTAACCCGGATTTCCTCACACCACTCGGGTGATCAGAGACGACCAGGCGGCGGATGACGCGGCTGGCCGCCGACTGGCTCCCCCAACCCCGCACCCAGGGTAAGAGCCAAATGCCTTAATCGGGCACGTACGGCTCGGTGCGGAGGGGCGCCCGGGAACGGGCCTCCCTGCCGCGATTTTTCTACCCTACGCTGTTGAGAATTTCCGCAGCGCGCCGAATCCCTTAATTATGCGACGCGCTCGTAAGGGAAGCGCTCGACCTTCTCCATGTTCTTGCCTTCGATGCGGATCAGCCGGGTCGGACCGTCGCGCCGTGGCGAATGCAGGTCGCCCTCATTGTAGAGATAGGCCGCGCCGGGCTTCAGTGTGTAGTCCCTGATGCGCCGCGCCTTGCCCGGCTTGCCCTCGCCGGGGCGCGCCACCGGCTCGTAATCGGTCATCACTGTCTCGCCGTGCGCCTGACCGTAGATCGCCCAGGATGGACCGTGATCGTGCGGGTTGCTGTCCTTGGCGCCGTGGTAGACGTGGCCGAGGATGCAGAAGCCGAGTTCTCGATCCTCATAGAGCACCTTGCGCTCGGGCACATCGTCGCCGAGATGCGTCTTTACGAAATTGTCGTCCTTCAGCACCTGCTGGACCAAGGCGCACACCTGCTTACGTCCCTCGACACCCGGATCTTGCTCGAGGATGCGGTGGCATTCCGTCGAAAACTGCTCGAGGTTATAGCCCATCCGACCGACTCCTTTATGGTTTCCGCAGGCGGCGAACAACCGCCGCGACCGACGCGCGATGTTAACCCGAAGCGGAGCAGGACCAAAGCGGGTTGCGGAGCTGCTTGACTTCCCGATGAGGCGGACCTCACTCTCACCGGAAACGCCGCCGCGTCGTAGTCAGGGAGGGCATGTACAGCTATATCATCCGTCGCCTGGCGTTCGGCGCGCTGACGGTGATCGGTGTTTCGATCATCGTGTTCATCGTCCTGCGGATTCTACCGGGGGACCCGCTGGTTGCCATCTTCGGACCGGAGGGCTTTACCAAGCTCAGCGAAGCCGAGCGCGCGGGTTACATGGCGGATCTCGGGCTCAGCGATCCGCTGGCGGTGCAGTATCTGCGGTGGGTCGCAGACATTGCCCGCGGCAATTTCGGCCGTTCGTTCTTTCGCGCCGAAAGCGTTGGCGAGATGATCCTGCGGCGCGGACCGCTGACCGCCGAAATCGCCCTGCTGTCGGTGATCCTCTCCTGGCTGGTCGGGATACCGGTGGCGATCGTCAGTGCGCTGCGGCCGAATAGCCTCGGAGACAATGTCTCGCGATTTCTCAGCATCCTGTTTCTAGCGGTGCCCGGCTTCTGGCTGGGGATGCTGATCGTGCTCGCGGCGCTGTTCATGTTCGGCTACAGGGCGCCGCTGACCGGGCCGTCGCTGCTGAAAGACCCTTGGGCCAACCTGCAGGTTGTCATCGGGCCGGCGGTCGTGCTGGGGCTTGGACAGGCTGCCTATATCGCCCGTATGGCGCGCTCCAGCCTGTTGGAAGTGATCCGTGAGGATTATGTCCGCACCGCCCGCGCCAAAGGGCTGAGCCGACGTCCGGTGATAACCCTGCATGCGTTGCCCAATGCCTTGCTGCCTGTCATTACACTGTCCGGCATTCTTCTCGGCTTCGTGCTCGCCGGCTCGATCCCGGTCGAACGCGCTTTCGGGACGCCGGGGCTCGGCTATGCGATGTTTACGGCAGTCAGCGAGCGTGACGTCTTTGTGATGCAGAACCTGGTGTTTCTCTACGCGGTCGTCTTCGTGCTGCTGAACATCCTGGTCGACCTTACGATCGCCTGGCTGGACCCGAGGATACGCTATCGATGACGGTCACAGAGCCGGAGGCCGCTTACCCGGCAGAGACTGCCGCGCCGGCTGAGATCTCGCAGCTGCGGCGCACAAAAGGGGGCGTGCGCGGGTTCATCAGACGCTCGCCCCTGTCGGCCTTTTGGGGGTGCATCGCGGCGGCGATCCTCGTCATGGCCGTGGCCGCGCCGGTTTTGGCGCCTTACGAGCCGTTGAAGTCCGACTTCCGGGCCATGTCCAAGCCGCCGAACGAGCGCCATTATTTCGGCACCGACCAGATCGGCCGCGATGTCTTGTCGAGGGTCATCTACGGCAGCCGCGCCTCCCTGACGATAGCCATGGGAGCCGTGCTGTTCGGGACCACCCTCGGCGCGTTATGGGGGCTGGCCAGCGGCTATTTCGGCGGACGCTTCGACATCCTCAGTCAGCGCGTCATCGAGTTTCTGCAATCGTTTCCGGATCTGATCCTGGCGATGGCCATTGCCATGGCGCTCGGCGCGGGTTTCGGAACCGTGATCGTCGCGATCGCGATCACCCGCATCCCGTTTGGCGGGCGGGTGATCCGGGCGGTGGTGCTGTCATTGAAGGAGCTGTCCTATGTCGAGGCGGCGCGCGGCCTCGGCGCCTCGCACTTGCGCATTATGGCGCGCCACATACTGCCGCAATGCGTGGCGCCCTACCTGATCCTCGCCACGACCCATCTCGGCGTCGCAATCATCATCGAGGCGGCGCTGGGCTTTCTCGGCGTGGGCATCCCGCCGCCGACCCCGACCTGGGGCAACATGTTGGCGGATTCGCTGAATGCCGGCCTCATCCCGCCGTGGTGGCTGGTACTGTTTCCGGGTCTTGCGATCACGATCACCGTGCTCGCCTTCAACCTGTTGGGCGACGGCATCCGCGACATGCTCGATCCGCGGCTGCGCCGTGCGGTGTAAGTGTCAGGCCTTTTCGCGCCAAGCGGCGATGTCGTCGAGGGAGATGGAAAGCGCCTTGGCGATCTTTGCCAGTGCATCGAAGCTGCCGGGTTTGCGGCCGGTCTCGATTTCAGTGAGATAACTTGGCGAAACCCCGGCAGCCGCGGCAAGCGCCTCCCGAGTAAGGCGCCGGTGAGCACGCCATATGCGGACTGGATGCTCGCCGGCAAGAAGACGTTCGACCAGCTCCGCAGACAGGTAATCGGCGCGGGCTGTGTCTTTGCCGAGCAAGGCCTCGCGCCGTTCTGCGGCATCGAGTGCCGCTGCGTCTTCGGCATCTTCCAGTCGCGCGAGCAGCACTTCGTATTCGGCACGGGGCAGTGTGACGATATCGCTCACCGGTAGATTTCCCTTCTCTTCCCGACCAGTTCGACGATGATGGTACCCTCTGCGCGATCGATCCGACAAACCGCCCGCCAATCGCCCTGCCGAATTCGCACGGCATGCGGCTTGCCCTTGATCGGCTGGATCGCCGTAGCCGGTTGAAACGGATCCTCGGCAAACGCACCGATCTTCGCGATAAGCGCTGCTCGGTCCCGTTTCGGCAGATCCGGCAAATTTCGCAGCGCAGCCCGCGAAAGGATAACTCTCACCGCACCATTGTCGCTGAGAGCGACCGCAACGTCAACCAGAATGTCGCAGATAGCGCTCTGCGGGTAGCTGGACCGTGGCTATCCGTCGGAGCGCTTCGCCAACGGATATGTGACGACCCCGTCGTGCAGGTGGCAGGAGGCCCAGTGGCCGGGTTGGATTTCGCGCAGGGACGGGGCTTCGTGCCGGCAGCGGGCCATTACGTAGGGGCAGCGCGTGTGGAAATGGCACCCTGGGGGTGGGTTGATTGGGCTGGGCACGTCGCCCGTTAGGATCACCCGCTTGCGGTCCTTGGCACCATATTTCGGGATCGGCACGGCCGACAGCAGCGCCTCGGTATAGGGGTGCAGCGGCGTCTCGAAAAGGCTGGTCTTGTCGGTCATCTCGACGATGCGGCCGAGATACATCACTGCGACCCGGTCGCTGATATGCTCGACGACTGCGAGATCGTGTGCGACGAACAAATATGACAGACGGTACTCGTCCTGCAGATCCATCAACAGATTGATGATCTGGGCCTGGATCGACACGTCGAGCGCTGATACCGGCTCGTCGCCGACGATCAGCTCCGGGCTCAATGCGAGGGCGCGGGCAATCCCGATGCGCTGGCGCTGCCCGCCTGAGAATTCGTGCGGGTAGGCATCGATCAGCTCCGGCCGCAGACCGACGCGCTCGAACAGATGCGCGACCCGTTCGCGGCGTTCCTTGGGGGCTCCTACACCGTGAATGATCAGCGGCTCGCCAACGATATCGCCGGCCGCCATTCGCGGATTGAGCGAGGCGTAGGGATCTTGGTAGATCATCTGCATCTGCCGGCGATAAGGCAGCATCTGGTCCTGGTCGAGATCGGTGATGTCTTTACCGCGAATTCTGATTTTCCCGGCGGTCGGTTCGAGCAATTTCAATAGGGTACGGCCGGCCGTCGACTTGCCGCAGCCGCTCTCCCCGACGAGCCCCAACGTCTCGCCGTGGTCGATGTGAAACGAGATGCCGTCGACCGCGTAGACCTGACCGGAGACCCGGGTGAAGACGCCGGCATGGATCGGAAAGTGCTTTTTGAGCCCCTCGACCTCAAGGAGCGGGCTCATGCAGCGCCTCCAAGCACCCGCTCGGCGTGCCAGCAGGCGACCCAATGGCCAGGCCGGTATTGCAGCAGCGGGGGAAAGGACGCGCGGCACTCGTCGCTCGCCAGTCCGCAGCGCGGCGCAAAGGTGCACCCTTTTGGCAGGTTCGCGAGCGACGGCACCATGCCTTTGATCTCGTTCAACCGCGCCCGGCGGGTGCGGGTGTGCGCCGCGACCTCGACATTGGGGATCGAGCCCAGCAGTCCTTTGGTGTAGGGATGACCCGGGCACTCGAACAAATCCTTGGCGCTCGCCTCCTCGACCTTCCGCCCGGCATACATCACCACCACCCGGTCGGCATTCTCGGCGACGACGCCCATGTCGTGGGTGATCAGAACGATCGCGGTGCCGAGCGTCTCCTGCAGCTCGCGCATCAGGTCGAGGATCTGCGCCTGGATCGTTACGTCGAGCGCGGTGGTCGGCTCGTCGGCGATCAAGAGCTTGGGATTGCACGACACTGCCATTGCAATCATCACGCGCTGCCGCATGCCGCCGGAAAGCTGGTGCGGATAGGCGTGCGCACGTCCCTCCGGCTCGGGAATATGGACGCGGCGCAGCATCTCCACCGACTGGTTCATGGCGTCGCGCCGTGACAGCCCGCGGTGCAGCGCGATCGCTTCGGCGATCTGACGGCCCACCGTCATCAGCGGATTGAGCGAGGTCATCGGCTCCTGAAAAATCATCGAGATGTCGTTCCCGCGGATGCCCTCCATCTCCATTTCGGTCAGGTCCAAGAGATCCACCGCCTCGAAGCGGATGCGCCCGCCGACGATCCGCCCCGGCGGGTCGGCGACGAGACGCAGAATGGACAGCGCGGTGACGCTCTTGCCGCATCCGGATTCCCCGACGACCCCTAAGGTCTCGCCGCTCCGAACGGCATAGGAGACGCCGTCTACGGCCCGCACGACCCCGCCGGGTGTAAAGAAATGCGTCTGCAGATCGTTGATTTCGAGAACGGTGCGTCCCGGGTTCGCTCCGGTCTTTGCAATCTCCAGTTCCGCGGCCCCGGTCTGATTCAAACAATGACTCCTGAGATTTCGATGTGATATTTGACATCATCAGAGCACGTCGTGCTCAGTGCTGAAAAGACCAAAAGGGGAGGGAGACGTCATGTGGTGGACCCGCCGCGACTTTTTTAAAGGAAGTGCCGCCGCGGCAGCGGGCGCCTACGGGCTGTTTCCGGGCCTTGGTTTCGCCGAGCAGGTACCCGACAAATTCGACGGCGCGGGTTTCAAGCTCGCCGCGCCCGAGCCCAATCCCAAGTCGGGCGGCGTGCTGCGCATGGGCATCCCCAACCGCCCGCCGCACTTCGACATCCATCAGTCCGGCACCTTCTTCAATCTCGGTGCCCAGGGATGCATGTTCGACAATTTGATCCGGCGCGATCCTCGCGACAGCGGCAAGACGATCATCCCGGATCTGGCGCATAGCTGGGAGATCGCCGAGGACGGCAAGACCTACGCCTTCTTTCTGCGCAAGGAGGTGCAGTTCCACGACGGCGCCGAGTTGACCGCCGAGGATGTCAAGGCGACTTTCGACCGCATTGCGAGGCCTCCCTCGGGCATAAGCATTCCGCGCAGCATCCTTTTCAAGTCGGTCAGCGAGATCAATGCGCGCGACAAGTACACGGTCGAATTCAAATTGTCGGAGCCGCGGCCGATCAATTTCATGATGTCGGCGATCGCCAGCGGCTGGAACGTGATCGTCCGCAAAAAGACTCTGGAGGACAACAACTACAATCTGCGCAAAGTGGTTGTCTACCCCGGCACCGGCCCGTTTCGCAGTGTCCGCCGCGTCGAGAACGAAGTCTGGGTCATGGAGCGGAACCCCAACTATTGGAACAAGGGTCTGCCCTATGTAGACGGCATCGAATTCTACCACGTCCTGCCGTTCTCTCCCGAGATGGCGTCCGCGATACTCGCCGGTCGGGTCGATTATGTTCGTGCGACGGATCCGGCGACGGTCCGGAGGGCGAAGGCAACACCGGGGATGTCGACCGCTACCTATTACCAGAGCGTGATCCATGCGACGTGGGTCAACAACAACAGAAAACCGCTCGACGATCCTCGGGTGCGCCGCGCCATGCACCTGGTGCTCGACCAGCCAGTGCTGGTGGAGGTCGTCAAGGACGTCGCCCCGCTGATGGTCGGCGGCTTCCTTTATCCGTTCTCAGAGTTTGCCACGCCCAAGGAGGAGCTCGAGAAACGGCTCGGCTACCAGCCCGATCCGACGGCCTCGATCAAAGAAGCCCGCGCCTTGATGGCCGCGGCGGGTTATGGCAACGGCATAAAGGGCCTGGATTATCTGGTGCGCGACCTCGCTCACCACAAACTCTGGGCGCAAGCTATTCAGGCAATGCTGCAACAAACACTCAATATCGAATGCAACTTGCGCACAACTGTCGAATCGGTGTGGTTCGACGACATCAAAACCGGCAATTACGATTTGGCGATCGGCGCCATTGTATCGACCCTCCTCGATCCCTCCGATTACTTCAATGCCTGGTATGCCAAAGACGGTCCGCAGAACTACTCGTTCTGGGACAATAAGGAGTTCCAGGCCCTGGTACCGCAGATCGATCGGGAAGTTGATGCCGGCAAGCGTCTGGCATTGATCCGCCAGGCCGAGGCAGTCATGGAGCAGGACCCGCCGCTCTTACCGGTCGCCTGGGAAAAGATCAACGACGTTTGGTACAACTACGTGAAAGGCCATAACCCTTACGGCTATTTTGGAATCTATGACGTGGTCAGGCTGGATACGGTCTGGCTGGATAAGACGTGACCGAAGGCCCTTTTCATTCATCGAGGAGAAAAGAGAGTATGAGCGATCTGCGTTTCGCACGCCCGTGGTGGAATCGCCGCGGTTTTTTGCAAGGCAGTGCCGCCATCATAGGGGTCTCCAGTCTACCCTGGCGCCTCGGTCACGCTGCCGAGATACCGGACCAATTCGACGGCTCGAAATTTCAGCTCAAAGCTCCCGAGCCCAGCCCGAAGAGCGGCGGCGTGCTGCGCTACGGCATTCTAATGCGCCCGCCTCATTTCGACATTCACCAGGCGGGGACGATCGCCACTCTCGGCGCGATGGGCGGCATGTTCGACAATTTGATCCGGCACGATCCGCGCGACAGCGGCAAGACGATCATTCCCGATCTCGCGCACAGCTGGGAGATCTCGAACGGCGGCAAGACCTACACCTTTTTCCTACGCAAAGGCGTCCAGTTCCATGATGGCGCAGAGCTGACTGCCGACGACGTGAAGGCAACGTTTGACCGAATTGCCAAGCCGCCGTCGGGCATCAGCATTCCGCGTAGCATCCTGTTCAAGGCGGTCAGTGAGATCAACGCGAAGGACCCCTATACGGTCGAATTTAAATTGGCGGAGCCTCGCCCGAAGAGCTTCATCATGCTGGCGATCGCCAGCGGCTGGAACGTGATCGTCCGCAAGAAGACGCTCGAGGACAACAATTACAACCTGCGCAAGCTGCCCGATTACCCCGGCACCGGTCCCTACCGCAGTGTCCGCTATGTCGAAAACGAGGTCCGGGTCGTGGAGAAGAACCCGAACTACTGGAATAAGGGACTGCCCTATCTCGACGGCATCGAATACTACAATCTGATCCCGTTTTCGCCTGATCTGGGGTCGGCGATATTGTCGGGTCGGTGCGACTACATCCGCATCACTGACCCGGTCACGGCCCGCAAGGCCAAAGCGACCCCCGGCCTGTCGACGACCGCCTTCAACCAAAGCGTCATCCAGGGCGTCTGGGTCAACAGCAAGAAAAAGCCGTTCGACGATCCGCGAGTGCGTCGGGCTCTGCACCTGGCGTTTGACCGGCCGGCGCTGATCGACGTCGTCAAGGATGTGACGCCGATGCGGGTCGGCGGCTTCATCTATCCGTTCTCCGACTTTGCCACCCCGCCGGAGGAGCTCGCCAAACGCGTCGGCTACCAGGCGGATACCGGGGCCGCCCTCAAGGAAGGGCGCGCGCTGCTGACCGCAGCAGGTCATGCCGATGGCATCAAGGGTCTGGATTTCATGGTCCGTGACGTCGCCAGCTTCAAGCTCTGGGCACAAGCCATTCAGGCCATGCTGCAAGAGGGGCTCAATGTCCAATGCAACCTGCGCACGGTCGTAGAATCTGTCTGGTTCGACGATGTCGCGACCGGTCATTACGACCTGGCGATCGGAGCCGTCGTGTCGACCTTGCTCGACCCCTCGGACTATTTCAATGCCTGGTACCGCACCGGCGGTCCTCAGAACTATTCATCCTGGGACAACCCCAAATTCAATGCGCTCTTGGATCAGATCGACAAGGAGGTTGACCCCGCCAAGCGCCTGGCACTGGTCCGGCAGACCGAAGCCATTATGGAAGAGGACCCGCCGGTATTGCCGGTCGCTTGGGAAAAGATCAACGACGTCTGGTACGATTATGTCAAGGGCCATAACCCCTACGACTATTTCGGCATCTACGACGTCGTTCGACAGGATACCCTATGGCTGGACAAGGCGTGAGCCGAGGGAGGATGGTGGCAATGCCAATGATTGGAGGATGCCTGTGCGGTGCGGTCCGGTATGAGTGCTCAGGAGAGCCGGTCTTCGCCTTGCTCTGTCACTGCCGCGATTGCCAGCGGCAGAGCGGTAGCGCCTACGCGGCGGCAGTGCGGGTTCCCGCCGCAAGCTTCCGGGTCACCCGAGGCGAGCCGAAGCTTTATATCAAGACGGCGGATAGCGGAAACCGCATAACCCGGGCGTTCTGCCCGGAATGCGGCTGCATGCTGTTCCTACGGGTCTCAGCACGGCCGGATCTTGTCGGGATCAGGGTCGGCACGCTCGACGACCCGAGTTGGTTTCGACCGGAGGCGGACATCTTTGTTCAAAGTGCCCAACCCTGGGATCACATGAACCCGGACATTCCGAAATACGCGACCTATCCGCCCGGACAGGCCTACGAACCGCGTTCATGATGCTTGCGGATGGCCGAGTGCGCTCCGTCATAGGCGACGCTCCCAAGCGCCGGGAGGATTTGCGTTTCGTCACCGGCAGAGGGGGCTATCTCGACGATCTCGTTTTCGAGGGTCAGGTGCATGCGGTGGTGCTGCGTTCGCCGCACGCGCATGCGCGGATCGAGTTCATCGATGCCGCAAGGGCCCGGGCTATGCCGGGTGTGCTCGCGGTATTCACCGCAGAGGATGCGCGGGCCGACGGGCTGCAACCGTTGCAGCCTTCCGCCGAAGCCAACGTCGCGACCGGCGAGCGGTTCGCCTTCGCGCCGCAGCCGCTATTGGCGTCGGGCAAGGTACGCTATGTCGGCGAGCCGATCGCGTTGATCGTCGCCGAGACCCGCGCCCAGGCGCTCGACGCCGCCGAACAAGTGATCGTCGAATACGCTGCATTGCCCACCGTCATTCCCGCCGCCGCGGCTCGCGAGCCGGGTGCGCCCGAAATTTCGGCCGAAGCTCCGAGCAATCTCTGCTTTGACTGGCGGACCGGAGATACGGCGGCGGTCGATGCCGCGTTCGCAGGAGCGCCGCATATTGTCAAAGTCGATCTCGACAATCACCGGATCGTCACCAACCCGATGGAGCCGCGCGGCGTCATTGGCCTTTGGGATCCGGATCGCGGCCGGTATACGGCCTATGTCTCGAGCCAGAGCATTCATGCGACGCGCGACAACGCCGCCCGCGCATTGGGCGTCGCTCCCGCAGCGGTGCGCCTGGTCGCTCCGGATGTCGGCGGCGGCTTCGGGGCCAAGAATTTCATCTATCCCGAGCATGTGTTGATCCTGTGGGCGGCGAGGCGCGTCGGCCGCCCCGTCAAATGGATCGCCACCCGCAGCGAGGGTTTCCTTGCCGACCATCAGGCGCGCGACCACCAGGCTGAGGCCGCCTTGGCGCTCGACGGCGATGGGCGTTTTCTGGCGCTGCGCGTCAAGAGTGCCGCCAATGTCGGGGCCTATCTGGTCAGCGCGGGGGGTGTGCAGACGTTTCAGTACGTCCATCTGCCGGGCACGATCTATCGGATCCCAGCAATCGATCTGCAGCTCAGCGGTGTGCTGACCAATACCGCGCCGATCGGCGTGACCCGCGGCCCCGGTTTTGCGGAGGCGGTCAACATTATCGAGCGGCTGATCGATAAGGCGGCCCGGCAATGCGGTTTCGACCGCGCCGAGTTGCGGCGCGTCAACATGGTCCCGGCCGAAGCGATGCCGCTGACCAATGCGTTTGGCAATATCGTCGACAGCGGCGCGTTCGCGCAGACCTTCGAGCGCGCACTGGCCGCGGCCGATGTCGACGGCTTCCCGGCTCGGCGCCGGGAAAGCAAGGCGCGGGGATTGCTGCGCGGCCTCGGCTTCGCCTATCACATCAAGGCGACCGGCGGCTCGCCGCACGAGAATGTCGACATCCGGTTCGCGGCTGACGGCACTGTGTCATTGGTCACCGGCACCCAGACAATCGGGCAGGGTCACGAGACGACCTTCCCGCAGATCCTCGCCGATCGCCTCGGCTTGCCGAACGAGCGCATTCGCCTCGTGCAGGGCGACACAGATCTGATCCCGTTGGGCGGCGGGCACGGCAGCTCGCGGGCGACCTATATGGGCGGCTCGGCGATCTGGCGCGCCTCGAACGAGATCATCGCCAAGGGCACCCGCATCGCCGCCGATGCGCTTGAAGCGGCGGAAGCCGACATCTTCTTCGAGGATGGCCGGTTTGTCGTGTCGGGCACCGACCGCTCGGTGGCGTTGCTCGACGTCGCCGCGATCGCGCGCGACAAGGGGACGCCGCTCGACACCTATCACGCCTGGACGCGCGAATGGATGACCTTCCCTAACGGCGCCCATGTCGTCGAGGTCGAGATCGACCGCGACACCGGCCAAGTGACGCTCGCCCGCTACACCGCGGTCGACGATTACGGCGTCTTGGTCAACCCGATGATCGCCGCCGGCCAGGCGCATGGCGCGATCGCCCAGGGCGTCGGCCAGGCCTTGCTCGAGCACGCCGTCTACGACCCGGGCTCAGGTCAGCTGGTCGCCGGCTCGTTCATGGATTACGCGATGCCGCGCGCCGACGATCTTCCGTCCTTCGACCTTGGCTTCAACAGCACCCGCTGCACGACCAACCCGCTCGGCGTCAAAGGCTGCGGCGAAGCGGGCGCCATCGCCGCCTTTCCGGCCATCGCCAACGCAATAACAGACGCTCTGGCGCCAATCGGCGTCATCGATTTCGCCGGCCCCGCGACCGCGTCGCAGATCTGGCGAGTGATACGCTACTGTCTAATTGTGTAAGTTTACGATAGTATTTCAGTACCGAAGCGTCGTTGTTGGGCTCAATTCGGGTTGCGTCCCGCTCGCTTCCGACCCCGGCCTCACCGCATCGTCGGCATGACGTATTCGGCGCCGGCGCGGATGCCGGTCGGCCAGCGCGCGGTCACCGTTTTGAGGCGGGTGAAGAAGCGCACGCCTTCGGGGCCGTGCACCGCCATGTCGCCGAACAAGGAGCGCTTCCAGCCGCCAAAGCTGTGGAACGCCATCGGCACCGGGATCGGCACATTGAGGCCGACCATGCCAATCATCCCGCCGGGTTGAGCGCCAATTACCGGAAACGGCACCGCTAAAATTGCCTTAATCGCACAGTATGTTGCCGCCGACACACAACGATGGGGAGCAGCGCGACGTGGCGGCAAATCCTGCAAGTTCGGTCGAGGCGCATTCCGGCCTGACTAAAAGACTAAAACTTATCCGGGAATCGGGCCTGATCTTTCTCCTGAAAAAACAGGCCGATCAGGGCGGTTCACTAAACTTCAGATTGTTGCCGGCCGGCCGCGAGAGCCTTCACCGCATCGTCGGCATGACGTATTCGGCGCCGGCGCGGATGCCGGTGGGCCAGCGCGCGGTCACGGTCTTGAGGCGCGTGTAGAACCGCACGCCCTCCATGCCGTGCACCGCCATGTCGCCGAACAGCGAGCGCTTCCAGCCGCCAAAGCTGTGGAACGCCATCGGCACCGGGATCGGCACGTTGACGCCGACCATGCCGATTTGGATGCGGTTGGCGAATTCGCGAGCGGCATCGCCATCGCGGGTGAAGATCGCCACCCCGTTGCCGTATTCGTGGTCGTTGACGAGCTTTGTCGCGCTGTCGAAATCTGGGCTGCGCACGACCGAGAGCACCGGCCCGAAGATCTCCTCCTTGTAGATCCGCATCTCCGGCTTCACCTCGTCGAACAGGCAGCCGCCCAGGAAGAAGCCGTTCTCGTAGCCCTGCAGTTTGAGCCCCCGGCCGTCGACGACGAGCTTGGCGCCCTCCTGGACGCCGAGACCGACATAGGAGCGCACCTTGGCGAGATGCTGACCGGTGACGAGCGGACCCATTTCCGCCTCGGGGTCGGTCCCGGGGCCGACTTTGAGCGCACGCACCCGCGGCACCAGCTTGTCCATCAGCTTGTCGCCGGCGGCCCCGACCGCGACCGCGACCGACACGGCCATGCAGCGCTCGCCGGCCGAGCCGTAGGCGGCGCCCATCAGCGCGTCGGTCGCCTGTTCGAGATCGGCGTCTGGCATCACCACCATGTGGTTCTTGGCGCCGCCCAAGGCCTGGACGCGTTTGCCGCTCTGCGCCGCTGTTGCATAGATGTACTGCGCGATCGCGGTCGAGCCGACAAAGCTGACCGCAGCGACATCCGGGTGATGCAGCAGCGCGTCGACTGCCTCCTTGTCGCCATTGACGACATTGAAGACGCCTGGCGGCAGGCCGGCCTCGGTCAGGAGCTCGGCGATGCGAATGCCCGCGGAGGGGTCGCGCTCCGACGGCTTCAGCACAAAGCTGTTGCCGCAGGCGAGCGCCACCGGAAACATCCACATCGGCACCATCGTCGGAAAATTGAACGGCGTGATACCGGTGCAGACGCCGAGCGGCTGGCGCACCGACCAGCTGTCGATGCCGCGTCCGACCTGTTCGGTGAACTCGCCCTTCAGGAGATGCGGGATGCCGCAGGCAAATTCGACGACCTCGGTGCCGCGTGTCACCTCGCCCGCGGCGTCTGACAATACTTTGCCATGCTCTTCGGTGATCAGGCGCGCGAGACCGCCGGCCTCACGATCGAGCAGCTCGCGGAATTTGAACAGGATGCGCGCGCGGGTCAGTGGCGGCGTCGCAGCCCAGGCGGGAAAGGCCGCGGCCGCGGCCTTGACCGCCCGATCGACTTCGCCGGAGCCGGCGAAAGCAACGCGGCGGCTCCTTTCGCCCGTTGCCGGGTTGTACACGTCGCCCCAGCGTCCGCTCGTCCCCTCGGCGTGCTTCCCTTCGATATAGTGATGGATGTCGCCCATGCCGATGCACTCGCTCGCTGATATCGCCCCGGCCCGTATCATAGGCTCGGGGTTGCCTCCGCGGCAGCGGATTTTCGCTGCGAGATGAGATGACTTTCCTTTTCGGCAAGCTGGTATGGGCGCTTCTGCAGCCCGGCAACCTCTTGCTGCTATGCCTGTTGGCCGGTGTTGTGGCTTTCCTCTTGTCCCGCGGGCGGCGCGGCAAGGCGTTGGTCGGTCTAGCCGCCGTCGGGTTTGCGTTGCTCGCCGTGGCGCCGGTCGGCCCGGCGATGCTGCTGGGCTTGGAAGACCGGTTTCCGCGGCCGGCCGCGTTGCCGGACAAGATAGACGGAATCCTCGTGCTTGGAGGCGCCGTCGACCCGGCCCTTTCTCTGACCTACGGCGAGACAGTGTTCAATAGTTCGGTGGCGCGGGTGCTCGGCGGAATTGCGCTCGCCCGGCGGCATCCCGAGGCCAAGCTGGCGCTGATCGGCGGCGAAGGCGGGTTTACGTCGGTCGGGTTCCCCGAGTCGCGCGCAACCCTGGGCTTTGTCGTCGAGCAAGGGATCGCCCCTGAGCGGATCATCCTGGAGGAGCGCTCGCGGAGCACCCACGAAAACGCGGTCTTCGCCAAAGAGCAGATCCAGCCGGCGCCGGGCGAGATCTGGATCCTGGTCACCTCGGCCTATCACATGCCCCGTGCGGTCGCCTCCTTCGATGCGGTGGGTTGGCCGGTGATCCCCTATCCGTTCGATTACAAGATCGATCCGCAGACGGGTCTGCGGGCGAATCTCAGCCTGCTCGACGGGCTCACCGCCAGCACCCTGGCCGGCAAGGAGTGGGCGGGCCTGGTGGGCTACCGGCTAATGGGCTGGACGCGAGAACTACTCCCCGCACCAGCAGGTCAGCGGCCGGCAGGCTGACATTAAAGCGCGTTCAGCGCGCTCAACGCCGAAAACACGCTCCACACGACAAACAGAGTAACCCCGCTCCAGTAGACAAGGCGGTACATCGCAATCCCCCCGAGACCCAACCCGAACAGACACTTGGTGTCTCGTCATCTCCATACGTCCGGACCGTTATACGCATTACCGCGGTGTTTCTTCCCCGCTTGCGTGAGCCGCCCATGGTCTGCCGCCGGAAAGCAGTGTCAACCCATTACCTGCCGACTGCCCGCCGCACCCGTCGCGTCCGGGCTTGTTGCCACGGGTGCTCCAAAACCGGACAATGGCGCTCTCGGGTGCCGGGATCCGGAGGAGAGCCGGTAACATGGGTGTCGCACTCATCGCCTGGGGCCGCTTCTTCGATGGACGCGGGAACCGCGTGACCGTTCCCGCACCGAGCACCGATCCTGGCGCGGCGTGGCTGCTGGACTTCCTCACGCAGCAAGCGTTGGCGCTCCGCCGCGCGGGTTTCACGGCGATCCAGCTGCCGCCAACCAGCAAAGCGCAAGGCGGAGCCGGCGCGGGCTGCGATGGTTATGGTGTGTTCGATCCGCGGGATCTTGGGAGCAAGGATCAGCAAGGCAGCCTCCCCTCGCGCTATGGCCCGAAAGACGCGCTGATTCGGTTCGTCGCGGTTGCCCATGCCTGCGGCTTGGACGTCTATTTGGATCTCGTCATGCACCAGCGCGATGGAGAGAACGGCGGGCCGGGGGTATTCCGTTATCTCGGCGCCGACGGCCGAAACTTGAATGGCCGGGGGCAGACAACCCCCGGCTGGTTCCGCGGCGTGCCGCCCGACAATCTGCCCGACGACGACGTACCCGACAAATCC
>Ga0209040_10001707_pt1 | contig 17437 bp, 12 predicted proteins | sample BogFormECP12_OM3_FD_188240 | JGI IMG/M metagenome (GOLD analysis project Ga0209040, IMG submission 188240) | Bog forest soil microbial communities from Calvert Island, British Columbia, Canada - ECP12_OM3 (SPAdes) (version 2) | ecosystem: Environmental > Aquatic > Freshwater > Wetlands > Bog ...
GACCACAACGCCAGTCGGTCGCGCTCGTTACGCGCGGCATTCACCTGCGACTCAATGGTCTCCTCGTTGGAGGTGACTTTGTAGTCGACCATCGTCACCTCTGGTTTCAGCGGGTCGCGGGCAAAGTAGTGATTGGCGTGGTCGTCTTCTTTGACGATGGTCCCCGACTCCGGGTCCACCCAGAAGGTTCGCTGCGCCGCGTAGTAGCGGGTCATGGTGATCTTGTCGTCCGGGTCTCCGGGCACGTCCCACGTCGCCGCGGTGGCGGTCACTTTGCTGTCCTCGTCGTTGGCATACAGCGACGGGTACTTGATCGGCTCGGCCAGTTTGCCGTCGGCGTCGTAGCCGACGTCTTGGGTGAACCGATAGGTGGTCAAGCCGTTGACGTCTTCCTCTCCGCTGTAGTTGGCGTCGAACGCCTTCTGCGCGATCGGGTCGAAATACGGATACGTCCTCTTCTCGGTGTGGAAGGGGAATCGGTAGGACAGTCCGTCGTGCGGCAACGCGATATTGGTGGGTGGGTTTTCCTCGTGGAAGCCGCGCGGTTTCTGGACGGCCCCGCCGGGATGGGTGTCATCGGAAACCGCCATCGCGGTTTTGCGGTTGAGGGTGACGGTGTCGACGAGTGCGAGCAGCAGGCCGGTGTCTTTTTGCTTGTCGCTGCGTCGAACCGAGCTACCCACTTGCAGTGTGACGACGTCGGCGTTGGCGGGGGATTCGACGTCGATCTGCTCTTGGGATACCAGCGGCACGTTGTGATCGACGACCAGCTTCTGACTGTTCAAGGACGCTGGGTCCAACGCGGTGCCGGTGCCGTCACTGATCAACGTGACATCCAGATTGAGCGGGATCTTGGTGATCCTGCTGCTGGTGTACGTCCACAGCAACAGGGCGGCGACGAGCAAGGCGGCTCCGAGTCCCATGATCCCGCACGCGGCCATCCGCAACATGACTGCTCGGTTCACGTTGCCGCGACCTCCTTCTGGTCTGACTCGGTTCGGGACACCAAACACCCGCCGTCGCGACCGGCCCGACCTGGGGCCAGCGAAGCAAAACTTGTTCGACCCTAACAGCAATATTTAAGGTTGCGTTTTAGGTCCCCAAGGTGGGCAAACGGGGTGTACCCGATTTGCCGGGTACACCGTAACGGGCAGACTGTCAGCATGAGCCGCGCCGGCGACGATGCAGAGCGAAGCGATGAGGAGGAGCGGCGCCGATGACTGCAGCCGGTACCCAGCAGGTGGGGGGAACTCGTAATTTCCTGCCCGCCGTGGAAGGAATGCGGGCATGCGCGGCCATCGGCGTCGTCGTCACCCACGTCGCATTTCAGACAGGGCACTCCGGTGGGGTCGACGGTCGGCTGTTCGGTCGCTTCGATCTGGCGGTCGCGGTGTTCTTCGCGTTGTCGGGATTTTTGTTGTGGCGCGGACATGCGGCGGCGGCGCGCGGTCTGGGGTCCCGCCCGTCGACCGGTCATTACCTGCGATCGCGGGTGGTGCGCATCATGCCGGCCTACCTGGTGGCCGTCGTGGTGATCCTGACCCTGCTGCCGGACGCCGATCACCCGAGCCTGACGGTGTGGCTGGCGAATCTCTCGCTCACTCAGGCGTATGTGCCGCTGACGTTGACACACGGGCTCACCCAGATGTGGAGCCTTTCGGTGGAGGTCACTTTCTATCTGGCATTGCCGATCCTTGCACTGCTGGCGGCTCGGCTGCCGGTCCGCGGCCGGGTGCCCGCGATCGCCGCTCTCGGTGTCGCCAGCTGGTTTTGGGGCTGGATTCCTTTCGCGGCGCCGGCCGGGCTCAATCCGCTGAACTGGCCGCCGGCATTCTTCTCCTGGTTCGCTGCGGGGATGCTGCTCGCGGAGTGGGTGCACAGCCCGCTCGGATGGGCGCATCGGCTCGCCCGACGCCGGGTGCTGATGGCCGTCGTCGTGTTGGCGGCTTATCTGGTGGCCGCCTCACCGCTGGCCGGGCCCGCGGGGTTGGTCCCGAGCAGCGCCACGCAGTTCACGGTGAAGACCGTGATGGGTGCGCTGGTGGCGGCGGGCCTGGTGGCACCGTTGGTGCTCGACCGGCCGGACACCGGCCATCGGCTTTTGGGTACCAGGCCGATGGTGACGCTGGGACGCTGGTCGTACGGAATCTTCATCTGGCATCTAGCGGCGCTGACCATGGTGTTCCCGGTGATCGGGGAGTTCTCCTTCAGGGGCCACATGCCCGAGGTGCTGGTGCTGACGCTGATCTTCGCTATTGCCATCGCCGCGGTGAGCTATGCGCTCGTCGAATCACCATGCCGAGAAGCATTGCGGGGCTGGGAATCTCGTAGAAGGCAACAGCGCACGCTGACGCTCGACAGCGCCGTCAGCCCGCGCCAAGAGGACGCAATCGCGCCATGACCTCGGCGCGGACCGCCGAGCGGCGCGCCTTGCCGGCGTCGTCGCGCAGCGGGGTGTCGACGAACTCGACGGTGGCCGGCACCTTGTATCCGGCGATACGGTCGCGCAGAAACGCCTGCACCGCCTGCTCATCCAGCGCCGACCCCGCCTGAACCAGGGCATAGGGCACTTGGCCCAGATCCTCATGGGGCACACCAACAACCAGGCAGGACAGCACATCCGGGTGCCCCGACAGGGCGTTCTCGATCTCGGCCGGGTAGACGTTGCGGCCGCCGACCGTGAACATGTCGACCCGGCGATCGGACAGGAACAAGAACCCGTCCTCGTCGAAACAGCCCAAGTCGCCCAACGAGTCCCAGCCGTCGCGGGATTTCGCCGTGGTGCCGATGTACCGGTAGCTCGGTGCGCTGCCGGGGCTGGGCCGCATGTAGATCTCGCCGACCACGCCGGGCGGGCACGGGTTGCCGTCGTCGTCGAGCACCTCCATCTCGCCCATGACCACCACACCAACCGATCCGGGATGCGTGAGCCATTGGTCGCCGGAGATGAAGGTCATCGCCTGAAATTCGGTACCGCCGTAAAGTTCCCAGACCCTTTCGGGGCCGAGCAGGTCGATCCACGCCTGCTTGATGGCCGGCGGGCACGGCGCCGCGAGGTGCCAGAACCGCCGGATCGACGACAGGTCATACGACGACGGGTCGGCGCGGTAGACCGGCAGCGCCCGCTGCATCATCGTCGGCACCGTCGTGACGAGCTGGGGGCGATGCTCGGTGATCAGCCGCAGGAACTCGTGCGGGTCGAACCGGCCCATCAGCACCAGGTGGCTCCGCATGATCAACGCGACCGCCGCGGCGGTGAAGCCCGTGGTGTGGGTCAGCGGCACCGGCACCAGCGCGGTATCGCCCTCCTGGCCACCCACGACGTATCCCAGTGCCGGCCCGAGCCGGCTGTCGCCGCCCGCCTCGATGAGCTTCGGCCGGCCGGTGCTGCCGCCTGACGCGATCGACCGCCAGCACGGTGACACCGCTTCCGGCAGCGGGTCGTCCGACAACGCCTGGTCGGGCACGAAACCTCTAGGAAGACTTGGTATTCCGGGGTGCGTTCGCCCCACGAGCAGCGCGCGTTGCCGCAGTTCCAGCAGGCCCTCGAACTCCGCGTCCGGCAGCCGCGGGGACAGCGGCTGCGGCACCGCGCCCAGCTTCCAGCACGCCACCATGGCCTCTACGCACTCGACGCAGTTGGGCAGCACGATGGTCACGTAGTCGCCGACGCCGACGCCGCGCTCCGCATAGGCGCGCGCCAGCCGGCTGGTCGAACGGTCGAGTTCGCCGCGGGTCAGCGTGCGTCCGTCGCAGGTAACCGCCGGCTCGTCGGGGGCGAGCGCGGCCAGCGCCGAAATCTGGGTGCCGATCGGCGGGACCGGCTCACTCTGGGTCACGAGTAGGCGCCCTGTCGCTCGAAGATGCGGCGCGGGTTGTCGACGAGCATGGTGTGCAGCTGTTCGTCGGTGACCCCGCGTTCCTTCAACGCGGGGATGACGTCGTTGTGGATGTGTAGATAGTGCCAATTGGGGGCGGCCACCGGCAGCAGATCCTCGGGCAGCGCATCGAAATAGCAGTTGGCGTCGTGGGAGAGCACCATCTTGTCGGCATGGCCGCGTTCACACATTTGCGCCACGATGTTCACTCGGTCCTCGAACGGCAGGATCACGTCGATGCCGAACCGGTCCATTCCCAGATAGGAACCGCCGGCGATGAGCTCTTCGAGGTAGCCGATGTCGGTGCTGTCGCCGGAGTGGCCGATGATCACCCGGCTCAGGTCAACACCTTCTTCTTCGAAGATGCGTTGTTGCTCGAGCCCGCGCCGCAGGCCCGCGTGGGTGTGCGTGGAGATCGGTACGCCGGTGCGCTTATGCGCTTGGGCGACCGCGCGCAGCACCCGCTCGACTCCGGGGGTGATGCCGGGCTCGTCGGTGGCGCATTTGAGGATCCCCGCCTTGATGCCGGTGTCGGCGATGCCCTGCTCGATGTCGCGGACGAACATGTCGGTCATGATCTCCGGCCCGCCCAGCTGCGCGCCCGGGCCAATGTAGTGGAAACAGAACGGGACATCGTTGTAGGTGTACAAGCCGGTCGCGACAACAATGTTCAGTTCCGTCTCCGCGGCCACGCGGGCGATGCGCGGGATGTAGCGGCCCAGCCCGATCACGGTGAGGTCGACGATGGTGTCCACTCCGCGCGACTTGAGCTCGTTGAGCCGGGTGACGGCGTCAGCCACCCGTGCGTCTTCATCGCCCCACGCTTCCGGGTAGTTCTGGGCAATCTCGGTGGTCATGATGAACACGTGCTCGTGCATGAGAGTGACGCCGATGTCAGCGGTATTGATCGGTCCGTGGGCGGTATTCAGTAGCGACATGGGGCCGATGTTAAGTGGTCTACTGCTCGCGCATGACGGGCTTCGGCGGACCGGTGGGCTCGATCAGCATGCCGCGCCTTCCTGCCCGAGGTCACCCGGCCGGATCTGGTGCACGGCCTGAGCGCCTCCGGTACGCAACGCCGCCAGCGCGGCATCCGCGACGGCGTTGGTGGCATAGCCGTCGTACGTCGACGGCCCGTCGATCGAGTCGTTCGCTACCCCCGCCATCCACGTGGCGTTCTGAGTCCGATAGGCGCCGTCGAACCGTTCGATCCAGGAGTCCGGCAGGCGCCGGGCTGCCACCCCATCGGCGACGGCGCTTGTCGTCAGCGACGGCGATCCCAGGGTGAGACTGCCGTGGCCGGCAACGAGGTCGAGCCCGATGTCGTATTGCATTCCCGGTCCGCGACCGACTTCGACAACACCGAGGATGCCGGATTCCGACATCAGCGTGAGCAGGATAGTCACCGTCGACCCATCGTCGCTGCTTTTGGCTGCGCAGGTGACGACGCTGATCTCCTCACCGGTAAGCCAGCGGAACAGATCGATATCGTGTGCGGCTGAACTGGCGATGAGCTGCTGAGCTTGAAAGTTGTTGAAAGTCAGCGGATTGTGATGCCGCTGTCTGATCAGGATGGGTTGGCCGACTCGACCGGACCGGATGGTGTCGTGGATATGCCGGTAGTCGCTGTCGTATCGGCGCATGTAGCCGACTTGGACGAGCCGGCGGCCGCTGGCTCGTTCCGCCTTGACCAGCTGCAAAGATTCTTGCGCCGAGAGGGTCAGTGGCTTTTCGCACAGCACATAAATGCCACGTGCGATGCACGCGTCGACGATCCCGTAGTGGGTGGGATCAGCGGTGGCCACGACGACAGCGTCGATATCGACGTTGCTCAGGCAGTCCAGCGGATCGTGAAAAACCTTGGCAGCCGGCACAACAGCGGCGGCACGTTCGGCAAACGGCGGGTGGCTATCCGCCACCGCGATGAGCTGCGCCCACGGGGCCAGGCGTTCAAAGATCTTCAGATGATGCAGTCCCATGGCTCCCAGCCCGAACATGGCCAGCCGGACCGGCGTGCGAGTCGCGGCCACTACTGAATGCTCCTGTTCGGTCAACTGGTAAAGCTTAGGGCTTGCGAGCCTCGATCAGTACCCGCGAGGAGTGGGTAACGAGGGCACCCTCCGCCTCGATCTGCCGGTGCAATTTCAGCAGCTCGTCGCGGTATTTGGCGACAGTGAAGCCTGGGACCACCCAACTCAACTTACGCAGGAAGTAGATCACTGCGCCGACATCGAAGAACTCGAGCCGTATCCGTTCGTGTCGAAGGTCGACCACGTCCAGTCCGGCCGCGGCGACCTCGGCGCTGACGGTATCTGGGTTCAGCTGTCCACGGATCGGGCTTCGAGGCTTTCGAGGCTGCGCCCCCACAAAGGATTCAATCAGTGTGCGGAGGTAGATGACGCCGACGTGCTGGGCAAAGTAGCTGCCGCCGGGTATGAGCACCCGGGCGATCTCGTCCCACCACACTGCCGACGGATGCCGGCTGGTAACCAGATCGAATGCGGCGTCGGCGAACGGTAGCGGCGGCTCGTCACCGGTGGCGACCACCACCACGCCCAGGGGATGCAGCAGCCGGGTGGCCAGGGTGATGTTCGGCGGCCACGGCTCGGTGGCGGCCATCGTCGGCGGAAAGGGACCGGCCCCCGCTAAGACCTCACCGCCGCCGGTGTAGAGGTCCAGCCCAGAAGTCGCCTCCGCCAGGCGTCCACGCAGCAGCCGTTGGTATCCCCACGTCGGGCGCTGCTCGGTGGCCCTACCGTCCAGCCAGGAGAAGTCCCACCCCGCGACCGATACCGAATCGGCCTCCGCGACCAGTTCGTCGAACGTTCGTGGCATCTGGGTGTCCACGTCAGAAAGCGGCGTCGTCGAGGTCCATCAAGGCGGTCGAGGTGCGAGCCAAGATGCCGCGCGTCGCGGTGATCTCGGGCAATACATTGGCGGCAAAAAACTGCGCCACCGCGATCTTACCCTCGTAGAACGCCCGCTCTTTGCCCGTTGCGCCGGAATCCAGTGCCCGCAGCGCGATTTCAGCGTGGAACAGCAACTGCCAGCCGATGAACAGATCGCCGACGGCCAGCAGATACCGCACCGAGCCGAGCCCGATTTTGTACAGCTCGGCCGGGGCTTCGGCCGATCCCATCAGATAACCGGTCAGGGTGGCCGTGATCGCCTGCACGTCCTCCAAGGCGGTGCGCAGGTAGTCGCGTTCCACCTTCAGCCGTTGGTCAGCGGCGTCGTTGTCGATGAAGGAGTGGATCTGCCCAGCGACGTGCATCAGTGCGCCGCCCTTGTCACGCGCGATCTTTCGGAAGAAAAAGTCCTGCGCCTGGATCGCGGTGGTGCCCTCATACAGCGAGTCGATCTTGGCGTCGCGGATGTACTGCTCGATCGGGTAGTCCTGCAGGAAGCCCGAACCGCCCAGGGTTTGCAGCGATTCGGTCAGGTACTGGTACGCCCGCTCGGAGCCCACCCCCTTGATGATGGGCAGCAGCAGATCATTGACGCGGTTTGCCATGTCCGCGTCGGCACCCGAAACTGCCTCGGCGACAACGGGATCCTGGTGTGCGGCGGTGTAGAGGTAGATCGCTCGCAATCCCTCGGCGTAGGCCTTCTGCATGATCAAGGAGCGACGCACGTCGGGGTGGCGCATGATAGGGACCCGCGGGGCGCTCTTGTCGAGCATCTGCGTCATGTCGGCGCCCTGGATGCGCGTCTTGGCGTAGTCGAGGGCGTTGAGGTAGCCCGTCGACAGCGTTCCCGACGATTTGATGCCGACCAGCATGCGCGCGTTCTCGATGACTTTGAACATCTGCGCGATGCCGCTGTGGTTGTCGCCGACCAGCCAGCCCTTGGCCGGGATGCCGTGAGCGCCGAACGTCAACTCGCACGTCGGGGAGGCCTTGTATCCCATCTTGTGCTCGAGACCGGTCGCGAAAACCCCGTTACGGCCCCACGATCTCGAAGGTGTCCCAGTCGAACAGGTATTTCGGCACGACAAACAGGCTCAGCCCTTTGGTGCCGGGGCCGGCACCCGCGGGGCGCGCGAGGACCAGGTGCAGGATGTTCTCGACGGTGTCGCCGAGATCGCCACCGGAAATGAACCTCTTGACACCTTCGATGTGCCACGAGCCGTCTGGCTGCTCGATGGCTTTGGTGCGCCCGGCTCCCACATCGGAGCCTGCATCGGGCTCGGTCAGCACCATCGTTGCGCCCCATCGGCGCTCGACCGCCGCGTTGGCTAACGCACGCTGCTTGTCGTTGCCGAGCGCGAAGAGGACGCTTGTCGTTGCCGAGCGCGAAGAGGACGTCGGCCATCGCCGGGCCGGCGTAGTAGAAAAACAGCGCCGGGTTGGCGCAGATGACCATCTCCAGAACCGCCCACACTATCGTCCTGGACACCGCGGTGCCGCCGATCTCGGGCGCGACACCAAGGCGCCACCACTCCGCATCCCAGATTGCTTGCACCGTTGCACGGATCGGGTCCGGCACGGTGATGGTGTGCTGGTCCGGCAGAAACACCGGGGGCGTGCGGTCGGCGGCGACGAACGACTCGGCGACCGGACCTTGGGCGAAGCGCGCAACTTCGGCCAGGATCTCACGCGTGGTGGCGCTGTCGAGCTCACCGACCGATCCCGAATCCAGCACGGGTCCCAGCTCCAGCGCTTCGAACAAGTTGAACTCGATGTCGCGCAGATTTGCCTTGTAATGCCCCATGAATCCCTCCTCGGTGAAGTATGTCGGGCCGTTCCCGTTTTCTGAGGCTATTTCCGATGTTTCAGGCGTCGTGCCCTCCGCCGTGCCGAAGCGGTCGAGACGGGCGAGCGCTTCAAGATCGAGCGCCCGGTGCTGTTACTCAGCGGTCACGCGGCGCTGTTCGATTGCACGTGAATATTTCGGTGGGCTGAACGTAAAGGCCCCAGTCGACGATGGCTGGGCCGAACAGCTCGCCGAACTTCGACCTTGAGGAGTGACCTGGCTCACAGTAGAGTGACCAGTGGTCATCGACGCGAGGAGGACCGGATGCCGACGGTGACTTGGGCCCGCGTCGACCCGGCGCGCCGGGCGGCCGTCGTGGCCGCCGCAGAGGCCGAGTTCGGGGCGCACGGGTTCTCGCGCGGCAGCCTGAACGTGATCGCCCGGCGTGCCGGAGTCGCCAAGGGCAGCCTGTTCCAGTACTTCGCCGACAAGCGCGACCTGTATGCGTTCATCACCGACGTCGCCAGCCAGCGGGTGCGTGCCTACATGGAGGACCGCATCCGCGAGCTCGACCCCAGCCGACCGTTCTTCGACTTTCTGACCGACTGGCTCGACGCGTGGGTGGCCTACTTCGCAGACCATCCGCATGAACGCGCGCTGCACGCCGCGGCCACTTTGGAAGTCGACACCGAAGCCCGCGTCAGCGTCCAGAACGTCATTCACCGCCACTACCTGGAAGTGCTGCGGCCGCTCGTCCGCGACGCGCGCGCCCGCGGTGACCTGCGTGCGGATTCCGACACCGACGCGCTGATGTCCCTGCTGCTGATGATCTTTCCGCACCTGGCGCTGGCGCCCTATGTGCGCGGCTTGGATCCGATTCTCGGGCTCGACGAGCCCTCGCCGGAGCAACCGGCACTGGCGGTGCGCCGACTCGTTGCGGTACTGGCGGCGGCATTTGCCGCGTTGCCGCAAGCTCACCAAATGGAGATAAAGGAGGTCATTACATGACACGGACGCATACCGGCTCGATGGTTGCGGGCGGCCTGAACTGGGACAGCTTGCCGCTCAAGCTATTCGCCGGCGGCAATGCCAAGTTCTGGAACCCGGCCGACATCGACTTCTCCCGTGACCGCGCCGACTGGGAGCGACTTTCGGACGACGAACGCCACTACGCCACCCGACTGTGCGCCGAGTTCATCGCCGGCGAAGAAGCGGTGACCGAGGACATCCAGCCGTTCATGTCCGCGATGCGGGTCGAGGGCCGGCTAGGCGACGAGATGTACCTGACGCAGTTCGCGTTCGAGGAAGCCAAGCACGTCCAGGTGTTCCGCATGTGGCTCGACGCCGTGGGCATCACCGGCGACCTGCACGAGTATCTCGACGACATCCCCACCTACCGCACAATTTTCTACGAGGAATTGCCCGACTGCCTCAACACGTTATCGATTGATCCCTCTCCGGCTGCCCAGATCCGGGCGTCCGTAACGTACAACCACATGGTCGAAGGCATGCTGGCGCTGACCGGCTACTACGCCTGGCACAAGATTTGCGTGGAACACGGCATTCTTCCCGGCATGCAGGAGCTGGTCCGGCGGATCGGTGACGACGAGCGACGCCACATGGCATGGGGCACCTTCACCTGCCGGCGCCACGTCGCCGCCGACGATGCCAATTGGGACGTCTTCGAAACGCGCATGAACGAGCTCATGCCGCTCGGGCTGCGCCTCATCGAAGAAGGCTTCGCCCTTTATGACCCGATGCCATTCGACATTTCGGTGGACGAGTTCATGCAGTATGCCGCCGACAAGGGGATGCGGCGGCTCGGCACGATCAGCAGCGCCCGCGGGCGTCCGGTCGGCGAGATCGACCTCGACTACTCGCCGGTGCAGCTGGAGGACACCTTCGCCGACGAGGACGAGAAGGCACTGGCGGCTGCGTCTGCGTGACCGGCCCCAGCCCGATGGTGGCGACCCGCTGCGCCCGGCTACGCCGCGCTTGCGATCGCCACTACCCGACCCACACCGTCTTGGCGTTGCAGAACGCGCGGATCCCAAGGCCGGCGAGCTCACGACCGTAGCCCGACCGTTTGACACCGCCGAACCCCAACTCCGGGTAAGACACCGTCATCCCGTTGATGAAGACCTGGCCTGCCTCGATGTCGTCGATGAAGCGCCGTTGTTCGGCTTCGTCATTGGTCCAGGCGTTGGACCCCAGCCCGAAGGTCGTGGCGTTGGCGATCTCGATGGCTTCATCGATGCCCGAGGCTCGATACATCGAGGCGACCGGGCCGAAGACCTCTTCGGTGTAGAGCGCCATGTCTTTGGTGATCTCGGTGACCACCGTCGGCGGGTAGAACCACCCCGGCCGGTCGAGGCGCGTGCCGCCACAGCGGATCTTGGCGCCGGCCGCGACGGCGTCTTCGACCTGCTTCGCGATTTCGTCGCGGCCAGACTCGGTGGCCAGCGGACCCACGTCGGTGTCGGGGTCCGTCGGATCCCCGACCTTCAACGCCTCCATCCGCTCGACGAACTTGTCGACGAACGCGTCGTAAATGTCGGTGTGGACGATGAACCGCTTGGCGGCGATGCAGGACTGCCCGTTGTTCTGCACCCGGGCGGTGACCGCGGTCTTGACGGCCTCGTCGAGGTCGACGGACGGCATCACGATGAACGGGTCGCTGCCACCGAGTTCCATCACGGTGGGTTTGATCTCGTCGCCACAGATGGCGGCGACCGATTGACCGGCCGGCTCGCTGCCGGTGAGGGTGGCCGCCTTGACCCTGGGATCGCGCAGGATGCCCTCGACTGCGCTGGACGAGATGAGCAGCGTCTGGAAGCAGCCGTCCGGGAATCCGCCGCGGGCGATGACATCGGAGAGATAGAGCGCCGATTGCGGCACGTTCGAGGCGTGCTTGAGGATGCCGACGTTGCCGGCCATCAGTGCCGGTGCGGCAAACCGGACCGCCTGCCAGAGCGGGAAGTTCCACGGCATCACGGCCAGCACCACCCCGAGCGGTTGGTACCGGATGTAGGCGCGCTTCGCGCCAACCTTCGACGCTTCCGCCGGCTCGTCGGCCAGCAGTTTCTCGGCGTTCTCGGCGTAGTAGCGAAAGCCCTTGGCGCACTTGAGCGCTTCGCCCTTGGCTGATTTCAGGGTCTTGCCCATTTCGAGAGTCATCATGGCCCCGACCTCGTCGGCTTCCTTCTCCAGCAGGTCGGCGGTGGCGTTCGCCCACTTGGCGCGCTGAGCGAAGGTGGTGGAGTGGCGGTAGTCGAGGAACCGGTCGTGGGCACGTGCGATTGCGGCCTCAACTTCATCGTCTGTTGCCGGGGTGAAGGTTTTGACCGTCTCGCCGGTGGCCGGGTTGATCGTGGCGATGGACACGCTGACATCCTTCGGTGGGTGGGTTTGGAAACGTCAGGTCTCCAGCCTGCCACTATCCTGGCCCGCGGAGGTGGCGGATGACTACAGCTGCGCAACTAATCGTTAAATGCCTGGAAAACGAGGGCGTCGCCGTCGTATTCGGGATACCGGGGGAGGAGAACATCCGCTTCATACAGGCGTTGGCGGCGTCGGATATCCGCTATGTGCTCACTCGGCATGAGCAGGCTGCGGCGTTCATGGCCGAAATGTACGGCCGGGTCACCGGGCGCGCGGCGGTGGTTTCGGCGACCTTGGGTCCGGGCGCGATCAACATGCAGCTCGGCGTCGCCGACGCCACCACCAACAGCACGCCGATGGTCGCGATCTCCGCGCAGGTCGGCCAGGACCGTGAGTACAAGGAGTCGCATCAGTACGTCGACCTGGTGTCGATGTTCGCGCCGATCACCCGGTGGTCTGCCGGTGTCCCGACCGCGCATGCCATACCGGAGATGGTCCGCAAAGCGTACAAGCTCGCCGAGGCCGAACGCCCGGCCGCGGTCTACCTGGCTGTGCCTGAACACATCGACGCCGATGAAGCGGATTACGACCTGAAACCGTTGCCGCGCAACGTCGTCCGCGCCGACGCGCCAGCCGTTCGCCAGGTGGCCCGCGCGGTCCACATTCTCCGCGAGGCCAAGCGACCGGTGGTGCTGGCCGGGCACGGCGCCGCCCGCGCCGACGCGACCGCAGCCCTGGTCCGGTTCTCCGAGGAGTTCGGTATTCAGGTCGCCAACACCTTCCACGGGAAGGGTGTGATGCCTGACGACCACCCCAACAGCATCGGGACCCTCGGGTTCATGCGGCATGACTACGTCAACTTCGGGTTCGACAATGCCGACGTCATCGTCGCGGTCGGCTACGAGCTGCAGGAATTCGACCCCGTCCGCATCAACCCGCAAGCCGACAAGAAGATCATCCATGTTCACCGGTTCCCGGCCGAGGTCGACGCGCATTACCCGGTCGCGGTCGGGATTATCGGTGACATCAGTGAATCGTTGGACGACCTCAGGCAGGCCCTCAAAGAAGCAGTCGGCGACCACCACTTCGATGGTTGCGAAGAGGTCCCAGGTTCCGGCCTGCTCGCCGAAGAATTCGCTCGGGGACAACAGGATTCGCGCTACCCGTTGGCGCCGGCGCGGGTCGTCGCCGATACCCGCGAAGCGCTCGGCCGTAGCGACGTCGTGTTGGTCGACACTGGTGCTACCAAGATGTGGATGGCCCGGCTTTATCCCACGTATAAACGAAACACGTGCTTGATCTCAAATGGTCTGTCCACCATGGGGTTTGCACTTCCCGGTGCACTTGGGGTCAAGTTGGCACGGCCGGAGTCGAAGGTGTTGGCCGTGGTCGGCGACGGAGCGTTCTTGATGAACTCGCAGGAGATCGAGACCGCCGTCCGGGAGCGGATACCACTGGTCGTATTGATCTGGGAGGACGGCGGTTACGGCCTTATCGAGTGGAAGATGGATCTCGAGCTCGGCGATCATTACTACGTGAAGTTCGGCAACCCGCACATCGTGAGTTACGCGGAAAGCTTCGGCGCCAAAGGCTACCGGATCAAGAGCGCCGACGAGCTGTTGCCGACGCTGAAGGCTGCGCTGGACGACGACGGCGTCTCGCTGATCTGCTGTCCGGTCGACTACTCGGAAAATCTGCGGTTAACCGACCGGCTCGGCGAGCTCGACGAGACGCTGTAGCCGTCCGCCGTCGTTACTTATTGGGCGCCGCTTCGGTCAGTGAAATGGGCTGCACGTAGTCGCCTTCCAGCGTGCGATGCCACCAGGCGTGATCACGCCGCAATTCAGCCGCGGTGGTGTAGCGGTATCGGTAGAGCTGGGCGCGCACGTATCGCGGTGGGGACTTCGGGAAGGGATTGTGGCGGAGCAGGCGCAGCGTCGCCGGATCGTTCTGCAAGAGCCGCAAGATAAATGGTCGAAGCCAGGGGTAGGCGTACTGCGGCGAGATGGCCGCAAACCACATCAGCCAATCCAGCCGCAGGTGATACGGCGCCCATTGCGACGGCGCTCGGCGCACCGCTCCGGGTTTGCCTTTGAATTCGTATTCCTGCCACACCGTCTGATCGGTGACCTCCGTCTCGTCGGTGCCTCCGATCACTACCTCCCGGCGGGTTCGGCCGATGGTGCCGAACGCGCCGTACGTGTTGATCAGGTGGAAGGGATTGAACGACATGTTCATCCGCTGCCGGCGGGAGATCATGTTGCGCACCGGCCAGTAGGTCAGCATCGCGGTCATTACCGTGAAGATGATCACCAGGCCGGCGAACCACGGCGGAGCCGCGGCCAGCGCCGGCTGCTCGGGAATGGGCAGTACCGCCGCGGCCGTCGACGCGTCAATCGCGCTGCAGCCCAACAGGATCGTCAACCAGTTCAGCCAGGCGAAGTTACCGGAGATCACCAGCCACAGCTGGGTGATGACGACGATCGCGCCGGCGATGCTGGCCACCGGCTGCGGGGCGAACAATCCGAACGGGACGATGAGCTGCGCGAAATGGTTGCCGACGACTTCCACCCGATGCAGGGGCTTGGGGAGGTGATGGAAGAACCAGCTCAGCGGCCCCGGCATCGGCTGAGTCTCGTGGTGGTAGTACAGGCAGGTCAGATCGCGCCAGCACGAGTCACCACGGAGCTTGATCAGTCCCGCTCCGAACTCGAGCCGGAACAGCAGCAGGCGCGCCAGCCACATCGCCAGCACCGGTGGCGCCACCCGGTCATTGCCGAGGAAGATGGCCAGGAAACCGGTCTCCAGCAGTAGCGACTCCCAGCCAAACGAGTACCACGTCTGGCCAACGTTGACGATCGACAGGTAAAGCATCCAGAGCAGCAGCCACACCAACACCGCGACCCACAGCGGCACAACGGCGGCCAAGCCCAGCGCCATCGCCGCCGATAACACCGCACCCAGCCAGGCGAGCGTCGCAAAGAACCGATCGGAATAGTGCGCGTGGAAGATGCTTGGCGCTCGCCGGAATGATTGCCGGGCCAGATAGCGCGGCACCGGCAGCAGCCCGTGCTCCCCGATCAGCGCCCTGAACTGTCGTGCGGCCGCGACGAACGCGAAGACATAAACGACCGCGATGCCACGCTCGAGTATCAGCCTGCTCAACCAATACTCGGGTGCGTTAAACCATCCCATGTCCGTAGCTCCTCGGACGGCGGACGTCTGGACTCATCCTCCCGCGTTTACAGCCGGCTCGGGTGAAAACGGCCCCTCAGGAGTCGGCTTTGAGGACCACCGGAACGGGTAGGTCGTCTCGGGCGAGCTCACCTGGAAAGCACGGGGACACGCCGGTAATCGTCGGTGGATATCCCGCGGGATTAGCCGCGACGATTTGGAGACTGTACCCATCCGGCGCGTAACCGAATCGGTTCGGTTTCCGGAACCCGTCGCGTTCAAGGACGTACCAGCCCCAGCCCTTCCAGATTTCACCGGTCTTCGCGATCATCGCGTCCAGATCGGTTCCGGGCGGAAAGACCGCGTCGCGCACATCGGAAAATTCGTTCGGCGGCACGCCGGTCGGCTCGTCATTACATGGCGTATTGCCCGAGCCCGCGTACCGCGAGCGGTCGAAAACCATTCCTGCCGGCAATGCGTGGAGGGTCTTCTTCAGGTAGCCGATCACGGTGTCTTGGGCCTGTTGCTGGCTGGTGGGGATGACGGGTCGCACCTTCCAACCCGGCGGCGGGGCGGATGACATGGATGGTCCTCCAAGGATCGGGCTGTGGTGGCCACAGGCTGTGGCGAGCGCGATGGCCAGAACCACGCCGGCGATACCGGCTCGTGGGGCGGCGGCATTCATGGCGCAACGCCGGCGATGACGGCGCCCATATTGGCCAGCGCAATGTTGCGTTGATCCCAGTAGCTGCTGTGAGCGTCGACGCTCGGTAGCCCCAAGGGTCCGGCGGGTCCCGGATCGGCCGCCAAACGCCGGGCACCGAATTTCGGCGCGGTCGGATCGGATCCCAGTGTCCACTCGGTCACCACGCCGCTGATGCCGATGATGTCGTTGGCTGCCCTCATCGCGTACACCTGGGCGCTCGGCTCCAGTGTGAGCCCGCCGGCACGGTCCACCAGCATGCCGGGGCTGCCAACCGCGATGACGTTGTCGGCGTCGAGGTGATGTCCACCCGAAGCGGCCGCGCCTATCAGGGTCGAGCCGTAGCTGTGGCCGATGACGGTGTCGATCGACGCCGGCCCGATGTGCGAGGCGCGCAGCCCGCCCACGAACGCGTCCAACCCGCCGGCGCCCCCGCGAGCGGGGTCAGGGAGGGCCGCGTGGCTCAAGTCCATGGGACGGTCATAACCCATCCACGTCGTAATCGACACATCCTCCGGGCCAAGAGCCTTGTCTGCGGCGCGCGCGGCGTTGTACAACGCCACTGCTTTCGCGTCGCTGAACCGCAGACGGGGCAGGTCCTCGCCGGTGCCGGGCACGAATATGCCATTGCGTTTGGCATGGTCCGGGTTCCCGATAGCCACCGCGCCGCGGCCGGTGTCATCGAGGAATCCCACATAGCGATGCACCCCATCCGTGCGGTCCAAATCGGCGCGAACGGCCTGGTATCCCGCCAGCCTGCGTCGGGCCGCCGTCAGGTGTGATTGCAACGCATACAGCGCGCTGTCGTCGACATTGTGGCCGACCATCATCTCGTCAACGCTGTGCTGCATTCGGTCGACGTCAGCTTCCGTCTGCTGCTGAAGTTCCTGCAGGTGCAACCGGTTGTAGTGGTCCTTCCCCAGATGATCTGTTGGGTCCCAGGGCATGCCGGCGTGGTTGCCGATGTTGTGGTCTTGGCGGTAAAGCCAGTCCTTTTCGTCTGGGGTGAGCTGATTCCACAACTCGTTGAACTTCTTCGGGTCTTCGGGCGGCGGCTCGGACAACGCATCCTGGATCTGCGGCCGATCATCGTGCGGTCCCGCCGGGATCGGCACATCCTCATCGGCCATGTTGATCGCCATCGCCAGCTCCGCGTCGACTGTGGTGGCCTTGGCCAGGATCGCGTCGAGCCGTGGTTGTAGCTGCACTTCGGCGATGAGGGCTTCCATCGGCGGACCGTTGAACGTCGAATTCGGCACCACGGTGTTGGTCAGCGGATCGATCGTCATGTGTAACTCGGCGGCATCCTGACGCAGCGTGCGCAACTCGGACTGCACACGCTCGATATCGTCGGCCGCCTTGTCGGCTGCGCGGGCCACCGCCAGCGACTCGTTGCCATGAGCGTCGAGGTCCTGGCGGATCGAGGCATTCGTGTGCTTCCTGGCCTCGGCGGTGGCACCGTCCCAGGAGTCGAACACCGCCAGCGAGCTGAGCTGACCCGAGGCCTCCAATGTGGCCTGCCCGCGTGCACCGGCCGCGTGGAACACCTCTCGCACAGCCTCGGCGCTCCACCGATCAATATCGGCCACCGGCAACGTCATGAGTC
>Ga0209040_10001708_pt1 | contig 17436 bp, 16 predicted proteins | sample BogFormECP12_OM3_FD_188240 | JGI IMG/M metagenome (GOLD analysis project Ga0209040, IMG submission 188240) | Bog forest soil microbial communities from Calvert Island, British Columbia, Canada - ECP12_OM3 (SPAdes) (version 2) | ecosystem: Environmental > Aquatic > Freshwater > Wetlands > Bog ...
CTTTCGTCCGACGGATATAACGCCGGGGCTGCATACAATACAGGTTTCACTGACTCAGAACTACGGAGCGCGGGTGGTGGCGCGGGGCAGCTACTGGGCGGTGAACGACGCGGCGGCGAATGCGCCGAACAACACCGCGGCCGGGTCTCCGAGCGACGGATCGGGCAAGCCTTAGACAGATTTGGCGTCGTTTCAGGCCTCGGGCGCATCTACTTCCTATCGCTGGACCTAGTAGGTGGCGCGTGTGCTTTCCGCGCGTTGCAAAACCCTGAAAGGAACGCAAGAGACGAATGGCGGCAACGGCTGTAGCGGCGGAGCCAAAACTTGTCGCGCTGGAGAATTGGAGGCCCAAGGCCAATCCCTGGCTGGTTGCTGCCGTGGTGGCGATGGCGGCGTTTATGGAGGTGCTGGACACCTCGATCGCCAATGTGGCGCTGCCGCATATCGCGGGCAGCCTGGGCGCCAGCCAGGATGAGAGCACCTGGGTGCTGACGGCGTATCTGGTATCGAACGCGGTCGTGCTGCCCATGGGCGGATGGGTGGCGAGCATTGTCGGGCGAAAGAGATTTTTTATGAGCTGCATCGTGATCTTTACTATCAGCTCGTTTCTTTGCGGCATTGCGGCGTCATTACCGCTGCTGCTGTTATTCCGTGTGCTGCAGGGAGCAGGCGGTGGGGGGCTGCAGCCGATGGCGCAGGCGATCATGGCGGATTCCTTCGAGCCTGCAAAGCGCGGACTGGCGTTTGCGCTTTATGGCATCGTTGCAGTACTGGCGCCCTCCATCGGGCCTACGCTGGGTGGATGGATTACGGACAACTACAGCTGGAACTGGATTTTCTACATCAATATTCCGGTGGGCCTGCTGGCCCTGGCTTTGACGAACAGGCTGGTTGAGGATCCACCGTGGAATGTGCCCGATAGAAGGAACTTTTTCAAACTGGATTATGTGGGGCTGAGTCTGCTGGTGGTTTCGATGGGTGCGCTGCAGATCATGCTGGACAAGGGCGAGGAGAATGACTGGTTTGGCTCGCACTTCATCGTTGGCTTCGCGATTACCTTTGTGGTGTCGTTCATCGGCCTGATCATCTGGGAGTGGTTTGCGAAGAATCCGCTGATGGATCTGAGGCTTTTCACGAACAGAAATTTCGCCGTGTGCTGCTTTCTGATGCTGCTGACCGGCGGGTTTCTGAACGCGACGACGGTATTGCAGCCCCAATTTATGCAGAGCGAATTGGGCTATACAGCGACAATTGCCGGACTGGCGCTCTCCGGAGGCGGACTGGCGCTGTTGCTGGTGGTGCCGATTGCCGGGCAGGCTGTAACACATTTTCCGGCGCGCAACATTATCGCCTTCGGCTTCTTCTGCTTTACCGTGGCTTACTTTATAACGGCGAGAAGGCTTAACCTGGGATTAAGCTTTGGCGAGTCTTCCTGGCTGCGCGTGATGCAGGTGTGCGCAATTCCAGTGGTGTTTATTTCGGTGACGACAGCAGCATACTTCGGCATGCCCCGCGAGAAGAACAACCAGGTGGCAGGACTCGTCAACTTTGCGAGGAATATCGGCGGCAGTATCCTTATCTCTCTGACCAACGCACTGGTAGTGGAGCGGTCGCAGTTTCACCAGGACCAGCTTCTGAAATACCTGACGCCGGTAAACGGGAATTTCCAGCAGCAGGTGCAGTCGTTGACGGGGTATTTCGACGGACGCAGCGGTCCTCCAAATGCGGGCGGGCTCGCGCAGGGCCGTATCTATAGTGAGCTCATCCAGCAGTCGCAGACGCTGGCCTACGTGGATGTGTTTTATATCCTGTGCGGCGCTGCGATCCTCATGATTCCGCTGTCGTTTCTGTTGAGAAAGAATAATCCGCATGCCGGCGGCGGCAGCGGTGAGATTGCAGCGCATTGAGGCAGCCAAGAAGCGGTCAGCTAACAGGCGGTTAGCGTGATACCAGGTTGGTACTCTGCGCAGAGGTGCGATACGGCGCGCTAGAATGAAGCATATGACGATTCGCTCCGTCGCCGCGAGTGTGCTGCTGGGTCTGTTGCTGGCAGTGTCCTGGTCAGCGGCATGGTGCGAGACCAGCTGCGTGCTGCCTCGCGACACGCACGGCTGCTGCGCGGCACACGGGGACGGCGGCAAGTCGAGGCTGGCACGGCAGCAAGACTGTGGGCCTGCGGTACGAACCGTTGCAGCCGTACCGGTATTGCCCACGGCTGCGACGCCAACGGTGACGACAGCTTGGGCGGCCGCTCCGGTGTTGTTTGTGGCCGGTTCCAATTCGCGGATTGTTCCTGAGTCTGCCTCTCCTCCAAAATTCAATCTACGAATCTGATTTTCTCTCCGACCCAGGGTGCAGCGGACGTGTGTCTGCTGCCGGGCTGTTTCTTTCGGGGAGAGTTTTGTGTACAGATATTGGATTTCCTCACTGCTGCTTGCGGTGAGTCCGTTTGCGATTGCGCAGCAGTCGCTGAAGATGCCGATGAATATGAGCGGCGAAGCGACCACTTTCCTTGAAGAGATCGAAGCGCATGACACTTCAGGAACGAGCGCGGAGCCGAATTCGACGCCGGTGCCGATGCTGATGACCATGCGCGGCGACTGGATGCTGATGTTCCACACGAATGTGTTTGTAGCGAATATCCAACAGACGAGCCCGCGCGGAAGCGATAAGTTTTTCTCGACAAACTGGTTTATGCCGATGGCGCAGCGCGCGTGGGGTCCTGGACAAGTGACGCTGCGCGCGATGTTCAGCCTGGAGCCGGCAACGGTGACCGATCGACAGTATCCGCTACTCTTTCAGCAGGGCGAAACGGCATATGGCAAGCCAATCGTGGATGGGCAGCATCCGCACGATTTTTTGATGGAACTGGCCGCGCTTTATGACTGGCGCCTGGGTGAGAGGACGCTGCTGACGTTTTATGCAGCTCCGGTGGGCGATCCGGCGATCGGGCCTACGGCGTATCCGCACCGCGCTTCGGCGATGGAGAATCCGCTGGCTGCGCTGGGGCACCATCAGCAGGATTCGACGCATATCGCCGATGATGTGGTCACGGTCGGGTTCACGCAGGGAATCGTGCGGATCGAGGGAAGCGGCTTTCACGGACGCGAGCCTAATGAACATCGCTGGCAGGTGCAGCAGGGGGCGATCGACTCATGGTCGACACGGCTGACGGTGCAGCCGGGGCAGAACTGGAGTGGGCAGTATTCCTATGGGCGCATTCACAGCCCGGAACAGCTCTTTCCTACGGAGAACCAGGAGCGCATGACGGCTTCGATCATGTACAACCGGCCGATGGGTGCGCGCGGGAACTGGGCTTCTACGGCGGCGTGGGGAAGGACACGTTCACTCGAGGACAACGTGATCCAGAACAGCTATTTGTTCGAGTCGTTGTTACGTTTTGCAACGAAGAACTACGTATGGACGCGATTGGAAGATGTGGACAGAACGACTGAGTTGCTGCTGGGAGAGAATTCTTTGCCGCCGGGATTTGTGGAGGAACCGGCGGGACGCGTGCAGGCGTATACGTTCGGCTACGATCGGGACGTTGACGTGTTGCCGCACATCGCGACGGCGATCGGTGCACAGGTTACGGGATATACAGTGGGTTCGTGCCTCAAGCCGGTCTACGGGAGCGATCCGGTCGGCGTAGTGGTGTTCCTGCGCATGCGAGTGGTGGGCAAGGGACAGCGATAGAGGAATCGGTGCGATGCTGACAGCATCCAATCGGGTAATTTCATGAGCGCAGAATCCTCAGGGAAGGAAGTAAAGGATGCGGCCGAAGGGCAGGCGAGGCGGGACTACTCGCATGCGTGGCGGGCGCTGCGGCACCGCAATTTCCGATTGTTTTTCGGCGGGCAAAGTATTTCACTGATCGGCACGTGGATGACGCGCATCGCGACGGCGTGGCTTGTTTACCGGCTGACGAAGTCGGCGCTGCTGCTAGGCACGGTCAGCTTTGCGGGGCAGATTCCGACTTTTCTGTTCGCGCCGTTCGCTGGCGTGCTGGTGGATCGCCTGGACCGACGGCTGGTGCTGATCTGGACACAGGCTCTCGCGATGTTGCAATCGCTGGCGCTCGCTGCGCTGACATTGACGCACCTCATCACGATCCACGAAGTGCTGGTGCTGAGCGCGTTTCAGGGCGTGATCAACGCCTTCGACATGCCGGGGCGGCAGGCCTTCATGGTGCAGATGGTCGAGGATCGCACCGATTTGTCGAATGCGATTGCGATCAACTCCTCGATGGTGAACCTGGCTCGGCTGGTCGGTCCGTCGCTGGCCGGGCTGGTGATTGCAGCGACGAACGAGGGCTGGTGCTTCCTGGTCGATGGTGTGAGCTATATCGCCGTGATCGTATCGCTGTTGCTGATGCGGGTGCATGTGCCGGAGGTGAAGCGGGTCGCGGCGTCGATGTTTGAGCAAATGCACGAGGGGTGGCAGTATGTCTCCACTTTTGTGCCGGTGCGCAACATTCTGCTGTTGTTCGCGCTGGTCAGCCTGATGGGCATGCCCTTCATGGTGCTGATGCCGGTCTTCGCGGCGCAGGTTCTCAAGGGAGGTCCGCATACACTCGGGTTTCTGACGGGCGCGGCGGGCGTGGGGGCACTGATTTCGGCGCTGTCGCTGGTACTGCGCAAGTCGGTGCGCGGGCTGGTGAAGATGCTTCCTATTTCGGCGTCCATGTTCGGGGTGGGGCTGGTGTGCTTCGGGCTATCCCATGTGCTGTGGCTTTCGCTGGGGCTGATGGTCGTGGTTGGCTTCGGCATGATGCAGGGACTTACGGCCAGCAACACCATCATTCAGACTCTGGTGCCTGAGGATAAGCGCGGCCGCGTGATGAGCTACTACACGGCTGCGTTTGTGGGGATGGCTCCGTTTGGCAGCCTGCTGGCGGGGGCGCTGGCGGAGTGGATCGGGGCTCCCCGGACGGTGATGGTGACGGGGACGTGCTGCATCCTGGGCGCGGCGTTGTTCTGGTCCCGGCGCAAGGAGATTCGCGATGTGATTCGGCCGATCTATATCCAGCTAGGGATCGTGCCTGCTCCACCGGAACTGGTGGAGGAGCAGTGAAGCAAAGGGTTTAGGGTGAGGGCGTAGGTTTAGGGCGATGAGCATGGCCTAAAAGGCACTCTTGCATTGCCCGCGAAAACTCACCATGTTATTCTTGATGCAGACACTTAGGAAGTGTAGAGAAGAGAAGAAACAGGAGTAACGCACCTACCGTGCTGGCACCTACAAAGAAATCCGACATTATCACGCGTTTTCGCACGCATGACTCCGACACCGGGAGTCCTGAAGTGCAGATCGCGATCCTCAGCGAGCGCATTGGCGAGTTGACCGAGCACTTCAAGACCCACGCGAAGGACCATGGTTCGCGCCGCGGCCTGTTGATGCTGGTGAGCAAGCGCCGCCGCCTGCTTGACTACCTCAAGACGAACGACTCCGACCGCTATCGCGAAGTCATCGGTAAGCTAGGCATACGCAAGTAGCCTGAACGATTCCATTGTCCTTTAAGTACACGCGACGGAAACCGAAAAGAGGATGGCGTATGCGGGCCCGGCAAGGGGCAAACGTGTATCCATCGCCAGCGGGGCATGTCCCTGTGGCATCACCCTGCAAGACGGCCTCCTGCATTACGGGGAGAGATTCGCTGTGACGCGAACGCTCTCCGGCAACGCAGATCGGACGCGGGTCGAACTGGTTGGTGCGCCCGCGCCTCTTTCCGCAGTTTTCTTCTTCGACGTACTCCTCCCATCCGCGATTCGCTATCCAGGCCACAAATCCGTCTTTCATATTGACGAGACGCCGCAGGGTGCGGCGCCGGCGGCCATAGGACAGGCGCAATCGCCAGCCCCCATCCAGAAATGAGGATTTTATGAAGCACGAAGTTACAGTTGAACTTGCCGGCGGCAGGCTGCTGCATTTTGAAACAGGCCGTATGGCCAAGCAGGCGCCAGGCGCCGCGCTCGTTACCCAGGGTGAATCGGTGGTGCTCGGCACCGCCGTCGCCTCACCCGATGCCAGGGAAGGCATCGACTTCTTTCCCCTTACCGTCGACTATCGCGAGTACGCCTATGCCGGCGGACGCATACCCGGAGGCTTTATCAAGCGTGAGGGAAGGCCAAGCGAGCGCGAAATTCTGACCTGCCGGCAGATCGATCGACCCATTCGTCCGTTGTTCCCGGAGGGCTTTCGCAACGAGACGCAGGTGATCGTGCTGGTCTTCTCGGCGGACAGGGAGAACGATCCCGACGTGATCGGCATCAACGCCGCAAGCGCGGCGCTGGCTCTTTCGGACATACCCTTTGCGGGTCCGGTGGGCGCGGTGCGCGTGGGCCAGGTGAATGGCGAATTTGTTGTGAATCCGACTTACACCGAGCGGCGCGACAGTCCGATCAACATCACCGTGGTGGCCACCAGGCATGGCATTGTGATGGTTGAGAGCGGGTCCAATGAAGTAGCGGAAGAGACGGTGATCGGTGCAATCGAGTTCGGTCACGAGGAAATCAAGAAAATTGTCGCCGGGATCGAGCAACTGGTCTCGCTGGCGGGCAAGCCGAAGCGCGAAGTGGCTCCTCCGGAATTTGACACTGCTTATTACTCTGCATTGAGCGCGAAAATTGGCGCTCGCCTGAAGGATGCGCTCGACACAAGCGCCCATCCCAAGGCGGAAAGCTACGCGCTGGTGAAGGAGATCAAGGACGAGCTCGCGAAGGACGTTCCTGAGGGCGAGGACGCTGCGGCAGCGAAGAAGAGACTGGCGAAGTACTACGAGGTACTGCGCGAGAACATCTTCCGCGAGCAGGTCACGAAGGAGCGCATTCGGCCTGACCGCCGCGCCTTCGATCAGATTCGCCCCATCACGATTGAGGTTGGCGTTCTGCCTCGCACGCACGGATCGGCGCTGTTCACGCGCGGTGAAACGCAGGCCCTGGTTACGGCAACGCTGGGCACGGGCGACGACTCGCAACGTCTGGAAACATTCGAGGGCGAGCAGAAGAAGCGCTTCATGCTGCACTACAATTTCCCGCCGTTTTCGGTGGGCGAAGTGGGCCGCATGACCGGCGTTGGACGCCGCGAAGTGGGTCACGGAGCACTGGCGGAGCGTGCGGTGAGTGCAGTGCTGCCGAGCGAAGAAGATTCACCTTATTCGTTGCGCGTGGTCTCGGACATTCTGGAGTCGAACGGTTCTTCGTCGATGGCCTCGGTCTGCGGGGCCAGCCTCGCGCTGATGGATGCCGGTATTCCGCTGAAGGCGTCGGTCGCGGGCATCGCGATGGGCCTGGTGAAGGAAGGCGAAGAGTACGCCATCCTGACCGATATTGCCGGGGCGGAAGATCACTACGGCGATATGGATTTCAAGGTTGCAGGCACGCGGCAGGGAATTACCGCGCTGCAGATGGACATCAAGATCAGCGGCATTACCGGACAGATCATGCGTGAGGCGCTCGAACAGGCGCGGCGCGGCCGGCTCTTTCTGCTGGACACGATGGACGCCACACTGAGTGGTCCGCGCGACATCAAGTCGAAGTATGCGCCGCAGATTCGCACGCTGCAGATTCAGACGGACAAGATTCGCGACCTGATCGGGCCGGGCGGCAAGACGATTCGCGGCATCATCGAGGCCACCCAGGTCAAGATCGATGTCGACGACACGGGCCGCGTGAATGTGGCATCGAGCGACGAGGAAGGTTTGAAGAGAGCGCTCGCCATGATCAACGACCTGACGGCAGTGCCGGAGATTGGCAAGACCTATCTCGGCAAGGTGGTTCGCCTGGCGGAGTTCGGCGCGTTTGTCGAGATCTTCCCGGGCACGGACGGTCTGCTGCACGTGAGCGAGATTGCCGAGCATCGCGTGAAGGAAGTGAAGGATGAGCTGCGTGAAGGCGATCAGGTTCTGGTTAAGGTCCTGGGCGTCGAAGGCAACCGCATCAAGCTCTCGCGCAAGGCACTGCTCAAGGAGCAACGCGAGAAGCTGGGTCTGCCTGCGCCGGGCGCGCAGGGCGGTCCGGTGGGGGACATTTCGGCGGCGGGCGAGCCTGGTTCTTCGGACGACCGTCCACGGCGTCAGCCGCGACCGGAGCCGGTCGAACGGCAGCCTTCTTCCAATGCCAGCACCATTACCATTGAAGGCGGAGACGACTTCGATGATGCGGGTGGTGGCGAGGAGGGCGGCGAAGAGATCAACTTCAATCGCGCCGACGGCGTACCGGTTGCAGTGGCATCCAGCGGCGAGCGCCGTCCGGGTGGAACGGGACAGGGCGGTGGGGGACAGCGTCGTCGCCGCCGTGGCCGTGGCCGCGGACCGGGTGGCGGTGGTGGCGGTCGCGGGCCGCAGTAAGCCATACCAAAGGGGCTGCGTGTTAAGCGCGGCCCTTTTTCTGCGCTGTGTGACAGGAAGCCGATGAACTGGCTGACTGCATTGGTGTTTGTGGCGGTTGGGTTCATCTGGGGCAGCGCGTGGATCGCCACCTCGCTGGTGCTGCCGCAAATCCCCGGGCTTTTTGCGGGTGCGCTGCGCTTTGCCATTGCCGCGATTCTCTCCTCGGTTCTTGCGATGGCAGCGTATCTTCGAAATTCCAGACAATCGAGAGCAAAGCCAGCATCCGCTCTTGGTCCGTCCCTTGTTCTGGGCGTGACGATGGTATCGCTGCCCTATGCGCTGACAGTGTGGGCGGCCGGACAAGTATCGCCGGGTGTGGTGGCGACTCTGTTTGCCTTTATGCCGCTGACGGCCCTGCTGCTGAGCAAGGACGGAGCGAGCAGGGCGATTCCGACTGTGGTTATCGGCGTCGGTGGCGTTGCACTCCTTGTCGCGCAGGGGTTGTCGACTTCCACGGCGCAAATCAAAGGAGCCCTTTTGATTGCAGGCGCGGTGGGGCTAGGTGCGTTTTCGCTGGCCTATGCACGAAGAAATCTAAAGCAGGTGGATCGGCTGGTATCGGTGGCCGTCCAATTTGCCGTCGCGGCGGTTCTGCTGGGAGCGCTCAGCCTGGCGACCGAGCACCGGGGTCCCATCGCGTGGCGTGAACAGATCGTCGTCTCACTGTTGATCCTGGGCGTGGCCGTAAGTGGCGTGACGCTGCCTCTGGTCTATTGGTTGTTGACGGAGCTGGAGACGTGGCAGGTCGCTGCTCTCCAATGGATCGCCACGCTGGTTGCGGTTGCGGAAGCGGCCGGGTTCCTGCGCGCAAAACTTTCTGTGGAAGCATGGGTGGGGGCAGGAATCATTGTTGGAGCGACGGTCTGGCTGTTGCGCGGAGGTGGTGAGACCAGCGAGGAAGGCGTAACTCTTCAGATAATAAACCACACCTTTGACGACACAACAGCATCCGAATCTGAAGTACGATCAGATCAAAGGTGATTCGTTTCGTCAGGTAGTCTAGAGGCAGGCGGACTGGCAATGAGCGCGTCCATGTACATTGTCGTTGAAGGCGAAGATCCGGGCTACGATATCTTCGTCAACGGACACGCACTGGCGCGCAATGAGGATGCCTTGGAGAAACTGGCGGTCCGGTTAGGCGTGAAGCCGCTTCTCGAGTTCTTCTCCGCCGATCAGAACTCGATGGCCCTGCTGCTGGAAGAAGGCGCGGGCGATCCGGAATGGGCCAAGACCTTGCCACCTCCGCAGTGGTTCACACCCGAAGATGGCCTGGTAACTATTTCAACCCTGCATGACTTTCTGAAGGATGCACCCACTACGCTCGGGACAGAGACGGGACTTGTCGTCAACGAACTCGAAGAGTACGAGCGCGTTCTGCGGAAGACAGCGATGCGCAACCTTCGCTGGCAGCTAGCCGTAAGCTGGAAGTGAAGGGCAGGACCTTATTTCTTCCACGCACCAAGTTGCCTCCTAAGCAGCACCATTTCGCCCAGATGATAGCTGGTGTGATCGCACGCTAGCATGATCTCGCGCAGCAGGGTTTGACCTTCGCCCCACGGAATTTTCGCGTACAGGTTCGACTCCGGGTTCTGAAGCATTTCTTCGAAAGCGGCGAAGTCGGCCTTGAGAGCTTTTACAGACTTCTTCCAATCGCCTGGTGAGCCTGGGGCATCTTTCGCCGGCCAATATTCGTCAGGCCATTTCGGCGCTATGTATTTTGGGTCCGTGGAGAAGAGCAGCAGATCGTTAATCGTAAACCGTATATGTTCGAGCAGCTGCGACGGGGTATAAGGCGTGTTTTCAGGCTTGCTGCCGAGTAGTTTCTCGGGAAAGTCATCGAGGACGGTTGCGAGGTCCACATGCGCGCTGCCGCCGCGCAGGAACTCCAGAAGGTGATGGCGTAAGACTCGGTCTTCCGTGGGCATTTATCTCTCCTCAAACGATGGGATGCTGAAAAGAGAACGAATGATTTGCTGAAAGAAGATTCATTCCCGCATGACGGAAAAGGTCAGTGAGCTTCTACCGCGGCCAGTTCACGTTTATCAGCAAAAACATTGCCCATGCGGCGAATCTGAGCCCCGACCCCACGCAGCTTCTCCTCGATATGCTCGTAGCCTCGATCCATATGGTAGACGCGATCGAGAATCGACTCCCCGTCGGCAACCATTGCCGCCAGCACCAGCGATGCCGAAGCCCGCAGGTCGGAGCACATGACCGCTGCCGAGGACAGCGGAGCTTTTCCGCGAACCGTCGCAGTGCGCCCGTCTACCTTGATGTTTGCACCCATGCGGACGAGCTCCTGCACATGCATGAAGCGGTTTTCGAAGATATTCTCGGTTACAACCGACGTGCCTTCAGACTGCGTGGCCAGGGCCATGTACTGCGCCTGCATGTCGGTGGGAAAGCCAGGATATTCTTCTGTCGAAACATCGGCGGCCTTCAGGTTGCCTTCGCTGCGCACGCGTACGGCGTCTTTGCCCGTGATGTCGATACGAGCGCCGGCTTCTTCAAGTTTGCCAATGATGGCGCCCAGGTGGGCCGGATTGCAATTGGCGATGCAGAGGTCTCCGCCGGTGATGGCTCCGGCGACGAGGAAGGTGCCGGCCTCGATGCGGTCTGGATTGATGCGATGACGTGCGCCGTGAAGCTTGTCCACGCCCTGCACGCGAATGACGGATGTGCCCGCACCTTCGATCTTCGCACCCATGGCGGTGAGCAGCGCGGCGAGGTCGGTAACCTCGGGCTCGCGCGCGCAGTTTTCGAGCATCGTCTCGCCCTCGGCCAGAACGGCGGCCATGAGCAGGTCCTCCGTGCCCGTGACCGTGATCTTGTCGAAATTGATATGCGCGCCCTTGAGCCGCTCGGCGCGCGCTTCAATGTAGCCGTGCTCGTAGGTGATGGCCGCGCCCATCGTTTCCAGACCCTTGATGTGCAGGTCGATGGGGCGGCCTCCGATGGCGCAGCCGCCAGGCATGGCGACGCGCGCAAGGCCGGTGCGAGCGACCAACGGACCGAGGACCAGCGAGGAGGCGCGCATGGTCTTGACGATTTCGTATTTGGCCACGGGGTCGGAAAGCACGCGGCAGCTTATCGTCGTGCGGTGCTGCGCGCGGCCATAGCCCAGCTCGACTTCGCCGCCCATGGAGACGAGGAGCTTGCGCTCGGTTTCGATGTCGCGCACCTGCGGGATGTTTTCGAGAACAACCTCATCTTCGGTGAGGATGGCGGCTGCCATGCAGGGAAGCGCCGAATTCTTTGCGCCGCTGACGCGGATCGTGCCGAGCAGGGGATTGCCGCCCCGAATAACGAATTTGTCCATAGTTCGTGTTTAGGTCCTTGCTGAGTTCCTGTTTGCAGTAGTGTAAATGCGCGGGCTGTGGAGTGGGGAGCAGGTGCTTACTTTGGAACGGGCTCCGAGTTGGCTTCGAGCCATTGCGCCAGACCGTCCTCGGAGAGCTTGCCGGCAGCGAGGTCGTAGAAGGCGAAATAGGCCTCTTCCTGCGAAGCTGTCACCCGCGATCCATTCCGTTCAATGAAGACGAACGCTGCAATCAGGCCGGTGCGTTTGTTGCCATCCACAAAGGGATGATTCCTCACGATGCCAGCGCCGTAAGCGGCGGCGAGTTGGGCAAGTGACGGAGTCGATTCGGCATAAGCGGCGATGTTCTGGGCGCGCGCCAGTGCCGACTCGAGAAGTCCTTCGTCGCGCATGCCAGATGCTCCGCCGAAGTGTGTTATCTGGAGCGCGTGCATGGCGAGCACTTCCTGTTTCGTGAGCCAGTGGAGCATCTTTTACTCAGCCAGCTTCTTCAGGCTGTCGCGATACCGGCGCATAACGTCATGGGCAACCTTCATGGTTGCATCGAATTCTGCATTGTACGGCGTAAGCTGCACGCCCTCCGGGGTTTCGGTGACGTAGAGCATGTCGCCCTTCTGGATATTCAGCCGCGTGAGCATGTCCTTGGGCAGGACGATGCCAACGGAGTTTCCGACGGTGGTGACCTTAACGGCAGTGGTCATGGATCGCTCCTCGAAGCCTAGATTATAACAATGCTTATAACATAGACCGCGATTAGATTGGAAATGAAAAACCCGCCGCGACTCGACGGCGGGCGTTGTTATTTAGGTGGTTGTCGATCAGAGTTCCATTGTGGTGTCTTCGATGGCGAGGCGCACGTTGCCGTCGGATTTTGCAAGGCGACGAACGGCTTCAGGCTTGTCGACTCCGGCTTTAAGCATGACCAGGGCGACCGGCACGCTACGGCCTGCCGACTTGATGACGTCGACAGCCTTGTCACGGCCGATATGGCAGGCACGCATGAGGATGCCGATGCCGCGCTCGACCAGCTTCGAGTTCTGCATGTGTACGTTGACCATGAGGTTTTCGTACACGTAGCCGAGACGCGTCATCGCGCCGGTGGTGATCATGTTGGTGATCATCTTTTGCGCCGTGGCAGCCTTCATGCGGGTTGAGCCGGAGATCACTTCCGGGCCGACGTCGGCGATGATGGCGATATCCGCTGCCGCGGCCAGGGGCGCATTCTGGTTGCAGGTGATGCAGGCGGTCTTTGCTCCTCGCGCACGCGCATAGGCGATCGCTGCGACGACGTACGGAGTGCGTCCGCTGGCTGAAAGGCCGATGATCATGTCTTTGCGGGTCGGGCGACGCCGCGCGATGTCGCGCTGGCCCAGTTCTTCGGAGTCTTCGTTTACCTCAACCGGAGACGCCAGCGCCTTGGGGCCGCCGGCCATAATGTACTGGACAGTCTGCGGCGTGGTCGAGAAATAGGGAGGACATTCACAGGCATCGAGCGAAGCGATGCGTCCGCTCGATCCGGCTCCGATGTAAATCAGGCGCCCGCCTTCGCGGAGGCTGCGCGCGACAGAATCGATGACCAGGGCTATTTCCGGCAGCGCCTTTTTTACGGCGGCGGCTACCTTCGAGTCTTCGTGATTGATGATGCGCGCGATTTCTAGTGCGGATTTTGTATCGAATCCCTGCGATGCGTCGTTGGGGCTCTCCGTCATCAGATCGTGTAGATCTGAAGTGGAATTGGTGGGCTTATGATTTGAACTTTTGATGTCAGCCTGCGGGTGCGTCAAAGTGGCCATAGTTGTATTTTTCCCGAACGTGTGCTGCCTAATTCTAACGCCAACACATGCGTCTTGCACCTGAATTCGTGCCACCACGAAGGTGTTAATGCAATGCCGACACGATGGCATCATGGAAGGCAGGACGCACGGCCTGAATCTCCTTGCTTGCCCGGTCGGGCCAGGTGCGATTCGTGAGCAAAACCGCCGCCAGCTTGCGTTCGGGGTCGATCCACAGCGAAGTTCCCGCGTAACCAAGATGTCCGATGGATCTTTTGTTGAAGTAGTTGCCCGATGAGGAAGGCTCACTCGGAGTATCCCATCCCAGTGCGCGGCTCGTGCCTTGAGGCTCGGATTGTCGCGCGGCAAAAAGCCTGACTGTCTCCGGTTGAAAGAGTTGGTGCCCCGTGTGCGTGCGGCCCTCGGTGAGAATGCATGCGGCGAAGCGCAGCACATCGAGAGCATTGGAGAAAAGCCCGGCGTGGCCGGCAACTCCACCCAGAGTGTGGCAGTTTTCATCCTGCACCTCACCCTGAATCACGCGCCGCCTGTAGACTCGGTCATCTTCCGTGGGCGGAATATGCTCCCGCCAATCCTGCGGGGGACAGAAGCGCGCAGACTGCAGGCCGAGCGGCGTGGCAATTTCGCGCCAAAAGAAGCGCCCTGCGAGATCCCCGGAGAGGACCTCAAGCGCCTTGCCGAGCAGGATAAATCCGACGTCTGAGTATTCGGTGCGCATACCGGGTGCTGCTTCAAGGGGTATGCGCAGTGCGGCGCGCAGCAATGCCTCCGGGCTGTGGTGGTCCTCGAATAGCCGCCCGTAACCCGGCAATCCTGACGAGTGGGCCAGCAGCATGCGCAGGGTTACGCGCTCCTTGTGCGAGCCCGGTTCCATGCCGATGACAAAGCCAGGAAGAATATCTCCCAGGCGCGCGTCGAGGTCAAGTATGCCGCGATCCCCACCGTTAGCGCGGCCGCGATCCCCGCCGCGAGAGCGGCCCCGATCATAGAGCAGCATGGCCATGGCTGTGGTCGCCATCACCTTGGTGACGCTGGCGAGATCGTAGACTGTTCCGGGCGTGACCTCGGGAACTCCGGTGTCATAAGTGAATCGGCCTACTGCATCGAGTGCGATGACGTCGCCATCGAGTAAAACGCCGTAGGCGGCTCCCGGGAAAGCGTGGTCCTCAACCGCCCGCTCCAAGACCTCTCGCGCCGCACGAAAGCGTTTGCGGCTGTCTAACGCTGTCTCGGGGATGAAGGTTGGCGGCGGAGGCATGGAGGTTTGCTTATATTAAGGCATTTCTCCTGTTGTTGTAGCCTTTGTGCAGTGCGCAAGACAAGCTTTTCTGAGATACGTCGGGAAGCTGACATAGCGGAAACGGGAAAGATGACGAAGAAGCGATTTTCGGTTTCACTTGTGTTCACTTTGATAGCCGCCGCCAGCCTGCACGCGCAGTCCAATGCCGAGAAGGATGCCGCGCTCGAAGCCGGATTGCGCTCATTGGCTGCTGCTCATCGCGGCAAGGTTGCGCTCTATGCTGAGGATCTTGCGACCGGCAGGACCGTCAGCCTCGATGCGGATGCGCCGGTGCAGACTGCGTCGGTGATCAAGCTGACGGTGCTCTATGAGGCTCTCGAGCAGATTCACGAAGGCAAGGCGCATTTTGAGGACAAGGTCACGCTCACCCATGACGACCAGGTTTCGGGATCGGGAATTCTGCCGCTCTTCGACACACCGCAGACGCTAACCTTCAAAGACGCGCTCACGCTGATGATTGTGCTGAGCGACAACACGGCGACGAACCTCGCGATCGATCACCTGGGACTCAAGAACATCGACGATCGCATCGTCTCGCTTGGACTGAAGAACACCTGGCTTTACAAGAAGGTCTACAAGCCAGCCGTGGGGCCGATGCCCGCCGATCAGAAAATCTTTGGTCTGGGCAAGACAACACCGCGAGAGATGGCCAGCGTAATGAAGCGCTTCGTCACCTGCGATCTGACTGCGCCCGGCAGTGCGAAAGAGGCCACCCCCGCCGATCACGCCCTGTGCAATGCAGCCCTGCACATGCTCAGGAACCAGTTCTACCGCAACAGCATTCCACGCTATCTTGAGACGCTCGACACCAGCGAAGGCGAATCGAGCATTGCCAACAAGACCGGTGCGCTGGACGCCGTCCGCAACGATGTGGGCGTGGTTTATACGAAGCACGGACCGATTATTATCTCCGAGTTCACCTATGCCAACGAGGACCAAAGCTGGACGCCAGACAACCAGGCCGAAGTGCTGATGGCGAAGGTGGCGAAGGAGATCGTAGACGCGTGGGTTCCCCGCTAACTCGATGCGATCCGTATCCGTCTATTTATTCAGTGCTGCAAGCGCGTGTTTGAGAGAGAATAGCTTAAGAGTGGAGCAAACTATGAGGAAGATATTCAGCTTCGTAGCGTGTGCGGCGTTCCTCTGTACCATCGCCGGAGCGCAGACTGCGTCGCCAACCGCGCCTGCCCCCTCCGCCGCGGCAGCTGCGACTGAGGCTACTCCGTCTACACAAGATGTAACGCCCGCCTCTCCTCAAGTGGCAGCGCCGGCGGCTTCGCAGGGAGCGGCGATGGCGCCCACGCCCGGTCCGGGACCTGCAAATCCAGCAGCTACTCCCCCGGCGAAGACGATCGAGGTTCCATCCGGCACCAAGGTCCTCCTCTCGCTGCAGAGCGGTGTAAATACTAAAACCGCCCGTCCCGGCGATGGAGTGTATCTCTCCTCCAATTTCCCCGTGATAGCGGAGGGCCATGTTGTCATTCCCGCGGGCGTTTATGTTCAGGGAGTGATCGACTCGGTGGTGCGTCCAGGTCGGGTGAAGGGGCGCGCGCAGGTCACGATGCACTTCACCACCATGATCTTTCCGAACGGCTCGGTGGTCAGCATCCCTGGCGCTGTCAATAGCCTCCCCGGATCCGCCGGGCCGACCGTGAAGGGCAACGAAGGCACGATTGAGCAGGAAAGCAGCAAGGGCAAGGATGCAGGCGCGATTGCTACGGGCGCGGCCACCGGCGCCGGCCTAGGAGGCATCATCGGGTCGAATTCGGGGCATCCCGGCGAGGGGGTTGGCTATGGAGCGCTAGGTGGGGCTGTCGGCGGCGTGCTTTACACCCTCCTCACGCGCGGCAATGAGATCATGCTCGAGCAGGGCCAATCCGTCGAAATGATTCTGCAACGACCGCTCATGCTCGAAGAGGCAAACCTCAGCGGGCCGGAGGCTCCGGGATTTGTTCCTACCGGCCAGCAGCCACGGATGCTTCCGAAGCCAAGCCAGCATCCCAGGGTTCTTTGTCCCGTCGGAACCATTGGATGTCAGTAAGATATAAAGAGAGGGCAGCGAAGTTCAAGAATGATTGACGAGACCCAACAACCATCTTCTCAGCTCGAACCCGGAAAGACGACAGCCCCCACTCGCGTGCGGCTCTGGGTGCGCGACGTGCTTATCTCGGTGGCGGCGTCGTTCATGATCATCACCTTTCTCTACCAGCCGGTGCGTGTCGAAGGCACTTCGATGCAGCCTCAGCTGCGTGATCAGGATCGGCTCTTTATCAACAAATTCGTCTATCGCTTCGGAAGCATCTCGCGAGGGGATATCGTGGTTTTCCACTACCCGCGCGACCCGGAGAAGAGCTATATCAAGCGCATCATCGCGCTGCCAGGCGATTCGCTGCGCATTGACGGGGGCCGGGTGTACGTCAACGGCCAGCGCATCGACGAGGACTACGTGCCCCGTCCCTACCGTGATGTCCGCTCGATGCCGGAGATGGTGATTCCGCAAGGTCAGTATTTCGTGATGGGCGACCACCGCTCCATCTCCAGCGACAGCCGCGACTTCGGCCCGGTCGACCGCGACCTCATCTACGGCAAGGCGGTCTTCGTCTACTGGCCCATGCAGCAGCTCGGCGTCGTCCGCTAG